>Ga0123352_10022186_pt1 | contig 10123 bp, 10 predicted proteins | sample TergutLab28metaG_FD_89700 | JGI IMG/M metagenome (GOLD analysis project Ga0123352, IMG submission 89700) | Labiotermes labralis P1 segment gut microbial communities from Petit-Saut dam, French Guiana - Lab288 P1 | ecosystem: Host-associated > Arthropoda: Insects > Digestive system > Gut ...
AGCACCGGGCTGATTTTGCGGATACTCCGTGCTGAAACCCGCGCAACCGAAAGGACAATGAGCGTGAGTCCCAAAGTCGTGATTAAATTGAGCATAGGCGTGAAGCCCGGATTCCAATACAGACCGCTTTGCGCCGCAAATACTCGGCTGACGAGCGGCATCAAGAAAGCAGCGGGAAGAGTGCTTACGAGTGCGGAAGCCAGCACAATGGAGCCATATTGAAGCACAAAAGCTTGCGTGATTTGCCGACTGGTATAGCCAATAGATTGCAGCGAACCGATTTTCGGCATATCTTCCTCAATGCTGTTTTTAATCCGAAAGCGGATGACCAATAAGGAGACTGCTGCGATGACCAAAGTAAAGCTAATCATCATCACAGACAGCATCGTCGCCATCAAGGTTCTGTTTGCGCGGGTTTGCTCTAAGGATAGACCCGCGATGACATAGGCGTCATGCTCGAACGTGATGTGGGGCACAAGAAGCTCCGTGAGCAAAAATTCAAGCTCGGCGGGATTCTCTATGCCATTTGCAAACACAAGGCTCAAGCGGAAATCTGAAAAGGAATCCCACAGTTCCGCAAACCGTGCCGACGGGACAAATACCTGAGGAGGTGCGCCCATCATATCCGTGTAGACAGCTTCCACAAATCCGGCGACAGTAAAGTTCAGCTCTTCCTCCTCGAAGCGAAACGTAACGCTGTCACCCAGAGAATAGCCATTTACATGGAAGAGAAAGGGGACATAAATCCCGTCAGGGGTCATGGGCAAAAAGTCGCCGACCAATTTCCATTGGGAGAGCGTACGCGCTTCCTCCATATCGCTAAATACAATCATATTGTTCAGGGCCTCGCCGTTCCAAGGAATGTCCATGGCGAGCGCGACTGCAGGGTTCTCTTGAAATTCGTCGGCATGTTCGCGAATCAGTTGTTCCACATCCGTGTCTCGGAGATGTTCTGAAATCACAAAATAGGAATCAGATGTGCGCAGTTCTTCTGCGGTTTGATCAAAGTGGTTCGAAAATCCAAATAAAACGGAAAGGCCGACATTCAAGAACATGGCGGCGACCAGAAACAAAATCGCCAGCGTAATCATTTGCCCCTTTGCACGGCGGATGTTTGCGCCTGCAAGCAAAAATATTTTGTTCACGCTTACCACCCCATCTCTTCCAGAAATGCGGATAGTTTGTCATGACGCTCACGGCTTTTTGAAACATATTTGCCGAGGTCACAAGTACCTTGAATCACACCGTCTTGGATGTATAAGATACGATTGCCGCGTCTGGCACTACGGAGGTCATGGGTTACCATGACAACGCTTTGTCCGTTTTCGTTGACTTCCGTCAGCACATCAAGAGCCGCCCGCCCCGCCGCGGAGTTTAATGCTCCCGTCGGCTCATCCGCAAAAACAACTGTGGGCTGGTTAATCAGTGCCCGTACAATGGACGCGCGCTGCGCTTCCCCGCCTGACAGTTGGGTGGGAAACTTTTTCCAGATTTGCTCACTTAATCCCACCTGCGAGAGCAAATCCTTTGCGCGGTCTACAATCATCTTCTTGTCTTTTGACACCAAAAGACCGGCGGCAAGTACGTTGTCTAAAATGCTCAAGTTATCGAGCAGGAACATCTGTTGGAATACAAAGCCGCAATGTTTGCGCCGAAATTGGGCAAGTGCGTCATTGGAAAGTTTTGAAATTTCCGTCCCGGAAAATGAAATGGAGCCGAGGCTTGGCTTATCCATGCCGGAGAGGGCATACAGCAAGGTAGATTTGCCCGCGCCGGAGGGCCCCATGATTACCGTATAATCCCCTTCATAAATTTCAAGGTCGAGATTTTTCAGGACATGCTGTTGCTGTCCGCCTGTTGAAAATGTTTTACTCAGTTTATTTGTTTGTATCAATGCCATGATGAAAACTCCTTCATTCGTTTTGTGTCATCATCATAACACAGGGGGTTCTTAACTGTCTTTACCTGTTTCTTAACAGTTTCTTAAATCAAAAGATACATGTTCTCCCCCGCCTGCGCGGGGGAGAACACAGAACATTATGCAATTGGAAAACGCAGAATCACACACAGTCCGTTTTGGTTCTCCAACGCGAGCGTTCCCCCCATTTCCGATAAGAAATAGGCAGACAGGTAAAGCCCCAATCCCGTACCATTTTTGCCTTTTGCATTTTCTGCCCGATAAAACTTCTCACACAAAAGACTCAGTTCATCGTCTGCGACCCCGGGGCCGAAATCTCGTATGCTGAGCACAAAAAACGCCCCGTCAAAGCTGCCGGAAACCTCAATTTCCGTATCAGCATACTTATAGGAATTTCCGATAATATTGTCCATCATTTGCCGAAAACGCAAACGGTCTGCCGTGAGTACACACTCCGGCAAATGAAAAGGCCTGATCTTGTACTCGAAATCGGCGGCGCGGATATCGTTCTCCAGTTCGATTGTGGATACCTCTGCAACAGACACTTTGAGTTGTTCCAGTTCTTCCAGCGTTGCAGAGAACATGTTTGAAATTAAAAGGTCAATCTGGTCAATTTTACCGATAATCGCCTTCATTTCGCCGGTTTCACCGTGCTTTGCCGCATGGAGCTCCGCAATGATTTTAATGGATGCCGCCGGTGTCTTGATGTCATGACTTAAGGAGGCCACCAACTCTTTTTTCCTGATATTCGCAAGCCGTTCATTCTCACGAGCAAGCGCGAGCTGCTCGCGCATGAGGTCAAAGCTTTCGGAAAACGCACCAAAACGGTTTTGGCGATCCATTTCTAAGGGAGAGGCTAAATCACCAGCGGCCACGCGTGACGCAAAGTGTTCTAACTTTTGGAAGGGCCGCAATATTGTCTTTTGTTGATAAAACGCAAATACGCCTGCGGCGATTGCAAGCAGAATGACCTGTCCATAGAAGATAACTGAGAGGCGCACCTGCATCGCTTCTATCTCCGCCGAAGTTTCGTTATAAATTACAAGTGTACCAACCGTGTGCCCATCAATCGATATGGGCACAAGCGTATCGCGATTTTGAATGTGCGTATGCAGAGATTCTCCCGATTCAATAAATGCAATCCGAAGATTGCTGTTCGGCAAATCATTTGACCGCGCAGCGGGCCAAGTATCTTCGATACTTCTGACAATACGATTGACCTCCAGCATGTCTAATTCATGCGCGGTGTTTGTTGCGCCAAAAGATAGCCATATACCGCCAATCAAAATGAGGATGCAAAGTAACACAAACCATTTCATGCGCTGTTATCCTCATCATAGACATACCCCACGCCCCAAACAGTTTTAATCAACACAGGTGCGTTCGGGTCTGTTTCAATTTTCTCCCGCAGACGGCGTATGTGCACATTCAAAGTGCCGTCACTTACAAAGTTGTCGCCCCAAATCTCTTGAAACAACTCCTCTTTTTCGACAACTCTTCCTTTGTTATCGAGCAGATATTTCAGCAGTTTATATTCCATATTTTTCAGCTCCAGCGGGGCACCATCGAGGTGGATGCGCGCCGTTGTATCATGAATATACAGCCTATGTTCCTCTTTTTCTTTCTCGCCGCTATATCTTTTCAGTACCGCTTTCACTTTAGCAAGCAGGACAGAGAGAGAATACGGCTTTGTGATATAGTCGTCACCGCCGATGTTTAATCCGAGCAGCATATCTTCATTGCTTGTGCGGGCACTCACGAACAGGATGGGGATGCTGAGCGTTTCTCGCAATGTTTTGCAGAGTGTAAACCCGGAATCTTGCCCCAGATTGACGTCCAGTAAAACAAGGCGAACTGTGTTGTCGCGCAGGAATAAAAGCGCGTCCCCAGCGGTGAGCACATAGTGGGAGCGGACTTCAAATAAGTTGAAATATTCACAAACGCCGGACGCAATTTCTAATTCGTCGTCAATGATTAGGCAATCGTAATTCATCTGGTCTCCTCAGGACTGAAATGGATTTGTTGTATAAAAGTCCGTACACCAAAAATTTCAAAGCGGAACACATGCTTCAAAAAATGCCGCATGGTGTACAAAAACGATTCACCACCTGCCGGGAAAGCGGATAGTGAACAACATGATTCTACCACACCAAGCAGAAAAAATCTAGTTTTTCAAGCAGGAGGAGTGTCTAATCGCGTGTTTGAAGCTTAAGCGAATCTGTGATATAACAACCTCACGCCGCTTGCCAAAGCAAAGCTTTGGGCGGCTGAGAGAACGTTGATGGCTGATTTGTCGCTTACGCGACCACGGCGATCAAGATCGCCTGGATCAAATTGAAATTTGATCCAAGTCATGATATAATACCCGCAATCTATATTTGGGGTATGCAGCAATGCCCTTAGGGGCAGGCAGACACAAGGTCTGCCCCTACAATCATCATGGAGGCTTGTACTATGAACACACTCTACTTAGTCATCCCCTGCTACAACGAGGAAGAAGTCCTCCCCGAAACCGCCAAGCGGTTGGAGGAAAAGATGACTGCCCTCATTGCAAAAGGCGACATCGGCCCAAACAGCCGAGTCGTCCTCGTAGATGACGGCTCCAAGGACAAGACTTGGCAGCTCATTTCCGACCTCCATCGGGACCATCCCCTCTTCTCCGGCATCGGTCTCTCCCGCAACAAAGGCCATCAAAATGCACTCCTGGCCGGTCTGCTCACCGTGCGGGAACAAGCGGACTTCACCATCAGTCTGGACGCCGACCTCCAAGATGACTTAGACGCCATCGACAAGATGGTCGCCAAATACCACGAGGGCTGTGACGTGGTCTACGGTGTGCGCTCGAATCGGGAGACGGACACCAAATTTAAACGCTTCACCGCCGAGGCCTACTACAAGCTTATCGCCGCATTCGGCGGGGAAGTCGTCTTCAACCACGCCGACTACCGCCTCCTCTCCCGTCGTGCGCTCGACGCATTGGCCGAGTACCAAGAGTCCGCCCTCTTCCTGCGGGGCATCGTCCCCATGCTGGGCTACAAAACCGATACCGTCAGCTATTCCCGCGGCGAACGCTTCGCCGGGGAGAGCAAATACCCCTTCAAAAAAATGCTGGCCCTCGCTATAGACGGCGTCACCAGTCTTTCTCTCCGACCCATTCGCCTCATCACAACCACAGGCGGGCTCCTACTTGCTGCCGCCGGGATTCTGGCGATTGTATTCCTTGTCCAGCGCATCTTCTGGGGCATGTCCTTCTGGAACTGGCGCATCCCGACCCTTGCCGCACTCGCCATAGGCGGCCTCAACATGCTCGGCATCGGCATCGTCGGCGAGTATGCGGGCAAGGCCTACATGGAGGCCAAACGCCGCCCAAGGTTCTTTGTGGACAAGGTGCTGCATGTGGGCGGGGATGAGTGAGGTATAATATGATATAAAGAACGGCCCGCTCCGATCGGAGCGGGCCGTTCTTTATATGTATTTACAGTCCGGTTTAATACCCCATCAAATCAAAAATCGCATTCACATCGTCTCTAAACTCCGCATCCGTACCCACGGCAAGCACCGTATTTTCGACTCTGGTGACCGCCTCAAACCGCCCGTCTGTCGTCATCGAAAATCTGTTGAAATTTGCCACATTCGTCTCGCGGGTGGATGCCGTGCGGCCTCTGCTTTCATCCATCTCCTGTCGGATTTGGTTATACATCGACCGAGCCGACTCTGCAGTTTCAAATACCATAAATTCCACTTCAAACACCTCGGCATCCGCAACCAAAAAAGCCTCAATGCCAAAGTCGGTGTCATCCATAAAATCCGAAAAGTCGTGTACCGTATACCCCGCCTCTGTCATACGAGCGGTGAACTCTTCGGCTGAGATGACCTCACGAGGACTGCAGGCGGCAAGAGACAGAACGAGGGCGAGTAAGAGTAGAGCGCAAATAATACGTTTCATGGTAAATTCCTCCGATTGTTTTTGATGGTAGGTAGTGTATCATAGTGTGTGGTGCGTTTGCAAGGGGCGGAGTCATCTCGCCCGGCCTTGCTCTTTGTCCTTCGCAGGGGCGACCGTCCCAGTCGCCCGTACGTTTCCCACCACACCGAGACACGGACAACCAGGGGTGGCATTCATACAATGTACAACGTGTAGGGGCGCGCATTGCGCGTCCGCGGACGGCCAATGGCCGCCCCTACAACCAACACCGTAAATTTCTGCTGTTATGCGGGACAACCGAGCCGGTCGTCCCTACACACGCCACCCCGCATATATTGCAAGCACACCCCCCACGGACGGGATAACCCCGCCCCTGCAAATCACTCCACCACCACATTACACCCAAGCCGCCCAACGACCTCCCCAACAACCGCCGCCCGCATCTCCAACGCTCCAAGCGCATCCATCACCGCCTCGGCATCCCCCGGATGCACACTCAAAAGCAGCCCCCCGCTCGTCTGCGGGTCAAACAAAATCTCCTCCATTGCCGCATCCTGCCCCCGCAACGCCACCTTACCCGCCAAAAACTTCCGGTTCTTCACCCCGCCGCCCGTAATCATATCCGCCTCCGCCAACTGCCATGCCTCGGCGATATACGGCACGTCCTCAGCCGTCACGCGGATGGAATACGCAGGCGTCACCATCTCGTTCAAATGCCCCAAAAATCCAAAGCCCGTAACGTCCGTGCAGGCGTGTACACGATACCCCCGCGCCGCCTCCATCGCGTACTTGTTCAGCGTCTGCATACTCGCGGTGGCCTCTGCATACGCCTCCGCCGAGGCCTCACCCACCCGATACGCCCCCGTCACAATCCCTACGCCGAGTGGCTTCGTGAGGATGATTTTATCGCCGATTTGACAGGCATTGTTCCGCAAAATCCGCCCCGGATGCACCGTCCCCGTCACGGAGAGGCCGTACTTCGGCACGGGGTCGGCAATCGAGTGGCCGCCGCAGAGTACACCGCCCGCCTCCTTGACTTTCTCCGCCCCGCCCCGCAAAATCTGGGCGAGGACGCTCAAGTTCTCGTCCTCGGGAAATGCAACAATGTTCAAAGCAGTCGCCACCTCGCCGCCCATGGCGTAGACATCGCTCATCGCGTTGGCGGCGGCGATTTTGCCGAAGAGATACGGGTCTTCCACCATAGGCGGGAAGAAATCCGTCGTGTGAATCATGGCGAGGTCGTCCCGCAATTGATACACCGCACCGTCATCGGATGTGTCAAAGCCCACGAGCAGCCGCTCATCGGCGAATGTCGGGATGTTTTGTAACACGTCCTGCAATAGCCCTTGGGGTAGCTTCGCTGCGCAACCACCACATGAGGTAAATTTGTTCAGTTTTCTTGCGTCCATAATCGCTTCTTCTCCTCTCATCGACAGGCCTCGTGAAAAGTAGTGCCCAATCGTGTGATTATTCGGGAAAGCCCCGCCGCATTTCGCCACCATGTGCACCAGATATAGTATATCCTTGCTTTATCAGCACAAGATGTGTGTAAATGGGGTGAATCGCTTGCAACTCGTGAAAAAGCACGGTCTCTATCAAACCGACCAACTCTATTTCCTTGCCCTCTCGGACATCGTACCAAATCCCGCCCAGCCGCGCAAGTATTTCGACGCCGCCGACCTCAGAGAACTCGCCGACAGCATCACCCGCTACGGCGTACTCCAACCGCTCACCGTCAGACGGCACAAGATGGGCTACGAACTCGTCGCGGGAGAACGCAGGCTCCGTGCCGCAAGGCTCGCGGGCCTCGCCAAAGTCCCCTGCATCGTTCTGGACGTAGACATGGAGGAGTCCTCGCTCATCGCTTTGGTTGAAAACCTCCAACGCCGTGACCTCGACTACATCGAGGAGGCCGAGGGCCTCAGCCAACTCATCCAGACCTTCGACATGAGCCAAGAAGAGGCCGCACGGCGTGTGGGCAAGAGCCAGTCAGCCGTTGCCAACAAGCTCCGCATCCTCAAACTCCCCCGTGAGATGCTAAACCGCCTCAAGCAAACAGGCCTGTCCGAACGCCACGCCCGCGCCCTCCTCCGCCTCGGCAGCAACCGGGAACGGTATGAGGTATTGGAGCACATCATCCAACACGAACTCACCGTGGCGCGGTCGGAAGAGTACATCGACGCCTACCTCACCGCCCCCCTGCCGGAAGCGGCAGAGGAGCCGAAAGCCCAGCCGCCGAAGCCGCTCTACGTCATCAAAGACGTGCGCCTGTTCCTCAACACGATTCATCGGGGGATTGCCATGCTGAAACAGGCGGGCCTCAACGCCTACATTGAGCAAGGTGGCACGGAGACGGAGGCGGTGATTATGATTAAGATTCCAAGGCCGAATCGGGTATAACCGATTGTAGGGGCGGCCAATGGCCGTCCGCCGTTTCTCGGATTACACAAGGTATGATACGGGCACGGACGGCCAATGACCGCCCCTACATTATACCACTACCAACTACGCCCCCGCAACCAAATCTCCGCCTGTTACAAAAGCCTCGGCTGTCATCAACACCCCTAATTTGTAGCCGTAAATCCGATTCTTCACGGCAGTCAGATGATTCAGCTCCAATTGTGCCTCACTATAGTCTGTAAGAAGTCCATGTTTTTCCAAGGCCAAAGCGGAGAAGAGTGCCACCTCGGCGTTTACGATTTGCGTTAGTGCCTTGTCCTCAGGCGAACCTTTCTCGAGCGATTGGTTTTCAGGCGAGATATTTCCAAGAGCAAATTGTTCTAAAATGCTATACATAAAAATCTTCCTTTCATGTTTCCGACAACACCTTGAAAGGATACGCAGCGCATGATATAATATTTACGCTGCGATTGCCTTCGGGCAGTTGTTGGTGTGTGGGAAGTGGCGGCTTTCTTTGTGGGATTTGCGCCGCTTCCCTCTATTTTTTTTTGAGGCTACCATGTATCTTGTCAATCCCTTTTCGTACAATGTCCGAGCGTGTGGTCTTTAGCTCTTCTGCGCATTCATCTAGTTTTGCCACGTAAGCACCATCAAGGCGAACACGGAACATCGTGTCTTTCAGATTGAGCGATACCGGCCGGCCTATCTTCTTTTGCGACATATTCCACCTCCTTTTTTGTCGCTACGTTAATTGTAGTTTTGTTGCGACAAAAAGTCAATAGAAAAATTAAAAAATCCTCTCCAACAAAGGAGAAGGTAAGATCAAGAATTGGGCTATTATATTGCGCAAAGGCTCCTTTTCCAAAGGAGCAGTCAGCGTAGCTGACTGAGGATTGCCCTTGACCCTGTAGGGCGCGTCGCGCCCTACGAGGTGACGTGCCGCTCGGAATCCTCCGTCAGGCTGCGCCTGCCACCTCCTTTGGAAAAGGAGGCTTCGCCCCCATAAACAACAAATTAAAAGGGCAACCAATGGCCGCCCCTACACCCCTTCTCCTGTCCCCAACTTCGAGAGCACCTCAACAAAATATCCCGGCAACTCCGTCGTAAGCAAGACCCGCTCCCCCGTCACAGGATGCGTAAACCCTAAACTCCGCGCGTGCAAACATTGCCCTGAAATCCCCTTGTCCCCGCGCTTTCGCCCATAGGCCAAATCGCCGAGCAAAGGATGCCCGATGCTCGTCAAATGCACCCGAATCTGATGCGTCCGCCCCGTCTCTAAGCGGCAGCGGACGTGCGTAAACCCGTTGTATCGGGTCAAAACGTTAAAATACGTCACAGCATCCCGTGCGACCTTGGCCGAAGTACTCATCCGCTTGCGGTCCGCCGGATGCCGCCCGATGGGCGCGTCAATCACACCCTCGTCCTGCCCGATGCGTCCGATGGCAACGGCTTCATATACACGGGTCAAACTCCTGTCCCGAAGCTGGTCGGACAAAACCCGATGCGCTTCATCGGACTTCGCTGCAATGAGCAATCCCGACGTATCCTTGTCCAACCGATGCACGATCCCCGGCCGCATCGCACCGCCCACGCCCGACAAACTGGCGGCGCAATGATAGAGCAAAGCGTTCACCAAAGTCCCGTCGGGATGCCCCGGCGCGGGATGCACCACCATCCCCCGCGGCTTGTTCACCACGATAACGGCATCGTCCTCATACACCACGTCCAGCGGAATATCCTGCGGCACGGCCTCGATTTCCTCAGGCTCCGCCAAATCGCAGACGAAACAGTCTCCGGGCGCGGCGACATAGCTCTTGGCAATCGCCCGCCCGTCCGCAAAGGTGATTTCACCGCTCGCAATCGCCCGCTGGACGGCGTTG
>Ga0123352_10022187_pt1 | contig 10123 bp, 7 predicted proteins | sample TergutLab28metaG_FD_89700 | JGI IMG/M metagenome (GOLD analysis project Ga0123352, IMG submission 89700) | Labiotermes labralis P1 segment gut microbial communities from Petit-Saut dam, French Guiana - Lab288 P1 | ecosystem: Host-associated > Arthropoda: Insects > Digestive system > Gut ...
CCCCCCCCCCCCCCCCCCCAACCAGCAAACTTTGCTGCTCCTTCGTAATAAAGGAAAACTATGAAATGCTCTTTGTATAGGTAAATCGTGACGTAATTTTTTTTGTATTATCAGTGGAAATGAATTGTATTAGAGCGAAAAGTAACTGAGGAGGACAGAAACATGACTGTGATGATGATGATGATGATAATAATAATAATAATAATAATAATACAGAGCGTTTCTTTTGTCGCTGACCTGAACGCCGCAGCTGTCACTGAATGTTGCAGCGGATGCAGGCTGTCTGTGCAGTAAATTCTCTTCTCTGATGAGAGATATGAGAAGCGTTCTGTAGTCTTACGTACGGCTTGGCCACTAGGGCTGTTTATTCCTATTTACAGCAACAACGGGGGAACAATAATCATAAAGTCTGAAATGTACACAGTGATGTTTTATGAACTGTTCAGTGACACCATATCAACTGCTAATTCGTATTACAATGGTCCCAATTTCAAAAGTTTAAGCCAGAATGTGCTGACAGAGGATTGTCGTGGATTTCCTAAGACACATCAGATAGGCCTAAATTGCGAGGTAGTGCCGAAAATTAGACCCAGACGGCTTCCCTCCACATACTTTCTAATTGTTCATTCACTAGTCTTCCTATCATTTGATAGTACGTAGTCTGAGCTGCTGATATGGTCGTTGAACCATACAAAATATTCTTCTCTAGTCAGGTTAGTAACGAGCGCTCACTGTGTTATATAGACTGGATTTCCAGTCTTCCTGCTTAGTTAAATATCGTAAGGAATGCAGTGTTGTAGAGTATGTTGCTCGATTTCTACTTATATAGGTATATATATGTACACACACACACACACACACATATATATATATATATATAAAACGAGACATTTACTCTAATATGAATGGTTTTTTTTGTTTGATAAACATTCGGTAATTTTACACTTGATATCGAATATCAAATAAAATAGTAGCTTTGATTATTGAATGCAATGCAAACGGCAATTTAAATTAAGAGTTCGTTGTGAAGTGGAATTACATGCCCTATGAGAGTAACGAACGTGATGTAAAGTGTGACGAAGTTTAAAAAATTCGTAATTGCCTAATTTTAATTTTGAAATTTATGGGGCATCACCTTGTGACACTGTTTCGCGAAGACCCAGTGTAAGTCAACGGTTAAGACCGACGTTCAACATGCTGTTTCTTATTGTATGAGGAATGTTTATTCGCTGGTGGTGCCATTTTTCTCTATATGGTCAGTTTCGTCTGTTTATTTCAAGATGTCAGTAACGGGGAAGTACGAGTTGCGTCCCGCGGTCAAGAAATTGTATCAATTGCGTCCCAAAGTGACCGCTTGAAGTGTATCAGTTGCGTCCCGCGGTTAGAAACAAATTGTCCCGAGTTGTCAATCCCAAACATGACGAGTTGCGTCCCACGATTAGTAAGTAATTGCATCAGTTGCGTCGGAAGTTATGGGTGTACAAAATGTCCAACAATTGGAAGGTTCTTACAGTTTTATCGTAAAGGTAAAGCAATCCCATTACAGGCCTGGAGTGACCCAGAGGGTTCCAGGAAGTTAAGGGTCCCAGATATCATGACAACGGCGCAGGATGGTGGTAAGGTTGTCAGCCTTACGCACCGGCCGCCATTACCCCCAGGAAATACTCCTGGTACTCATTTCTGTTAGAGACTGATACGACCCCAGGGCCATAGTGCGATCGGAAGGATTATGTCAATGAAAAATTCCAATGACACCATTTGGGATCGAGCCAGCGACCTTCCGATTTGTAGCACAGCGCCTTAACCACTGAGCTACCGCGGTCCCCCACAGTTTTATTGTACTTTACTATACACACAATTGTACGCACACATGCAGAATTGTTGAATGATATCGACAACACAGCTATTATATCATGTTATTGTCTAATGTTTAAGCCATATTAAAATAATTTTTCGGGGAAGAAGACAGGCACATTTCTTTCCTAATATCGCCCATTTCAAGTTATTTTTATGATATGATGAAAACACTGTGTGCGGAAAGAGTTTTAATGTAGTAAGTCTCGGAGTTCCAAGCACCTGACTCCTGAACTGTCCTTATATAATTCTTATCCATTCTGCAGAATCGCCTGTGTAATATTTCATTAACGTTCTGTTGTTTCATGTCCAGAAGTTATTCAATTTGTTCTCCAAATACGTTTGATATTTGGTAGCGCATTTTTGTGTGAATAGTTGTTTTCACTCATGATACGAAAAAAGATCTTCGAAATATCAGGTTGAACAGATACCAATAATGAGAGCAGTAAGAACACAAACGTTAAATATGATATTAATAAACTAAGCACAAATAAAGGATGCCAGTTTCTTGAAAATATTTTGCCTGTAAACGAGACTTCAGAACAGAACTGGAATGGATATTGTAATGTAGATATTGTATTTACGTTGGATCAGATAAATGCTTCCTTTGTTTGTGGCATCAAGGTAATTTTTAGTATCATGAATTTACATTTATTTTTAAAATGTGTACCTTCCGACCTAAAATCTCTTAGCTCACTGTGGTTTGACATGCGTAGTATCTGTTATCTTTTGTGCAATAACATGCACAGTGACAGAAGTGGCAAGTGGCATCGTAAATGCAAGCAATAAGGAACTACAAGTGTGTGTTTGATAGAAATTTATACGACACTGATGAAACAAATTCGGTTCTTGAAATCAGGTTAACCCTATACTGTCAAGATTTAGAGGAGATTAAGTCTTCTTGTTTGAATGTAGCTGATTTTCTAAATCTTCCTGTAGTGACACTTCTCATTTTGATGTAGGTCTCATTCTGTATTTTTTGCAGTGCAGATACAAGAACAAAAATTTTATGTTGCGCACCGTAAAACAGTGCATTGAAATGGGCATGGAATAACCCACATGCGTTTATGGTCCTCAATGATGATGCAGTATATTCGCATCAAACAGGCGGAGGAAAAGTGGAGTCTGCATCAATATAATTTTCTAGCAGGTAGCTGCAAAACTGTTCCACTCGCTTGTCGTTCGAAAGATTGGATAACAATTCCAACGTTACGCAGTCGCAGACTTCCGCCGGTGGTAAAACGGACAGTCCGAATATTTTCTTCAAGAATTGGCTTAACTCTGAGTCTTTCTTTCCATACAGCTTGCTGAGTCCCAAAGATTGTATTTTCCGCCACGAGCTCTGTCCTAAATGGAAACGACATGCTTTAATTTCCAAGCCTGGCCGCCCTGTTGTCACTGCGTTGTGAATGGCTGTTTCGAAGTCAGCATAAACAACTGCTGGAAAAACATTCGCACCAAGTTTCGCAGCCTCTGATACCGTATGGCTGAATACATCCTCATAGGACGTTGGATGTTTATTGGCCGGTAAAAAAAAGGTGGAAGTTGAACATAGTGAGTCAATGAATTGTAAATAGTTGGTGGAAAAACTTCGGTGCTGATTTGAGTGTCCCGTCAACGTAAATCCCATCAATGGAGCTAAAAAGTGAAAGTTGTTTTTGTATGAAAACATTACAATAGTTTTTTTTTCCGAGTCATTAACAAGCAAGTTCTGTCGAACTGTTAACACTTATACAGCACTTAATGCTTCATGAGTTTCTTCAATATCTGTTGGGAGAGGAAGCAGTTGGGAGAAGCTTGCTTTATGCATGTTCCTGCTAATGTTCCTTATGTCTCTGTAAGTCAGAGTATCCAACTACTGGCTGCGTAGTTCTTTGTGTATCAGTTTGTGCGGTCTTTCACACAAGTCCTCCACTGCTTTCCTTTTGACAGAATTATTTAATATCTGTCTTTTAAGCAGGCTTCCCAGTCTGCATCATGGTTGTGCATCACATCCCCCCTCCCGAAAATCTCTGGACTCTCGTTGCACTTTATGTAGCGTTTACATTTTATGTCAGTACAACACCATCGCTCCATTTTGACAGCAAACATTTTTTGGAAATGAACTTGGGGAAGCCCTGAATGACAAGGATATCTACCTGAAACGTGACCGCGTAACGCAACTAGTACTCTGACCCTAAACAGACCGGGACGCAACTGATACACAGCCGTTATCTGAAAAGTGACCGCGGGATGCAATTAGTAATCCCCGTTAGTAAACAGCTCGTACTATAAAGCGCCGAGTAACAGGATGATTGATGGTTGCTGCATTAGAAAGGATGTATGTAGAAGGAAGCAACCGTGGCCTAGTTTGAATCAGTATTCTAGAACGTGCCTGGAGGGATAGAAGAAAATCACGAAAAAGTTAATTCGGCCTGTTCGTTTGTGGGCCGACGTGGATACGCGGAGGAACTTTTTGTTATTAAATTTGCAACATTTCGGGCAGTGGGGAAAGTTGAGTGCGGTATATACGGAGTGCTTCATTCAAGGTTTTTCAAACTTCAGATGTTAGTGTACGAGTTATTTTAATTAAAATTGCTTTATCAGCATATGCCTGATTATTTGCCGTTGTATTGCCACGAGTGTCCTTAAGAAGACTGTATTGATACAATAATTGCTGTTAACTTAAATGCAGTACTGGTAAATATTTTGATAGTGCAAGTGTACATGCTAATATTGGGTTATAAAGTTGATGAAGTGGAAGAATTATGTGACATAATTCGATAAATTCTTGATAATGGAGACGTGAGGAAAACGCCATCAAATTGGGAGATTGAAACGCTGTGGTTGGAGATAAATCAGATCGAAAATATTGGTGGATCACTTGCACTGGGAAAGAGAAACCAGAGAGACCAAATGCTCATTTACTTTTATATAGGAAATGGACTTGTTATCACCAACACGTAGTTTAAAAAGTCCAAGAGAATACTGAATACCTGGAAAGCACCGGTAGATTGAAATCGGCATCAATTGGGCTATACTCGCATGCCAGTGAAACAGCGATTCAGAAACAGTGTGAAGGACTGGTATTGACTCTGACCACAGCCTGCTTGTTCTGCATTGGATTGAAGAAAATCATAACTTTCCAAAGCGAAAACCAAGATGGTATTTGGAGAAGTTAGACGCTCAATGATAGAAGTGCAAGATACTCTACAAGAATAATTCGGTACAATCGAATGTGAAAGTCCAGCGGAACAGTATCAAAAAATGTGTGCTAGATAGTATGAGTGATTTGGTTGGGAAAGTCGATCGGAGAGCAAGAAAGTCATTGATTACGGAGGAAATGATCAGTGAAATGGGTTAACGAAAATAGTGGCAGAATTTCAACAATGAAGAAGAAAGGAAGAACTACAGAAGACTGAAGAACGAATTGAAAAGAGCCACAGACAAGGTCAAGAGGGAATGTCTTCAGAGCATGTTTGAAGAGATCATAGAGTTTCAAAGAACAGGACCTTACGATGTAATGTACATGAAGACAAAGGTACTAGTTTAGAAAGAAAATAAGCGGATTTGACCATTTGTATCGAAAACCCTCAATGGATCAATCGGAGACAAGTGCCAAAAATTTGGGAAAAGTAATTATGCAGTTCTTCATTCGAGCTGATCGATCTGAAAAACTGGCAGTCGAATCCGAAGAGGAAGAGGAAGCAGATAGAAATCAGAAAGGTCCCTACATCCTGTACAGTGAACTGATGAAAGCTTTCAGTAGATGACAGATAAGAAGGCTAACGTTTGGATTTAGAAGAAGAAAAGGGAACTGGGAATGCAACTGGGATTGCTGAGAATAATAACAGAACAAAATTTGGACATAGATGAAGAAGTGTGTGCTTGCTTCATAGACTTGGAGAAGTCATTTTTCCTATAAACTGGACCTAATAAATGTAGATCGCAAAGAACACTGGTATCGAATGACGCGAAAGAAGATCGGCAAGCAGAGTGTCAATGTACGACTGGACCAAGGATACACAAGAAGTGTGAAGACTGGAAGAGAAATCAGACTAGGGTGCCGTTTGTCACCTATTGAATTCGGATTATTCACCAGGTATCTTACCGAGGAAGTTCTTGGAGTGTTTGGAGACTTCAGAATAGGAGGAAAACTAATTTGCACCGTATAATGTGCAGATGAACTTATGGTACTGGCAAAGGAAGAAATGCTACTTACTGGTCATGTTTGATAGACTTTTTGAAGATGGGAGATGCGACGGAATGGAAATAAATTTGAGGAAGAAACTAATGAAATGCCACATTTGTAGCATGGATTTATGGGGTGCTGAAACGTGGACACTTCGTAAAGTAGATCAGAAATACCTGGAAACTTTGAAGTGTGGTGCTGGAGGAGGATGGAAAAGATCAGTTAGACCGATTTTGTGAAACGTTAACAAGTATTAGAGTGTTAAGAAGGAATAGAATATCCTACGTAAATTACAAAGAAGGAAGACTAATTGGATTGGTCACATCTTTCTTAGAAACTGCCTGTTAAACACGTTATTTGAAGATAGATAGGAGGAAGGACAGAAGTGACGGAAAGACAAGGAATAAGACGTAAGCATCTACTGGATAACCTAAAGGAAATGAGATGATGATGGAAATTGAAAGAGGACAACACTATATCGCACTCTCTGGAAATCTCCTTTTGGAAGGTATTATGGAACTGTCGTGAAACACCACATGATATAAAACCTATTGTACTGTGTATCAGTTGTTATGAACCGTATACATTGTTACTTCAATCTCTGGCAAAAACTATTCCCTCGTATTCCGTACTTGTTTTGATCCATAGGCCTAGCCTTCGCGGTCACCTTACCTCACGCTCCTTGACTACTTCTTGTGCGGGCACGTGAAGGACTTGGTCCACCAGCAAAAATCGCACGCAGAGACTTCTTGCAGCAAATATTGAGTCCGATGACTGCATGAAGGAAAATAATAAAGTTATCAAAATGACTATTGCTTTTTGAGACACTGTTGTGAATACAGAACAGCGGAAAATATTTTGAGCAATAATCAGTAACGTAATTGAAAAGTGATGTTGTCTAATCAAAAGGTATGTTTTTTTTTTATTTTTAAGAGAACTACATTGCATAAATAACTCAGTAATATAACTGAAAATTAATGCCCTTTTTCGTCCTAACTCATAATTTTTTTTTGATGTTGTGCATACAGCAGGGTGAGAATTAGTTGCTAACTTGGTTTTTGTTGTTATAGTATCAGAATGTACAAGAGGTTAAGAAAATAAACATCTTTTGTTTGAGGTGAAGTTGTCCTTTTACGCGCCATAAATACCTGTTAGGTATTAGACGCATAGCTACAATCATTCTCACCCTCAGCACTACAAGGAGGTGAGTGGTCAGCATCACCATTCGACCGATTTACCCCCTCCCCCCCGGTACCTATTTAATAGGATGTTGGGTGGGCCCCAGAGCTGGTCTGAATCCTGTGAAGGATAATATCTTCTGGTTCTGCTGGAAATCCAAGTACGATTCGTCGGTTGTCCAGGACGTAGTGTCTCTACTACCTGGACAACGCTACAGATATCGAGTGATAACAAGTTACCGACATTTCGAAGGATTGCAGTGCCTTAATCTTCAGGGAAGAACAGTCAAAAGAGTGTGACTAATTCGTGTGCCTATTAAGCAACGAAACCTACTCATACTGTCTGGGAGAAAAAAGAAAGTTTTTATCCTTTTCGAAATGCGTGGATTCTAGATATATTTTATATCGTAACATTTTGCTTGGTCTCAATATGACTCTGAGAGATGCATTACAGAAATTACAGAAAGGTTAAATATTCCCTGTGCTTAGTTAAACACGACGCCGTGAAGGTGCATGGAGGAGCGAAAATTTGTTAGAAATAATTTTTAAAAATTTATTTCGTTGCTCGAATCTTGTTGTTCTGCGCGTTAAAAATAGATTCAGTGTGAAGGTTTTTGAAAGAAATGGTCTGCTTTGGAGATATGAATTGAATTCCTGTTTATACCTACTACCTTTTACCCCCCTGAAGCTCCAATTTCATGGATCAAATGCCGCACTGTAATGAGTCTCCATTATAAACGTTGATCGAAAATGCTGTGCCGCGAAATAACCTCTGTTTGTTCTGAGAATTAGACAATAAACATGAAGAAATCTGATGGAAAAGTTCACAGGGGTTTGTAATATTAAACATGAGATTCACGCACTGACCACTGTGCGTTACAGGGTTAATACGCAAACTTCGCAAACTGAAACGTACAATGCCATATACAGAATTTAGTCTCAGTTTCTTCAGATAAGTAATGTTTTCCCCGTGTTACTGTCCTGGCAACCGGTACAGTTGATGTAGCAACTATGATACGAGCTGGACAATCTATTTCCGAAGGGTCAAGAGATATTTTTTTCTCCCTAATACCCAGAGCGGCTCTGGGCCCCACCCGGCATTGTACTGAAAGTCTACTGGGGACTTTTTTGCCCAGAGTTAAAGCGGTCGGAGTGTGAATTTGACAGTTCGCCTTATCAAGTGTGACATGCATAGGAACAACTTTTCTTTACCTTTACCTTTACCTTCCCTTTGAAAGGTAAAAGTCAGGTTTCCCGTTACAGGCCCGGTGTGGTCCAGAGGGTGGGTAGAGATATAGCTCTACTCTTCCATGACCGCAGCAGTAGGAGGGTGTGATTGGTCAGCAGCACGCACTTTACCCCTGGGAAAGACCCAGTACCCATTTTACAGGAGGCTGGGTGGGCCGGAGGACCGATCTGGACGGGCGGAAAATCTCATCTTCACCGAGGTTCGATCCCGGACAGTCCACCCAGTAGCTCAGTCGATATACCGACTAAGCTACCCGACCCAAACGTTCCCTTTTACTCTCTCATTTGTATCATATGGACGTGTGTTTTTGAATACGAATTTGGAAAAGATAATCGTCATTTCTAGACAGGAAATCGACAAAATAAATATGGAGTTTTTTTTATTTGAGGCCAGGCTGCTTATTTCACTACGTCATTAAATCTGACTTAAAACGAATAACATTAGCCTATGCTGTTTTCCGAACACAGGTTCTTTTCTGTCGCTTAATTTTCAAATATTTTTACTTCTTATTTGTTGGTAAATAAAATATACGCTAGTGAGGCCACTGTGCTGCTTTGCTGTATGTAGCCGTGTCCATTTTGCACCTCTTCTTCCTTGAACCCTTTGACCTGTTTTCATGAAAACTGATATTTTGATGCAGCAGTAATTTGTAGAGTCAGTAATAGCAACATAATGGAGTCGCGAAGTATTGAAGTGGGGGGGGGGGGTCGATTTTGTTGCCAACGTAGGGTCCTTAAATGATGTATAGCAGTCGGTCTGCGATTGGAGTCTCTTGTTTGTTTAAATGTTGCGGTCACGCGAAATTTTTTATACAGTTGAATAAGAATTTCTTGTTTTTTATATAATAAAACAAGGGAATTATAATGGCTTAGGATTGTACGCATTTTGCATATTGCATATGTACAGTAAATTCACATTTGAACTTCAATTTACGGCCAATCGTAAATATTCACTTCATTGTTATAGGATTGGCCCTAAGGGAAAGTTTAAAAGTGGGGTTATTTTTACACATGCAACATGTAAAATGCATATAATCTTAATTCTGATGTAATGTTCGCTGTACCTTACACGGAAGGGACGGCCGGTCTGACCTGTGTATATCTTGTGGCATGTGAGACATTCAAGCTGGTAAACTCCATTGTTCCCGTATTTGTCGGGTTTTGGGATGTTTTGTGGTTTTAGGAGTTTTCCTAAATTGGTTTTGGTCATGTAGGCCACTTTTACATTTGTATTCTTGAACAGCTTTGTGACCAGTCTTGTTTCTTTACCGCAATAAGTAAATTTGGCCCATCTTTTTACACTCTCATTACAACGACTTTAAATACTCAAACAATAAATCTACATTCGCCCAACATGTCATTAACGAGGGACACTCTTTTGGCCCAATGAACGAAATAATGAACGTAATTCATTGAAAGAAAGGAAAAAATGCTTGATACCCTTGAGGAATTTTACACTTACAGAGAGGCCAAAAAACGGAAACCAGATAAACGATAGACTTACCGTACAGAGCAATCCGATATTCGAAACAATAGTGAGACAGTCTTCTCAAAGAGGACAGCATCTGTAAAAAGCAGCAGAGACGTCAACGCACGTCACCCACAAGGACAGTACACCAGAGCAGTTACTCAAAAGCCCGTACAGTGATCACAACACGGTGGACAAAAACAG
>Ga0123352_10022189_pt1 | contig 10122 bp, 8 predicted proteins | sample TergutLab28metaG_FD_89700 | JGI IMG/M metagenome (GOLD analysis project Ga0123352, IMG submission 89700) | Labiotermes labralis P1 segment gut microbial communities from Petit-Saut dam, French Guiana - Lab288 P1 | ecosystem: Host-associated > Arthropoda: Insects > Digestive system > Gut ...
AGATCGACGAGCCGGCGGCGGATTTGGCGACGATTTTGGCGATTGCTTCGAGCTATCGGGGGCGGACGATTGACAGCTCGGTGGTTGCGATTGGCGAGGTTGGGTTGACGGGGGAGATTCGGAGCGTGGCGGCGATTAATCAGCGATTGGCGGAGGTGCAGCGGCTGGGATTCAAGCGGTGTATCATGCCGGTGCAGGATAAGGCGAAGCTGATTCGGCCTGAGGGTTTGCAGATTACGATGGTGAAGACGATTCGCGACGCGTTTTTGGCGGTGCAGATTTAGGGTTTTGCCGTGCTGATGAAGTGGACGCAGCCGGGGGTATCGTCTGCTGGGGCGCGTGTGCCTTGGGAGGCGGCGCGCTCTAGGGTGCAGCAGCCTTCGAGTTGGTAGACGCAGTTGCTGGTGCAGGGGATTAGGCTCAATTTTTTTCACCGTCCTTTTTGGGGTCAGTATGTGCAGGGGTACTGGAAAATATGAAAAGCCCGGCGCGGAGGCGCTGGGCTTTTGTTTTTTTATTGCTGTTGCAGTTAGACCTTGCTGGCCTGTGGGCTGTTTTGCCCTGCCGGGCGGGCCTTCTTTTTGGATCGCCAAAAAGAAGCAAAAAGACGATTTAAGAGAAACCGTATGGGTTCTCTTAAGGCGTTAGCTCGAAAAATTTATCGAATGTCTATTCGCCAGAATTGCTTTTTCAATATCAGGCCTTTGCCATTCAGTGATGGCATTTCACAGTTCGGAGCGATTTTGCAATGATAAAGACAAATTACAAGACAAGGCTTGAAAGATGACGGTTTCATCTTTCAAGCCTTGTCTTGTATAAAGTCCACCTTATTACACTAGGGCATCATACTCGTTTAATTTTCCCCCAAGTCGTTTTGTTCTTTCCATATCGGAGGAAGGCCGCAAAACGTACGATGACAAGAACATAACGGAACAAACCAAACTCCACTACACATAAAAACAAAGTCTTTAGCATATCCCAAAGCGATATCTGAAACTTTTGGATGTACATTTGCTGAGAAAAAGCGCTCAGACTTATGATGGCGCCATAGATCGCATATATGGTCAAAAACAAGATCATGTAGCCTACATTCAGCACGTCGATATAGAGCGCTAGCATAATAGTCAAAATTCCAAATAGTTCAATCACCGGCGCTAACAACTCATACATCAAATAATATAAGTATGAGAAGAAGCTCACCAACCCGAATTTTGCATTCAGCATGATCCGTCGGTGTACCAGCATACTTTGGAACAAGCCTATGTGCCATCTGCGGCGTTGGCTTGCCAAGTCTCGCAGGCTTGTGGGCGCTTGCGTCATACACAGGGCGCTCGGTTGATACCGCATCTGATAGTTCATGTCATTGTTGCGGCAATATCCATGCAGCTTTAGAACCAGTTCCATATCTTCGCCCAGATTATCAGAACTATAGCCACCGGCGGCAATGACCGTCGCTTTCTTAAACAGGCCAAAAGCCCCGGATATAATCAAGTTCCCATTAAATGTGTCCATCAGCATACGACTGGCTAAGAAAGAGCGGTTATACTCCACCGCCTGCAAAGATACCAGCAAGTTAGACGGCAGGCGATAATTGACCGCTTTTCCGTCTTCCATCTGCACACATTGGGAGAGCAAGATCATGCCTCCGACAGCTATAACGGCATCATCTTCAAATACCGGCTCTACAATTTCTTTCAGGGAATCTTTTTGCAGTTTGGAGTCCGCGTCCATGCAGACAAAATACGGATAGCGGCTGGCATTGATGCCCATGTTCAGCGCGTCGCCTTTGCCGCCGTTTTTCTTGCGTATCAGGGTAATCGGGACGCCATTTGCTATTGTTTCGTAAATGGCCTCCTCGGGCTGACACGCCAGTTCATGGCTGATCGAGCGATCGGTCGGCTTCATGTCAAAGGCATCGATTAGGATTTGAGTCGTGTCATCTTCAGAGCCATCGTCTACCACAATGATTTCATATAATTGATAGTCCTGATCCAAAAGGGAGTGGACACTGTCTACAATGGTAACCGCCTCATCATAAGCCGGAAGCACAATGGAGATGGGCAGATCGTCATGGTCAAGCTTATTTCTAAACTTTAGCATACGATTACTTACATACAGCCTGTAAGCCCCGATCAAAACAGCAAAAAACGAAAAGGTTGCGAATACGATTAGGTATAGGATGAAAAATATGCTGACATAGTAGAGGGCCTCTCGTAAAAAATCCATCGTATGCTTCCTTTCCGCCGCCCGGCATTTTCTGTAAGTCGACGCTTTTTCATACGTCAGACATATATGCGGTCATTTCTTTTGTATCCTTGTTCTCACACTGCAGAATTTCCGACTAATTTGTTGATCGCCCAGCTTAAGAAGGGTGGACGTGTATTATGTTGCATATACCAGTTCAACTCGGGCAGCTCCTGCTCTTGTATCACACTCGATTCCGGCGCCGACGCTGGGTACAAAGCTAAAACAGATTCTGCCGCGGCGGTCAAGCTGCTGTCTGTAGGATTGGTGATAAACTCCGTCAATATCAGGCGCACCGGCTCATACATGTGTTCTCCATAATAGCGAATAACAGCCGACCGCACCTCCGGGCTGGCAGAAGAATCCTGCAAAACCGGCAAGAAGGTGTCGCGGTAGCGAGAGGAAAATCTTGTGATAAATTGTATCACAGAAACAGTGATATTGTCATTCCACTGTCGGCTTTCACGCCACAAATATTCTCCCAGAATTTCTTTATCACCACTAAAATTTGATAGCTCGTTTGTTAGGAGTTGGTGATGCATGAAAAGGCCCCTGTCGTGAATGAGTTGCAATACATTCGCCACGCCATGGACGCTGCCAATGCTACAGAGTGCGCCCAGAACTTTTGTGCGGCAATGAATGTTAGAATCGTCTATGTATGAAATGAGGGTGTCCACCAGTTGTCCGGGCGTATCTCCTGCTACTAGGGGGAATGTGCCAATAAAATCGGCATAGCATGTCCGTTCAATGCGGGGCTTCTTGCTGTACATATAGGCAAGTCTCTGGAAAACGGTATGTTCCTTTTGTATGTAGTCGCTGTAAGCCTCTGGAAACTCACTCTTCAGGCATTGTAGGGCTTGTGCGTATGCAACGAGGTTTTCTGGCTTTGACAACTTTCTCAACAAAAATTTCGCATGTTTCAATTGGTTAGGCTGCACACCGGGACTTTTGATGACTTGTCTATACAGCACCAGTTTCCATTTATTAATTTCGCTTGTCGAGGGAGTATTTTTGCTCTTGCTGTAATGAATCATTGCAAAGTTGAAAAGCATCAACGCAATGCAGGAAATCATAAATATTCCAATAATCAGATATATTCTCAAGTCGGAAAACATAGTTAATCACCCCAAATCTCTTGCATAATAAAATAGGACTGTTTTAAGCGCTCGTGGACTTCCACAGTATTTCTCCACCCGCGCAGCGGAATCGGCGACATCGGAACCTCGCCGCCTTCCATTGCGACGCCGATGTATATCTCTTGGACGCGAATGCCTTCTACTCCAAACCGGACATAATAGTCGTCGTGCACCTGCATGGTGGAAGGATCAAAAAAGTTTAACAGCATCCACGGTAAGCGTATTTCAACCAAGTTTTCGCCGAAAAAGAAATCGGATAAGGAATTAAAATCGGGAGAGGCGGGGTTTCCTATGCCATGCGTAAGTACGCCTGTATCCCAAGATTGCAATCGCAGCATGTCCCGCACGTCCTCAGCTAGATCGGTAAATAGGTCGGCGTCCACGATTGCGGTGTTTTGCAAGGCAAGGGTAATTGGGACAAAGTCCGAATTCCACTGACGCGGCACTCGTGTGAAGGGGTTTATCCCCGTCATTTCCTCATAAAATCGCTGATAGGTTGCATGATAACGTTGGTTGACCAGCAGGCGGCTTTCATACTCTCCCGATAAAATCAGCAAAAAGTCCGAAGGCCGATCAAATTGTAGATTGCGAAACGCAGACGTGCCGGAGTTGGGCGTTACATCAATCGGCAGGTAAAGGGTATTTTGCGGGTTCACTCCCTCACCGCGTATCAGCAGGTAGAGTCCATGGAGGCTGTACTGTGCATAGACACGAAGGCCATTATATTCATGAACCAGATGGGTGTCAACCCATTCGTTCGCATTGCCGTCGATCAAAACCGGACGTGCATGACGCCCCGGTTCAAAGGCCATCAGCCCATACCCTTGGTCGGCAGACTGCAAATTATGCCAGTAATGGTAGCGCCACGGATCTGAAGAAAAGGCGGTATTCCAAGTGCGCCGCTCCCATGTATCTTGCCAAGTGGAAATGAAGCCTCCGGCCCAGCCGCGCTCCTCGATCTGCATTGCCGTTCTGGCAAGCGCTTCTCCTTGCTCCCGCTCTGTCAAGGGCGGCTCGTCCATTCTTTGCGGCGCACGGCCGGAAGAAAAGCCAAAACCTGTTGCGATTACCGGCATGCTGTGGTATTGTGCAAGCAAATCTAGATATCCGTTGAACATACAACTGCGGTCTAGGTTCTCCAAGATTGGCGCGAGGGCTTCTTGCTGACTGGGTGTCAGATAATCTGTAAAGTCTTCGGTGAAATGAAACAACCGATACGCCGCAAATGTCCCCGCGACCATGGATTCCGAAGGGAGGATGTTTTCAGGATCTAACTGCACGTATTTCCGCAGTTGCGTTGCATAAGCAGGCGCATATTCCAAGAAGTCTAGGGTGGGGCTTGAGAGAAACCCGATGGGACGCTGTGTCTTAAACCGACTCGATTCATAGGCGGTCGCATGATCCATTACTTGGGCGAGCATCACTTCAAAGCGCGAAGCGCCCTCGGCCGAACTAAAAAACTCGCCTTCGAAACTGTCGGACATAGTAGGGTCGAAGTGATTCATAAATACAATCGTATCTGGGTTCCAATCCGCACCCACTACAAAGCCGACAACCCAGGGAGATATATTTGACAGAAAAATCTCAACGCCGGTGCCGCCAAAAAAATTAATTCGTTGTCCGTGTATAATGTCGATTGCTTCCTTGAGCGCAGAAGTTAGGCTGTTGTAATCATGGCCGTCTACACCTTGCAAAAGAAGCAGCGGTCTTTCATTTGTTGTATTAAATTGATATAAGGCACTATAAAAATCAGAGTTCATAATATTAGGGACATAGATCGCGTTTGCACCCATTGCGTCGATATATCCAAACCACCGCAAATAGTCGCTCATGCCGGCGGCAAAGTCCCAAGCCATATTCCCCGGAACGGATGGAGTCATCTCCACGCCGCGTAAGGTCAAGGGAACGGTAGACCCGTCCGAATTTTGATGCACAATGGCATCTCCATCCGCGCGGAACACAGCCGTCACAGGCGCATTCGGTCTGAAGTCAATAAATACACTTCTGGAAAAATGCGCATAAAACGCTCCAAGTGCGAGGACGACTATTAATAATACTGCAATGAGATATTTTAGCATAATACATATACCTTTCGCTTATGGTACAATCCACAATGCGTGCCGGGAAGGATGACTAAATTGCCGTAGGGTTTCTATATGGCGATCCAGAAATCGCCCGCGCTCTATCATGAAGTTGCGCGCCGATTCTTGGGCTTCTGCAAAGCTTGCTGGATTCAGTTCACGTATCATTTCACGGTGAGTTTGATATCTGGCCGCTTCATAGGCCGCCAAACTCATCCCCTCATACACAGGCACTCTTGCCGTCACTTCCGCATGCGTTGGGCCACGCCGTGACATGGCGTTTACTTGAAAGGGGTCAAAGCTGTATCCCCACACTTCAAAATTGCGATCAATGGCGCTACCTAGCCAATCCTCTACTTCTTGCATATAGCTGATCAGCCGCTCTTCGGCTAACACACCCCTGCGTAGTTCATGCCAGCGGCGGATAACCCGCTCAGTAAAATCGGGACACATCATCAATCGGTCAAACCAGCCGCGATTGGCGAGCATAAATTCATCTGCGGGCATGGATAGGAAGAAATTATCCATCACATTATTAAAGTCCCAAACGGGGCCTGCTACGATCCGCCCCCGCACGTCACTGTGGAGATAGGTTGAACCGGTCCACAAGTCATTATTGGCAATGAACTCATTGATGATATAGAAGTTCACGAAAGAATTTACATCAATATACCGCTCGTACCTGCGGGAATCCCAGATGACTTCCGGCGAGTAAAGAAAATATTCCATCGTACTCATAGTTCTCGTCACATAATCGCGCACACTGTCACTTTGCTGGGAAAGCCTGGGGTACATAATCTCTACGGAGTTCAGCCCTTCCAGGCGATAGGTATACGTAACAAAAGTGTCCACGATCCGCTCGGACGTCTGGGTGCGCGAGTCCAAGCGCACAAGATAACTGGTAGCAGGCATCCCTTCCCGATAGCGGTTCATATCAAGTCTGTGTGGGCTTACTCTGACGGTTTCCATGAGAACATAAAGGCCTTGATATTCCCCGTTCAAGATGAGTTCAAAGAACCGCACTTCTGGGACAAAATGTCCCGGACCCATGACCTCGGCAGCGATATTCATCCATACGTAATTACGCATGAGGGTCTTATCCAAAAATGGACCATGAAGTGCCCATTCCGCATGAGGATTCATGCCGAGGAGCGGCAATGGGTTATCTGCAGCGTTGGGATGGATTAGGCTGATACGGTAGTTTGGTTTGTCAAAAAAACGAGATGAATTCCCACGTATGCGCATCATTGCCAAGGACTCGTGAACAGGCAGGTCATCCGCATGATTCCACTGATTCGGATTATCTATGACCACCACAGAAACTTCTATTTCGGTCCCACCGTCAGGCGTTGTAACCAACAAATCGCCAAACCCATGGATGCCCAATTCATAGTTGATAGGTCTGCCCGGTATTTCGGCGCCATGCGTATTGATTATAATAAGGGGCAGATGTGTGCAAAACGTATGGTCGTCGCAATGCAAACAATACCCCAAATCCGCTTCGCTCGGGCGTTCAAGGTGCTGGTGGTGGCGCTGTACATCATCGCTTGTCCCGATGTACATTACTCCCACTATGAGCATTGCGGCCACTAAAAGGCCGGCCATATAATAAAGAACACTACGCCTCATCATTACCGCCTCACTATGTCTTGTCTCTTAACCACTGATTTCGTCATTTTGGGTGACGATGTTTACATACTCCACGCCGTCCTTCTCATATAACAACTGCGTGATATTTTTCTCGCCCTTATAGGTGCGATTATATGTGCTTCGCCCCATTTCGAAGATAAATTCTACGCTGCTTGGGGTCGTATTCTTCACACGGAGCAGAGGCTGCATATTGAAATGCTGGAATACCGTTCCTTCAATGTCGCTCTCTAAGCTTTTTTGGGCTTTAATAATCAGCAGGATCCGATTTTCGTTTCGAACTCTCCCCATGAGAAGCATGACTACGAACACGACGCCACTGCCGATAATCGCTGTCCAGAAATCGCCTACGCCGCTGCATAAACCGACAATAACTGACCAGAAGATGTAAGTTGTGTCTCTTGAATCTTTGATCGCCGTACGGAATCGCACGATAGAGAGCGCGCCCGCCATACCCAGAGCCAAAGCGATGTTATTTCCGATAACGGTGATAACGGTACAGGATAAAATGGTAAGCGTAACAAGGGAAACATTAAATTTCTTGCTGTAAGACGCGCCTGCATGGGTAAACCAATAGGAAATGTAGATGACCACGCTCAATAGTGAAGCTGCCGCCATCCGGATCACAATGTCTTGAATGGTTAAACCGCCGCTTTGTGCTAAAATATCCAATAGCATATCTCTCATTTGTATATCCCCACCTTATAAAAATATATAATTTTTTCCGACTGCCCTACCAAGGCAGTATTTACTAACCGCTAACTCGCTTACATTCACTTCGTTAATAATATCTTTGATATAGCTGAGCAAAAAGCCATTGAACTTCACTTCCATAACCACCAAGAACGGATCAAATACCGGGTTCTCCACTAAATCTTTTGAAAAGATATCGAAGTTAGACTCTGTCCCTACTATGTGGTGGTCGAAGGTAATTCTGATGTCATTTTCATCCGCTACAAAACCTTTTCTTTGATAGGACACAACCGCTTTTGGTCGATAACACTGCATATGCATCAGGCCAAAACATTCTCCGGCAAATTCGGACTTAGACTCTAGGAGTACAGAGTAATCTCCTTTGATCAGGCGCTCTGATTGTCCCTTGTCCAGCGTCAAAGAGCGTTTTTTCTGCAGCGCACCTTGCTTCTGCTTCATTTCAAGCTTGGCCGACTGGGAATTTGCACCATAATTGCGAAGTCGTATCTTTTTCCGTACCTCTAGGCCCTCTATTTTCTCCTCAAAGTCGTTATCATCGAGCTGGTCGAAGTATAGGGAGCGAACCACGTATCCGTCTCCACTGCTATGCTGGTCCTCTTTCAAGAGTTTGCTAAACTGACGAGAGAGATGATAGTATTGCTCGAGAGTAATCAAGTACTTCTTTTCTTGTCTTAAGACTTCAGTCATAATCACCACACCTATATATCAGTATCGGTTCTAAACGGAATCGGAACTTGTCGCCTATAAAAGCCTTCTTTGGGTCAGTTTTCGATGCGTTTCGGCACCGTTATGTAAACTATTATAACACAGTATTTTATAATTGCAATAATTATCTTTACTTTATTTATTTTTATTTTTGAAAATAGAACTTGCAATTCGCTGCCCGTCTCTGAGATGTGCAATGCTACCACACATGAAGGTAAGGAAGAACAGGACGTAGGATGTAAGGGCGACAAGGCGTCCGCTACGCAAAGTGGCGCTTTTGTCGGTGTGGATTTTCTTGAGGAGCAGAATCAGGCCTATGGGCCAAAATAGAATTAGACCAAAGACAACCCAGCCCCATGGTATGGATTTGTTCATTCCATCTGACGTTATGGGCACCTCCAAGAGATTGATAGTGAGAAGTATGCCATATCCGGCCTGAAAAGACGAGAGGTTTCCACGCCCTTTGATTGACTTTCGCACTGGACCGTGCTAAACTGATGGGAAATATGAACGATCGGGGGGAGCACAATGGAAAAGAAGCAATGGCTGGGACATATCGCCGTCTTGACGGCTGTTTGCATTTGGGGCTTTGCCTTTGTGCCGATTGTGGTCGCGCTCCGCTCGTTTACGCCTGCTGAACTATTGTTTTATCGCTTCAGCCTTGCGACTGCGGCGCTCTATTTGATCTACCCGAAATCAATGGGGAAGACGACTTGGCGGCAGGAACTTCTATTCGCCGCTGCCGGGCTGACGGGTGTGACGATGTTCTTTCTGTTGCAAGATTTTGCGCTGCTCGTCACCGCGGCTTCCAATGTGGGGGTGATTGCGGCGGTTTCGCCGATGTTTACGGCTTTGCTCTCTTGGGGGTTTCTCAATACCGGGCGACCGGCGAAGGCTTTTTTTCTGGGGGCGGGGATGGCTCTGTTCGGTATTGCGCTCATTAGTTTTTCCGGGAGCCGGCTCGAATTGAGTCCGATAGGGGATTTTCTCGCTGTGCTGATGGCGCTTTGTTGGGCGGTTTATTGCATTTTCACGAAGCAAATTGCCGCTTTTGGGTATCATGTGATCCAGACGACGCGGCGGATTTTTCTCTATGGCCTATTTTTTCTGCTGCTTATCTTATTTTTCCTTGATTTTCGGCTGGGTATTGAGCGGTTTTTGGAGCCGGTTAATCTGGCGAGTATGTTGTTCCTTGGGTTTGGGCCATCGGCACTTTGTTTTGTGCTTTGGGGGTATGGCGTCAAACAACTGGGGCCGACGAAGACGAGTGTGTATCTCTATCTGATTCCGCTGGTTTCGGTGGTGGCTTCGGTACTCTTTCTCGGTGAGAGGATTATTTGGATGAATGCGCTTGGTATTTTGCTTGCGCTCCTAGGGCTTGTGGTTTCGAATCGGAAGGCGCGACAGGCGGAGACAGTCTTGGTCGAATAACTCGAAAAAAGGGCTTGCATTTTCCGGAGGATCGTGCTATTATAATCGAGCGTTATGCGCCCGTAGATAAGATGGAAAGAGAACAAGAATAAGAAAAAGAAGGTCGAACGTAAGAATCGTGAAGGGAGTGAAAAAAAAAACTGTAAACAAAGGAAAAAAAAAAA
>Ga0123352_10022193_pt1 | contig 10120 bp, 6 predicted proteins | sample TergutLab28metaG_FD_89700 | JGI IMG/M metagenome (GOLD analysis project Ga0123352, IMG submission 89700) | Labiotermes labralis P1 segment gut microbial communities from Petit-Saut dam, French Guiana - Lab288 P1 | ecosystem: Host-associated > Arthropoda: Insects > Digestive system > Gut ...
GGAAAAGACTGGAGAATGGGGGGTCCTTCAGAAAAAACGACAATAATGAAAAAGACAAAGATTGTGAAGATTGAAAAGACAAAAATCGCAAAAAAAAAAAAATAAAAAAAAATAATAATAACCACAACAGCAACAACAACTACATGTTCTGTGGCAAGAGTTTACATTTGACACCACTGCTGCGTGCTTCCTGTCACGGTCAGAACATACGCAAAGAGAAAAGAGGCAGGAAATGATCCAGGCAGGTCAAATTTACATGTTGACAGAGCTGCTGGAGCAGACTCTTTCACGAAACTATCAGCACCATATCTCCACCCACCCAACAAACCCTCTATAATCACAGAGGCTAATGATCACTGTCAAACCACATTACGATATTACTAACAAGCTAAAAAAAACTGCCATAATTCTGGGTCACGAACTGAGGAGAACAAAAAACGTATGTAACAATAGTGTTTATTTTTAGTGCTGAGCCTCAAATTCACATACAAGCAGGTACTTTGTACATATTTATATTACGGGTATATCATTTTTATCGGTGGGTTCTAGGGGCAATTGAACCAACAGTAAAAGGACTGGAGCTGGAAACTGGGTATCCACTTTAGTCTCCGAGTTTAAACATGCATGCAGTAAACGTTCACTGTCTCAAATGGCTTCATAAAATAAAGGACAAATTTTCTTTTACAATAGATATCGAGGACGTTAAAAAATACTGCCCAGTAACTTACGTAATGTAATCTCTGCAGCTGAAACCGAGTCATGATTAATTATTACAGCTTACACAACATTCATAAGAACAGTGGATGATGAAAGTTATTTTATTTTATTGTCGTACCCAAAGGGCATAACTTTACGACAAACGTAATTGGGAAACAGGAAAAAATTACTGTTAATTACTTTCAAAGTGTAAATTATAATAGGCAAATGTTTGTGCGGAAACTTTACAAGCCTTCTTAACAAATTAGTTTGTGGAGCTGAACGGCCACAAATTCTTACTCTCTTGCCTGCTCCTCTGACCGTTATGTGTGTGTTTGTGTGTGTGTGTGGTAAAAAGAACGCATCCCTGCAGTCTTAAGTGTATTAAACAATTTTCCTTCCCGTCAGTGATAAGTGCACTTAAACTGTAATATATTTCTCCACTTCTACAGGCACTTCGGATTCATCAGCAGTCTGTACATTGCTTTTATGGAGAATTAACCTTTTGGCGCCGGAATTATTTTTTAATTTTAGCACATTCTGTATATAAAATGTGAATAATACATGAACCAAACACGTTAGAATTATGAAACAAACTGCATTTTGAAGAGAAAAATACGGAGAGTATATACCACATTTAAAATATTCAGTACCTATATTTGTTGAATAAATATATAAAATGCAACTTTGGAGGTTAGCGGTGCGGTACGTCAACTATAGTTGACGTTAGGCGTATAAGGTTAAACAGGATAAGAATTGGATGCCTAAGGCTTCTGACGCCTTCGTTGTGTTATTTTTTTCTAATTTTAATTTCGCTAGTGCTAACTTTGTCGTAAAATCTGAGGTTTTTATAAATTTATTCAAAATCAGCGCAAATATTCTTCATTTGTGAGATTGAAAGTTTAAAAGTATCTTATGTTTAATTATTTTGAATTTTGTAAATTTGGAAATGCGCATTTGGCATTAATGTGTGCGGAATTCGACAAGGCGATGAAACCAACAGATATACCTAGAGATTTTAGAGTAACTTATAAACACCTAAATGTACATGTTTCGACCACAATTGTGGCCATCCTCAAAGAGGTGTCTACAAAGGATATAAAAAAAGGTAAAGTGATCCCGTTACAGGCCCGGTGTGGCCCAGGGGGTGGGTAGACGTATAGCTCTACTCTTCATGACCGCCGCACTAGAAGGGGGTGAGTGGTCAGCAGCACGCCCAGGCCGCACTTCACCCCTGGGAAAGACCCGGTACCCATTGTACAGGAGATTGGGTGGGCCCCAGGGCCGGTCTGGACGGGCGGAAAATCTCGTCCCCACCGAGATTCGATCCCGGACCGTCCAGTTCGTAGCTCAGTCTCTACTACAAAGGACATATTACAAGAGTTTTAAGAAATAATGCTAATGTAAAATAGTATGTTTTAAATGTATGGTTTAAAATGTATATAAAAATATAAAACACAAATAAAATTACGTGCTAAATTCAAATGAGGAAGGAATGTTGCGTGTAGCTATTGTGTGGTACGTCACCATACATGTGAGCAATGCTGATGTTAGTAGGTTCTCATTGATTCATGCAGAACCTCATTGAGCTTATATATACAGAAGCATGGTCACCGGTATATGAAAGAAACAGTGGCACCATAAATTTTAAAACCTTTCGTTTGACTATTTCTGTGTACAAAACAACTGTGCCTACTTTCCCAATTCTAACTTGATGTACGAATTGTACAGTTCTGTGACGCTGTTGTTTCAGCTTTACGCAGTTTTATTAGTACGCTGAAGAGAGTTCTTGCTGTTTCTGTGAAAAAGACCTTTGGTGTGAATCGGCATAATTTAAAAACAAAGAGAGGGTAAGAAATTAGGAGTTTCACTTTAAGAATTGCTATTTGTTGGCTTTCACGTTGAAGTACTGACTTTTACTTACATTGTACTCAATATTCTTCAAATTTTTTCCTCTCAATAATAATAGGACAGGAAACGTAACGCTGATATTATAGCGGGGAAAAGATACATATTTTTTTTCGTGTAATGAAAACCTACTTGATGTACTATTTATCCTCAGTTTATTTCGTCAATCAACCTCTACATTTTTCGGGCATATTTGTAGCCCATCATCAGGAGGTATACTGTATATATACAGCAATTGGTAGGTGTTGGCCTTTTCAGTTGACCGTCTGTTGGCCGGCCAACAGACAGGATAAATAGTGCACCAATTTGGTTTTCGTTACACGGATGTATCGAGATGAACGGTCAACGAAACATAAAAATCATATATTTGCTATTTATCACGAAGATTTATATTTGCACAAAATTTTTTAAACTTAGGGAGGGGTCTACTCCGTAGGTAACGTGTTATTGGGTCTTCCCCATTGCCCTTAGCTCCCATAGCCTGTTTGACCCATTAAAAACGAGAACGAACATCGGAGCAGACGTCTGCAACCTTCCTTCTCTGCGGCAGTCTGATAACGTGCGACTTAAACGGATCGTTATGTGACCTGATCACGAGAACCGAGACCTGTGCTTCTGACAAACGCCAAGAGACGCTACTGATAATTCGATTCTATCAAATAATAATGATCTTCTGAACACAGGGGACAAATTGTACTCTCACTTCAAACCTCTTTACCTCCAAATATACGGACTTCTTTTTACACGGCAAAAAAAAAGTTGATATGCATGTGATTTCCGTATGTTCAGCGATTTGAAACAGTGACTTTGTACTGGAGAAAATATAAGCTAACGCCTTGGCTCTAAACTTCCTTGCTTGGATGTAATTCACGGTTTGAAAAACGCACATTAGCCTGGATGTCCACAGAGTAGATGTAACTTGATGTCACTTGCCATTTTATTTCACTTCTTATGTGCTCAACATGTTTCGGACATTAATATATCCATCATCAGGAGCTTGCAACTATTCTGTGGAATTACCACATTGGTCGTATTGTTCTTGGTTCGATGTGTGTTGGAGTTTCGGTGTGGTTAGGTTGGAGTTGTATCTGTGTTGCAGGCTGAAGCAGCCTGCAACACGGATAGAGTAGAGTTAGTTAGTGGAAGGACTGACGTGTCGGTAAAGCTCCAGAATTGTGATGCTACCCGACTTGAATCACGCCGGGTTCCCCAGAATTTCTGACTGAGGTTCTTCACGCTTTTTCCGAGTCCCCCAGACAAATGACGGAACGTTCCATGATGAGACCAAGACTGCTTTCTTCCAACTCTCTTCGCCGTCAGTCATCATATCCCTCGACGCTGTAGAGTCACGTGACTTACAGGGTGGCCAAACAAACCACAAAAAATGAATAGACCTATCGATGTTATGACTCACCTGATGGAAGCCGAGGTAGCTCTCTATGCTGTGGGTAGCGAAGAAAACTTCACCTTCGCATGTCAAGATGAGCAGAAAGCCGTTCAACGCCTGAAACACAACAGACACGAATTCAAGTTCAAGTAACGTTTAACACGTCAGGATGAAAATATTTATTTGACATTCTTAATAACACATCATGGCTACAGAATCTCTACAGTTTTTACGCGAGAATTATTCAATAATTTTGCACACAGTCTTGAATTCATTATATGTAGGCATTGGTTATGGGTAACTGTTTATCAGCAAGTTTTTCCTGATGCGGGAACGAGGAAAGGTTAATAAAATCAGGCGCTTTAGATCTCCTAAAAGTTGCGAAGTTGGTTTACTTTGGATTATAACGGTTCGGTATATCAGATCTAATCAAGAGTAGAATATTTATTGTAAGATCGAATTATCATTTATATATTATTGATACATAATAATATAGTATGTAATTAAGATGCACACTTATTATGTAAACAATAACTTTTTGTGTCAAACGTTTAAAGACACACAAGAAAATAATATAAAATTTTGCTCAATAACGTAGCTGCATTTATTGGAATGTGTAACATCCATTTCTGGAGTATAATTTTTTTTCGTTTTGAAAAAGGAAAGAATGTGTTCCTTCAAAACGACGGTATATTTTTAGGTCAGTAGGCAGCATAACATCTCAGGAAACACAGCGCTCTATGTCAGATTGTATTTTAATTTTCTGCTGTGGTATGAAACACTTCTATTTCAAAAGTATAGCCACGTAAGCCACCAGTCTTGAGAGGCGTTATTTAGCTCTAACCGTAATGATTTCCCTAGTTATGGCCTTTCTTTATCGAATTCGGAGTAAAGAAAATGCATTATGTTATTATTGTTATCGGAAACACCTTTCCTGTGTTCTCTTATCTCTTCTGTAGGTCCCATAATGCTTCCTTCACGGTTTAGAAGGAAGTGTACTATTGAGTGATTGATGGGCCTCATGTCATTAAGGGGTAACCGTACTACTAAAGGATTATGTGGAGCCTGGCGGGAAGTAGGGCCTATCCTGATCCTGTAAGTATGGGTCGACAGCAGAAGTGACAACATCGTCAAGTGGCTTGTTTTTTTTATCATTCCTATCGGCAGTATTTTCAGAGGCCATAAACGACAGTTCTGGTACACATACACGCGGAAACAAACACACACGTAAGCACATGGGGTGAAACTACATACTCCTCATTATAGGCTGTACCTTACTTAGTGTACTGCATTCCAAACTCCCCAAGAAATTTTAGTCAGTAGTTTGTCTTAAAACTTTTCCATATACGGGTCCATTATACTCCATAGAACAAGAAATGATCTAACAAAATATCGCGGAATACTTAGTAAAATTTTCTGCTTTATATGGTGAAAGATTTTCTTCGAATCTGGAATTGTGATTGCCTTAGTTTCTTTAAGAACACGCTACAATTGTACATTGTGGCAGACCCCAGGCGCTGCAGTCCAAATGCTTTCCGAATAATCGGTTCGTCATAACTAAAGCGACGTAAGGAAGCAGCTGATAAATTTTGGAATAAGAAGGGGGATGGCATTTAAAATTATAAAGATCTTGTTGGGCTGTAGTCAACATGAGGTATGAAGTATGAAGGAGAGACGTATAAGGAATGGGAGAAAATATCTGTAAGACTGTATACCAGTATTTGATCAGAAAATCCGGATAAAAGCGACTTGGAAGAATTATAAAACTTGGGAGGATAATGTGAAAACTGATCTTAAACAAATGAAGTAGAATGGCATAATATGTACTAGTTTGTCTCATATAAAGTCCTGGCTCGAGCTCGTATAAAACGGCAAGGATGTATGGATTTCATCGGACGCAGAGAATTTTAGTCCAGGAGAGAAAATACTAGTTTCTGAAGAAAAACTCTTTTCATTGGAATGAGTTATGTGGCTCTTTGAGTAACTAAGTTGACTCTCCTGAAAAAATATGGAAATATTTCGTGGAAAATGGTTCCTATTGAAGCAACGTAACGTCATAAAGCTGTCTGCACCACTGACAAGTTCTGTGGTAGATCCAATAAATCGAAAGCTATCGTAGTAGTCCATTACGTCACGTTAAAAAGAGCACACACACACACACACACACACACACACACATATATATCTTGCCTCATGAATTCTACCTTCTGAACAATGAAACTGAAATAATCATAAACTTCGACGAACAAATGATATTCAATTAAAGCGTCGCCTGTAATTAGATGATAAGCATGACGAATATTCTAGTGCTTTGCGCACTGCCATTCAGCAGTGTGGTGGCGTGTTCGTACGTTCTTGTCACTCTGCTAATATACGTATTTCCCGTTTCGCCAAGCAAGCCACCTGAAGGAAAAGAGTTTTAGAAATACACATTAAAGAATGAATTACTTGTCCCGCAGAAAACACTGCGCATTGTTTACAAGTACTAATTATTTATGCTTATGCTGAGAATCGCACCAAAACCGTTGATTTCACTCTTATGGTAAAGTACAGGCATTTTTATGTGGTGCATATAGACAACATTTTGTGCAACCGGTTAATTTGGGCCTATAAATTCAAATAAATTTTCTTATTGCCGATAATTATCATGGTAAAGGTAAAGGTAGGGGACCGCGGTGGCACAGTGGTTAAGGTGCTGTGCTACAAATCGGAAGGTCGCTGGTTCGATCCCAGCTGGTGTCATTGGAATTTTTCATTGACATAAAGTCCTTGCGATCGCACTATGGTCCTGGGGTCGACTCAGCCTCTAACAGAAATGAGTACCAGGAGCATTTCCTGGGGGCAGAGGGGGTCGGTGCGTAAGGCTGGCAACCTTACCACCATCTTGTACCGTTGTCATGAAATCTGGGAACCTTAACTTCCTGGAACCCTCTGGGCCACTCCAGGCCTGTAATGGGACTGCTTTACCTTTAAAGGTAAAGGTAAACCAGTCCCATTAAAGGCCTGGACATGCCCAGAGGGTTCCAGGAATTTGAGGCTCCCAGATTTCAAGACAATCGGCACATGAATGTGGTAAGGTTGTCAGCTCTACGCATCAGCCGCCTTTACCCCCAGGAAATATTCCTGGTACTCATTTCTGTTAGAGGCTGAGTCGACTCCAGAGCCATAGTGCGGCCGGAAAGATTATGTCAATGAAAAGATAATTGTCATGGACAATATTGAATACATAAACACTGAAGTGTGTAGGCTGAGTGTACAGATCGTGATATTCTTCGTCTTGACACAGTGTAGTCTGGTAAGAGTTTCCCATGGAGCCTACCTAACAGACTGCACGATGTCATCACGTAGAAGACCAAAATAAGGCATCTGTTTCTGTGTTGGTTTTCAACGGTGCCGAATCGAGTAGAAGGGTTACAGTGGTCATGCTTAATAAGCCTAGTGAGGATGACAGATGAGACAAGATTCTCCTGAAAGACCAACAAGAAGAACTGCTTCCGTGCAATAAGCCTGCAAGAGATAATACTATTAATTTAGGTAGATGTAAGACATCGGCACGTGAGCTGGCTTCATCTGGCACAGATACGTAGAAACAACTGTGGAATCTTATGAACACCATAACAAACCCCGTTGCTCCGCAAAGGATGTAAAATTTCTTGCCCAGCAGAAGGACTATTAGGTTTTCTACAGATTTTATCTACGGAGTTACTGTCAATTTCTTTCTTACTTACTTTATTCCTTTTTCTTAAATTTTGATCCCTTTTGCCTACTCGCTGTAGGTGTAGAGGGTTATTGTTGCATCTGATGACGCTCAAGAACACACAACACACACACAGCACACACACAACACACAGAGCACACATACACGCAGCACACACACAGCATACACACAGCACACATACACACAGCACACACATACAGCACACACACACACACACACACACAGCACACATACACACAGCACACACACAGCACACACGCACACACACACACACACACAGCACACACTCGAGGGATCGGCCCGTCGCAGATACCTTTACGTGACAACACACAACACTCACAAGAGACAAACATCCATGCTCCCGGCGGGATTCGAACCAGCAATACCAGCAAGCAAGCGGCCGCAGATCCACTCTATAAGATCGAGAGGTTGTTAGTATCATTTACATAGGTTAGGCCTATATATCATCGAATAAGTAATTTCAGCATGATTATGAATGAGGAAAGCACGGAATATGGAAATCGTAAGTCGTGGTTTGTTTTAAATTTCTTAAGCAACTAATAGAACCTGAGGTGGCATGTGTGTGGGTTGGTTTACAAGCCAAATACTGTTTGTTTTATGAATACGGTAACGAAATTCGGCTTCCATAAAAGAGAGGGAATTTCTGTGCTGCCAGTCAATGCCATACATCGTTCAGCTGCACTGATGACGTATTAAATCACGCATAGCAACCCAGTCATTATCTAGACCAGTAGGATACTTGTATTAATCCAGTGCGGACAAGACCAAAATGCATATACGTAATAAAAGATATGAGTCACGGACTCGCATGTCCTAAGTCTTTACAGCGATATACATCATTACCATCCCATCGAACGCACATTTAGTACGTCATTAATTCGTGTTCCTCGTTTGTTTAATGCTATCTTATGACCCTGTTATTTTTATAGTAGCAAATTCATACCAGTCTCTAAATGACACAAGATGGCGACAAGAGTACACAGCTCTGGGTGGGGAGGCTTTATCTGTTCTAGTTAGCTGACGCAGGCGCATTGCGGTATGTGGCTGGTATTGGCCAGATATTCAGCATCAATACCGTCGGACGGCTTGTGTCGGGTTACACAACAGATCTGTATCTCGAGGTGACTACGAAAGCAATGTCACTGCCATGTATACTGATTCTGTTTGCAGAATTGTTACTGTACTTTATCAGCAGCAAAGTTGTCGGGTTCGTGGATTCACAGAAATATGACAAAATGAAAAAATATATTTACACCTAATTCTGAACAATCCAATGATTTTAACTAACTAATTGATTGACTGACTAGCTGACTAAATAAATGACTAAATTGCTACCTAACCAAATAACTAACTACGCATGTAAGTTGCTCTCTCGTTCACTCACTCCATGCTTCAAAGACTTTCAGAAATCCTGGTTTTTTACTGACTAGCGGGTTATCGATTCCCGACGTTTCGAAGGAACGTACTGCCTTCATCTTCATCCTGAACAACGGAAGATGAAGGCAGTACGTTCCTTCGAAACACTGGGAATTAGTTCCCTGCTCTTCAGTGCAAAGGCAGATGACCTGAAACCTCAGGTTAATATTAATTTACTCGTAGATGGTCAAATTCGACCCATTTCATAGAACCAATTACCGTTTTCGAAAGATCACGTCACCTGCCCCGTGAGTAGTTTGCTTCTAAGGTGCTAATTCCGCGACCCTATGTAACATTTTTAACACGCTGAAGTTGTACAGTGAGACCATATCATTCTGCCAACCCCCAAGCGAGAGTACTTCGTCGTTAACTGTCCATGATCACTTACTTGGTATATTTGCAGCTACCATCCGTAGCTGCGGGACGTCTCCTCCATCCTCCAACTGAGGACGCCTAACACATTTTTTCCCATATGTCAGGAAACACTGACTTTCTATCACCGAATAAACCTATTTATATCGTCCTGTATTGGGTTATGATCCACAACTCATGACACTAGTTATAGTGCTTCCACATTTAGGGATGCAGTAACACTTCGCTGCTTCAACCTTGAAGACGGAACCAAGATGTTCTTTCAAAATTTTAGCACCCGCACTCCAGGCTCTGATACAGTGCCAGGAGGTAGGAAACTGCACTAAAAACTTTAAATAATACAATCCTTCTTATTACCGAAAATCTAACGAAATATATAAATATATTCTGTGGGTTCAGTGCAGGGGTGCTGAAAGTTAAAGGGGTGGCACTCTCTCGGTGCTTTAACGGATTAAATGCAATCATAAAGAACTAAAACACATCCAAAGAACTTCGAACATATGTTCCGTCTCTACCTGGCAAAGTCAGATCTCTAATTCAGCTCTTGCCTTATAGTGTATATTGCAGTACAGCAGGCCTGCCTGCGCCATAGGTGCATGTCA
>Ga0123352_10022196_pt1 | contig 10119 bp, 5 predicted proteins | sample TergutLab28metaG_FD_89700 | JGI IMG/M metagenome (GOLD analysis project Ga0123352, IMG submission 89700) | Labiotermes labralis P1 segment gut microbial communities from Petit-Saut dam, French Guiana - Lab288 P1 | ecosystem: Host-associated > Arthropoda: Insects > Digestive system > Gut ...
GTAGCGTCCTGATTTTATTGATAGAAATGTTCGTTGTAGCATCTTCCTTTGTTGTAGCGTCCTGATTTTATTGATAAGAGCTGTTCGTTGTAGCATCTTCGTTCGTTGTAGCGTCCTGATTTTGTTGATAAAACTGTTTGTTGTAGCATCTTCGTTCGTTGTAGTGTCCTGATTTTATTGATAAAACTGTTCGTTGTAGCATCGTTCGTTGTAGCATATCCTACTGTAATCAGATAGACCATCAAAACATAAGTTTACTCAGATACAAATTCGACCAAAATGGACTCATTATTAGACCCATATCTAAGACATATTAAGGAAGTATAACGTCATAGTATGGAAGACAGATCTCGCTTATTAAAAACTGTTACAATCCACTTTTTGTACATTCAGTTCAGGACTAAAAACTTTGTGACAATAAGAATTAAAAATTTAAAATGCAAATTTAAAAATCTTTCAAATTTTTAGAATTGGTAGGCGTCGGTATTTGACTCTGTGAAGTTCTGATTTCAGGAGTCGCACGGAGATTTCATACTGAGTACAGAGTGCAATGTCAAGATCAAGGTCGCCCAGTGGCCAGCGTCTTGCTCACATCGTGGTACGTGGAATAGTGAGCTGAGGGAATCTTTGTTTTATAAAGTTACGTTTTGATGGTCTGTCTATTTACGTCTTATTTAAACTCCAACACAACTGGATGCATAAGTTTCAAAAACTAGTGTTAGTGTCCTCAGAAGCCAAAATCTTCCTCACTTGTTCACATTTTATCCATAACGCTAGCAGATCCTTGTATGATTTTCCAGCCTGGGCAATAAGGATTAGAGTGTGAGTTGTATCAACCCAGCGTCAAATCAAAATTCTATTCAGGAAGAAACTAAGAGCAGATTGAAGTCAGATAATGCTTGATATCATTCGGCACAGAGTCTTTTGTCGTCCAGTTTGCTATCCAAACATTTAAAGATTAAGATATACAGAACTATAATTATACCAGTTGTTTTATATGGGTGTGAAACTTGGTTGCTGACATTGAGGGAGGAACGTAGGATGAGGGTGTTTGAGAATAGGGTGTTGACGGGATATCTTGGTGTCAGAGGGTTGAGGTAACAAGGGAGTGGAGAAAACTACATAATGAGGAGCTTAATGATCTGCTCACCTAATATTGTGCGGGTGATAAAATCGAGAAGAATGAGGTGGGCGGAGCATGTGGCACGTAAGGGTGAGGGGAGAGGCATGTATAGGGTTTTGGTGGGGAAACCTAAGGGAAAGAGACCACTGGGAAGACCCAGGAGCAGATGGTAGAATCATATTAAAAAGAATTTTCAGGATGTGGGGGTCTGGACTGGATTGAGCTGGCTCTGGAAAGGGACAGGTGACAGGTACTTGTGACTGCGGTAATGAACCTTCGGGTTCCATAAAATACGGGGAATTTGTTGACTGGCTGCAAACCGGTTAGCTTCTTATGAAGGACTCTGCTCCGTGGAGTAAGTAAGTAAGTAAGTAAGTAAGTAAGTAAGTAAGTAAGTAAGTGAGTGAGTGAGTAAGTAGGTAATGAAGTAAGTAAGTAATTAAGTGAGTAAGTAAGTAAGTAGGTAATTAAGTAAGTATGTAATTAAGTAAGTAAGTAATTAAGTAATTAAGTGAGCAAGTAATTAATTAAGTAAATAATCAACCCAGTGTACTGAATGGTCTTGAGCTAATCCCATTGTTGTCTATTTGTATTTTACTCAATTCCACAAACAATGGCGGAATGTTTCTAGTTCCTGCTGTGTGATGCACACAAACTGTTGGTACCCTCTCTAGGAACTGCTGTCCATTTTCGTTGAATGAAATCGAGACAAGACGAAACCATTTTTATGTAAAGTACTGAAGAACATATCAAAATATTTCTTTACATAAATCTAATATCCCCCCCCCCCGGCATCAATTAAATTTTGGTTTAAATGGGAAGATGATGGTCATATACCATGAAAGTTTTTGAAATTCGAAATGTCTTTAAACATAGGGGGCAATAAGGAGGGAGATTTGTTTCCTGTCAGCTGTTTCCTCGTCACACCAAAGCGTTCAAACCAAATTCACCATTAATTTATTTTAATTAGGAAATAAAAGTTTACGCTTCCTCTTTCTTCCTCTTCTTCTTCTTATTTATTTTTTATGTCTTTAGTGTCTACATTTCTGTCACATTTTATTCTTTTCTATGTTTTGCCTTTCTTTTTATTCTCTTCACTTCTCTTCCATTCCTAGTCTTATGTATTTATTTTTTCGAACCTAATCTTCATATCATGCAAAATATTACGCACCAGTTTAAAATACCAGTAAATTTGTCTCCGTCTGTCAGAGGCGCTTCCACATACACGCAGGTCAGGCATGTTTCCTCTCAGTAACGAAACGAAACTTTTCCGTTGTATATCCTACAACTAAACTGTATCTCTCTGACGATACATTTTATTCAGATATATACAAACAAGGTGTACATTTTATGACCGGACTGAGGAGCCAATAGCAGTGCACTAAGCTCTAATGCGATATACAGGGTGAGGCAAAATGCCCTCCGTATTTTCAGTAGGGCATTGTGAAGGGAGGGGAGGCCTTAGAAGGGTGGGGTTGGGCTCGAAAGGTGCAGGTAGTTGGGAAGTTCCCGTTACAACACTCCGCAGTCGTAAAGATGGTGTGGTCGAATGAGCAGCGCCCATTTGCCGTCGAAACCTACTTTTCGCAAAATCACTCTATCGTAGCGGTGCAGCGTGCGTTCCGTACTCGCTACCAAATCCCCCCTCGGGACCGAGTACCGGACCGAAAATCCATTCTGTTGTGTGTTGAGAACTTCAGGGAAACGGGAAGTGTGTCTGAAAAAAAGATGAGGACGACCACGGACCTCTCGAACACCAGAGAACATCGAGGATGTCAGACGGTCCGTTTTGCAGTCTCCCCAGGCGCTCTGCACGCAAACACCACGCAAACAACGGCCACCACTTGCAAGATATTCTTTTTAGGACTATGCGATTTAAAACATCCCATGTTGTAGTTTCAGAATCCAAAAATAAAATATTTGTATCTCGAATACTTTGTTTGTTATTCACCTTAAAAGTTGCGGAGGTTATTTTGCCCCACCTTGTAAAAGACTTTAGATAACGCGTTCTTCAACTCATCTATTCCAAGAAATTCTTAAGACAAAGATATTCTATAGGACGCGTGTGATACTGCATGGCTTCTGTGTCAGTCATCCTGCAATGATAGCACTGTTTTCTGTCAGGCCTGTGTTACACCGTCAGCAGTTCTGAGCTACCACCTCTGTTGAGTAAGGAGGGTTACACATGTACAAGTCGATTACCTAATATTAGAGACTCAAAACATGAATATGCACTTCTAGAAAGCGACTGGACTCGAAACCGAAGTGCGCGAACCAAGATCATTCGGATTATAAACTGGGAAAAATATTATGTGAAAATCCACAGAGCAGTACTTCGGGAAATAAAGAAAGTACATAATTTTATTTTCTACTTTGTAACAACCCATTGGACCTCACCACATATCATTCGGGTGACTAAATCAAGGAGATGAGCGGGGCATGTGGCACGCATGGGGGATAGGAAAGATGCATACAGGATTTTGGCAGGGTGACCTAAGGGAAAGAGACCACTGGAAAAATGTAGATGTAGATGGGAGAATACTATTAAAATGTATATTCAAGAAATATGATGGGGAGGCATTGACTGGATTACTCTGGCTCATGATAGGGCGCTTGTGAATGCGGTAATGAAACTTCGGGTTCCACATAATGCTGGGAATTTTCTTCACTAAGTGATGACCTGTTAACTTCACAGGAAGGACTCTGCCCCATGTTGTTCGTTAGTTAGTTACAGGACCTGAACCCCCGGCATCAACGTTATGAGAATCTCATATTTTGCAACCGGAAACGAATCTCACTGGACGTCTAACTCGTGTTAATTTGTAACAATACTTTACTGATTACAAGAGTTTGGGAATTACACAGCGTTATGCGCTGTAGGTCTTCTGTCCTCGTTTTTGCCCTAGCAACAAGCACGTCATAAAGGACGCAGTATCTTGTTTCGCGCCGTTTGACTTTCGTGGCTTATTCTTACTGGGTAGTCACATCCATACTGACTCACAGTGCAGTTGCTGTCGGCCCTGCAACAAGCATACAGCCCTCTGATCTGGTACATTCTGGAAATGGCCTGATAACAGCGATTCTTGCAAAGCGGAAGGATACATTGAAATTAGTTCCGCGTGCGTTATGAGGGATACCGGCGTGCAGGCTCATTTTATGTGTAACATAAGTTAGGTTAGGTTTGGTTAGGTTAGGTTAGGTTAGGTAAGGTTAGTTTAGATTAAGTTAGTTTAGGTTAGGTTAAGTTAGGTTAGGTAAGTTCAGGTTAGGTCAGGTTAGGCCAGGTTATTTCAGGGCAAATCAAGTTAGGTCCGGTTAAGTCAGGTTATGTCAAGTTATGTCAGGTTGTGTTAGGTTAGTTTAGGTAATGTTAGGTGAGGTTAGGTCAGGTCAGGTCTGGTCAGGTCAGGTTAAGTCAGGTTATGTCAGGTCAGGTCACGTCAGTTCAGGTCAGTTCATGTCAAGTCAGTTTAAGTCAGTTAATGTTAGGTTTATTTAGGTTAGGTTAGGTTAGTTTAAGTTACTTTAGGTTAAGTTAGTTTAGGTTAGGTTCGGTTAGGTTAGGTCTGGTTAGGTTATGTTAATTTAGGTTAGTTTAGGTTATATTAGTTTAGGTTAGGTTAGGTTAGGTTCAGTCAGATCGAGTCCGGTCAGGTTAGTTTTGGTTAGGTTATATTAGGTTAATTTAGGTTAGGTTAATTTAGGATAGGTTAAGTTAAATTAGGTTAGGTTAGCTTAGGTTAATTTAGGTTAGGTTGGGTTGGTTTATTTTAGGTTAGTTTGCGTTAGGTTATGTTAGGTTAGATAAGGTTAGGTTAGGTTAGTTTAGGTTTGGTTAGTTTATGTTTGGTTATTTCAGGTTAATTTAGGTTAGTTTAGTTTAGTTTAAGTCAGGTTTGGTTAGGTTAGGTTAGTTTAGGTCAGGTTACGTCCGGTTAGGTTAGGTTAGTTCAGGTTAGGTAAGATTGGGTTAGGTTATGTTAAGTTATGTTAGGTTATGTTATGATAGGTTAGGTCAGGTTAGTTTAGGTTAAGTTATGTTAGGTTAGCTTAGGGTAGGTTAGGTTATGTTGTGTTAGTTTAGGTTTGGTTAGTTTACGTCAGGTCAAGTGAAGTTATTGCAGGTTAATTTATGTTAGGTCCGGTTCCGTTAGGTTAGTTTAGGTTTCGTTAGGTTAGGTTAGGTTAGTTTAGGTTAGGTTTGGTTAGGTTAGGTTACGTTGATTTAGGTTAGGTTCGTTTAGGTTAGGTTAGTTTAATTTAGGTCAGGTTAGGTGAAGTTAGGTCAGGTTAGGTTAGGTTAGAGTTGGTTAGGTTAGGTTAGTTGGGGTTAGATTAGTTTAGGTTAAGTTAGGTTAGGTTAGGTTAGTTTAAGTTAGGTCTGGTTTTGGTCAGGTTATGTCAGGTTAATTTAGGTTAATTTAGGTTAGGTTAATTAAGGTTATGCAATATTTCTACACACACTATTTAGAGGGCCACGAAAGCCCTTTGAGTGGGTGGAGTTAGGTTAGTTTAGGTTAGGTTAATTTTGGTTAGGTTAAGTTTGGTTTTGTTAGGTAGGTTATGTTGGGTTAGGTTAAGTTAAGTTAGGTTAGTTTAGGTTTGAATAGAATAGGCTAGGCTAGGTTAGGTTAGGTTAAATTATGTTAGTTTAATTTCGGTTGGTTTAGGCTTGTTTAGATTAAGTTAAGTGACGTTCGATTTTGTTAGATTAGGTTAGGTTAGTTTATGTTATGTTAGGTTATATTTGGTTAGGATAGATTAGTTTATGATAAGTTATTTTACGTTAGGTTTTCTAGGTTAGGTTAGTTTAGGTTAGGGTAGTTTAGGTTAGTTTATGTTAGGTAATGTTATTTTAGGTTAAGTTATGTTAGGTTATTTTAGTTTATTTTAGGCTAGGTTAATATAAGTTATAGTATGGTAGGCTAATTTAGATTGTGTTAGGTTAGGTTAGTTTAGTGTAGTTTACGTTACGTTTGTTTAGGTTAGGTTAGGTTTGGTTATTTTAGTTTAGGATGTGTTATGTTAGGTTTGTTTAGGTTATGTTAGGCTAGGTTATGATAATTTATATTACGTTAGGTTAAGTTAAGTTAATTTAGGCTAGGTGAGGCTGTGTTATTTTACGTTAGATTAGGTTAGGTTAGGTTAGTTTAGGCTAGTTTAGTCTAGGTTAGTTTATATTAGGTTAGGTTATGTTAGGTTACGTTATGTTAGTTTAGGTTAGGTTATTTTAGGTTAGGCTATACCTCTACTCACACTTTTTAGAGGGCCACGAAAGCCCGTATTGGGGGTAAGTTAGTTTTGTTTAGGATAATTTAGTTTAGGTTACGATATTTTATGTTAGGCTAAGTTAGTTTAGGTTATGTTAGGTTATGTTAGGTTTCATTAGGTTAGGTTAGTTTAGGTTAGGTTATTTTAGGTTAGTTTAGGTGAAGTTTGGTTAGGTTAGGTTGTGTTAATTTATTCTAGTTTATGTTAGGTTAGGCTACTTTATTTTAGGTTATGTTACGTTAGTTTATGTTAGGTTTGATTATGTTAGGTTAGGTTAGGTTAGTTTAGTTAGGCTATACCTCTACTCACACTTTTAAAGGAATATTAAAGCCCTTAATGTGGGTAGAGTTAATTTAGTTTAAGTTATGTTAGTTTAGGTTAGGTTAGGTTAGGCTAAGTTATATTAAGATAGGTTAGGTTAGGCTCTACACCTACTCATACTTTTTAGAAGGCCACCAAAACACTTAGTGTGTGTAGAATTATTTTATATTAGGTTAGGTTAAATTTGTTTAGGTTAGGTTAGATTAGTTTATGTTATGTTAGGTTAGGTTATAACTCTATTCACACTTTTTAGAAGGCCACGAAAGCCCTTGTTGTGGTTAGAACTATGTTAGTTTAAGTTAGGTTTGGTTACGTGAAATTAGGTTAGGTTAGGCTATACATCTATACACATTTTTTAGTGGGCCACGAAAGCCCTTAATATTTGTAGAGTTAGGCTTTATTAGGTTAAGTTAGGTTAGATTTCGTTAGGTTAGATTATTTTAAGTTAGGTTAGTTTAGGCTATACCTCTACTCACCCATTATAGAGCTGCACGAAAGCCCTTAGTGTTGGTAGATTTATGTTAGTTTATATTAGGTTAAGTTTGGTTAAGTTGGTTTAGATTATTTTAGGTTTGGTTAGGTTAGGTTAGGCTATACCTCTTCTCACACTTTTTAGAGGGCCACGAAAGCCCTTATTTTGGGTAGAGTTAGGTTAGTTTAGGTTAGGTTAATTTAGGTTTTGTTAGGTTTCTTTAGGCTATACCTCTACTCACAATTTTTAGAGGGCCACGAAAGCTCTTTGTGTGGGTAGAGTTAGGTTAGGTTAGGTTATGTTAGGTAAGGTTAGTTTTGGATAGGTTATTTTAGGCTATAACTCTACTCACACATTTAGAGGGCCACGAATGCCCTTAATTTGGGTAGATTTAGGTTAGTTTATGTTAAGTTTAGTTAGGTTAAGTTAGGTTAAGTTAGGGTAGGTTAGGTTAGGTTAGGTTAGTTTAGGCTATATCTCTACTCACAATTTTTAGAGGGCCAGGAAAACACTTAGACTGTGTAGAGTTAGTTTAGTTTAAGTAAGGTTATGTTAGGTTAGGTTAGTTTAGGCTCTACCTTTACTCACACTTTTTAGAGGGCCAAGAAGACCTTAGTGTGGGTAGAGCTAGGTTAGATTAGGTTAGGTTAGCTTAGGTTAAATTAGGTTAGGTTAGTTTAGGTTAGTTTATTTTAGGGTAGTTTTGGTTGAACTTCTACTCACACTTTTTAGAGGGCCACTAAATCCCTTATTATGGGTAGAGTTAGATTAGTTTAGGTTTAGTTAGTTTAGGCTATACTTGTACTCACACTTTTTAGAGTGCCACGTTTACCCTTAGTGTGGGTAGAGTTAAATTAAGTTACGTTAGGTTAAGTTACGTTATGTTAGGTTAGGTTAGGTTAGGCTATAACTCTACTCACAATTTTTAGAGGGCCACGAAAGCCCTTAATGTCGGTAGAGTTAGTTTAGTTTAGTTTATGTTTGGCCGTACCTTTACTCATACTTTTTATAGGGCCACGAATCCCTTAGTGTTGGCAGAGTTATAGTACTACCCTTTCTAGGACCTCGACCCTAGATTAAATTCAGGGAGGGTCAGCCCCACACTCCGGCCATATATGTAACCTGGAAAGACCCGGTACCCTTTGTACAGAAGTCTGTATGTGTCCCAGGGCCTGTCTGGAGAAGGGCGGAAGAACTTGTCCCCACCGGGATTCGATCCCGGACCGCCCAACCCGTAGCTCAGACACTACACCGACTGAGCTACCCGGTCCAATCTCAGTCATATAAATACTTTAAATATTCGTGTCAAGTCTAGTGATGATCTTATAAATTTTACATCTCAGGTACTTCCTTTCCATATATCTTACACAAAAATTTTACTCTTATTTCTTGGGTCCATATGTATCTAGGAACACATACTTACTTACTTACTTACTTACTCCATGGTGCAGAGTCCTTCTTGAGAAGCTAACTGGTTTGTAGCTAGTCAAGAAATTCCCCACATTTCACGGAACCCGAAGGTTCATTACCGTACTCACAAGCGTCCGCCACCTGTCTCTATCCTGGGCCAGCCCAATCCAGTCCATATACCTACATCCTACCTCCTGCAGATCCATCCTAATATTATCCACCCATCTACGCCGAGGTCTCCCCAGTGGTCTCTTTCCCTCCGGTTTCCCCACCAAGACCCTATACACCCCCCTCTCCTCACCCATACGTGCCACATGCTCAGCCCATCTCATTCTTCTAGATTTTATCACCCGCACAATATTGGGTGAGCATTACAAATCATTTAGCTCCTCTTTATACAATCTCCTCCATTCCCCCGTTACCTCTTCTCTCCTCGGTCCAAATATTCTCTTCAACACCATGTTCTCAAACACCCTCAGTTTCCTTTCCTCCCGCAATGACAACGACCAAGTTTCACACCCATTCAAAACAACAGACAAATTTCACCTGTTATTCCCTCGCTGCTGTCTGCTGTCTCTCTCCTGGGCCCGCGCAATCCAGTCCATATACCCACATCCCACCTCCTGGAGATCCATTCTAATATTATTCACCCATCTACTCCTAGGTTTCCCCAGTGGTCACTTTCCCTCAGGTTTCCCCACCAAGACGCTTACACAACTGTATTTGATAAAATGAAATACAGTTGTATTTTGACTGGGATATATTTTAAATAAATAATTTCATGTAGCAGTGTTTTTCAGCGATTAATTAATTCCATGGAACAATGTCTTTCTTCAGTAACTACCAGATATTTCTGCATCTATACGGGAAATCCCCACATATTATGGAATCAAGAAGTTCTTTGTCGTTTTCACAATAGCCGTCTCTTACCTTTACCCTGATCTATATCAATCCTTTTCAGCCCTCCAAACCGAATTATTTAAAGTTTATTTTTGTATTATCCGTTCATCTGCTCCTAGGTCTTCCAAGTTATGTCTTTAGGTTTCCACACCAAAACCCCGTAAGAACCTGTCCTCCCTCCCATTAGTAGTGTGCAACTAAAATGTGATGGCACACGGTGACGCACGGGAGGGGAATTGAAGGGGAAACTGGCGAATGGATTAGGTAGTCAGTACTCTTCACACTACCTCGGAACATGATGTATCCAACATTACTACAGCTGATGCGCACACCTCGGCTGTCAGTAGTCGACTGAACTGACGCCCCCACCGGCCGATTTAAATGGACTCGTCCGTTTCGCCGAAAGACGAAATATGTTCTCTGCACTTGTGCCATCACATTTCAACTGGACTCTAAGCAGTACAAATGTCTGTGGCAGATAGACTCCAGTTGAAATATGACGGCACACACTGACGCACTGGAGGTGAAGTGAAGGGGAAACTGGCGAATGCAGTGGGTAGCCAGTACCCTTCACACTACCTCGGAACATGGTGTATCCAGCATTACTACCGCTGATGCGCAC
>Ga0123352_10022197_pt1 | contig 10119 bp, 3 predicted proteins | sample TergutLab28metaG_FD_89700 | JGI IMG/M metagenome (GOLD analysis project Ga0123352, IMG submission 89700) | Labiotermes labralis P1 segment gut microbial communities from Petit-Saut dam, French Guiana - Lab288 P1 | ecosystem: Host-associated > Arthropoda: Insects > Digestive system > Gut ...
AGATGTCCTCCTTTCATCACTCCATCATGATTAAGCAATCTGCAGCGATTCAGGAAAGCCTGAAATCATTGAATTTTATAACAGAACAAAAGGTGAAGTAGACGTTCTGGATCAAATGTGTGTAAGGTACAGGAAGCAACTGGCAGAGGGACAATGGCATTGTTTTATGGCATGATCATCAACACTGCTGTGTTAAATGCATTGCTCATATATGCACACAACATGCACAGAGATCAGCCTGAGAAGAAGAAAAAAAAGGAAAAACTCAGAATTGCACATGATCTGGTGACACCATTTGTAACACAATGATACAAACTTTCTTCGCTACCCAGGAACATCAAATCAGTAATAATCATGTGTGGATTTGTCTCTAATTCTGAAGAAAGCAGTATGCAGGACCCTGTAGACTACAAGGCGGTATCAAGAAAGCATAGGTGCTGTCATGTATGCAGCAAGAATAGAGATGTGAAGACACAATTTGTCTTCAAAGGATGTGGACATTACATCTCCAAAGACCATAGAAGTATGTTTGTTACTTGTGACACTTGCAAGAATAAGGATGAAACTGATTAATCTGATTAGTTGCATTGTTTTTCCAACTCTTCTTCTTCTTCAAACCATTTTATCATATTTGCATTCTTGAATACAGAAATTAATGTTGAACATAACCGGAATTCATATATTGTATAGGGTAAATGACAATCTTGTCATTGTTACATATATGAGGTGGTCATTTCAGTGATGTCAAACTGTTGTTCTTTTGTAAGTAGACATGTATTTTAATTTGACAAAAGAACTAAAAACCAGCATTAGTTATAACCATTTTCATGGTGGGGTCACATTAGGCCCCAGATTGCCTTCTACGTCCCAATACCTAGGGTGGCCTTTTGAGGGGTAAAATGAGGAGAGGCCACACCAGTGTGCCATTTCACTCAAAATGGTATTCTTTCTCAGAAAGTGCAAAATTGAGTGACTTCAAAATACCACATTTAACACTTTCTGGTATGGGGCTGCATTAATTAGTGTAGATGTAAAGCAAAATCTGGTCCCTAATTGTAAATAGGAAATTCAATCATTTATTTTTTTTCAGTGTATAATTATTCGTCCCTGCTCTATACATCAGATATAAATGCTGGGTAATTTAATTTTTTTATCTGTCAGTTAAAGGTGACTGGAAGTGGTTTGGTGGCACCATACTCTTATGAAGTAGACACAGTAGAAAGGTCATTAATGTAATCCATTTTTATGAACAGTGTTTTGTCATTTTTCATTTAAGTATTTGTAATATGTATTGCAGTTTCAGTGGATTTATCTTGGGTTACAAGAGTGTGAAGCTACTCACAGACAAGGCAACATTAATAAACGATGATCCGTCTTTGCATCTTGATATTGAAGCTGATTTTTACATTTTTACACCAAAAGTAGGATGTACATTATTTGGTAAGTTATCAGTAGTTTTAATTTTATAGTTGGTTGTTAAAATGGAAATACCGACAATTCACTGCCTGATGAATGATGTTACTAATATCTAGTGTGTCTAACGTTAAGCTAGACTGTGTTTTATAAAACAATTAATGCCTGACAAAAATTTTTGCCTGGTTTCATGATGTGAAGCAAAAATGCAAAGATTTTCTTGTTTGTAACTTTGCGTACCTTGTGGGTCTTACTGTTGATGTGATGCAAGGCCAGTTGTTCTAGATAATGCACTGTGCAGTTATAAATTACAGTACATGAATACCCCATGGAACATCTCTCTGGTTAACCTCTTTGTTTCTAATATGCTTATTTCATAGAACATACGTGTCTCTCGGTATGTTTTTCAGCCGATGTTAATACAGGAAAAATTTTTGTTAATGTTCCAAAAACTCATTACAACATTTTTAACAAACCAACGTGCATGCAAGTTTTACATGTTACTGCATACAAAGCAACTATTTGTTAACAAACTTATTCATTGTTTGGTAATCAGGAAGCAATGTTTTAAGCATTTTACATCTTAACATGATAGTTTGTAAATTATGTATAAGCATTTTACTGTGTTTCATTTACGTTCTAGGACATTGGTTGGAGGTTTTGGGTTGATGTAATGCATTGTAATTTTTCCCATTTAAAATAATGGAAAATATGCTCCTGATTAGCATTTTCATGCAGAACATCTGATTTTCAGGAACAGATTACTGATGTTAAGCAGGAGATGGTTGTATTTTTTAGCTTTTCTTTAAATGTACAGAATGTACCATAGAAGACACAACTTGTAGAACAGACATCTGTAAATGCTGAAACAAGAATGAGAACCCCCAACCCTGCAGCAGTGTTTGCTGAGTCATTTAGCACAAGTTCACTGACTTGCTGTAGTTTTGTTGGCTATCAGTTATGTGGCAATTCTGTATTCAAAAACACAATTTTTTTTCACAAGAATGGGTTTATGTGTGGGGTAATATACTTTTTACAGTTCAAGCATTGTTCCACTTGAGTGGATACAGTAATATTCACAGCTGTAGAATGTGGTGTGCTGAATACTCACACACACTGTAAGAAAATCCTCTGCGTTTGTTAAAATCAGTTTTGTGTGTGCAGTGCCTTGAAAATGAAATGGGGTCCATTGTTCTTGGAAGAGACTGTGGGGGCGGGACATTTTCAGCATCTGCTGTCATTACACATTGTTTATGACATTCTTGGTGTCTTTGAAAATATAACAAAATAAATGGTTTACAGTATTGGGTTATGTTTTATATGGTACATCCAGCATATGTGTTTTAATGAGAAGTATAGTGTATAATGTACTGATATTTTTTACCTTGAGTCAGTTTTTTAAGAAAAATTGTGACCATTTGATTTGCCCTTCATGGAACGTGTAGCTAGTGCTGGATCAAAATGAATGTACGTGACACATTTTCCTGTAGACTGAATTTTTTTTAACTTCATTCAGTAGTGTTGCTGGATTTCTGAACTGTGTCATCCGATCTCCCAAACAGTATATTTTGGAAATGATTAGTGGTCTATTGGTGCAGTGATTGAGCCCATTTCTTTCTAGTGGTCCAAACTGAGTAGGTGTCATTCCACCTTCTCACCTGAGGGTGGAAAATGTCATGTTTCTGGAATGTGTGCTGTTTGGAATACCAGATGTTGGATGAAGTCCAGGAACCCAGTAATCCAAAATACCATATTTTAAACCCATTAGCATATATTTGTGCATTCAATATATTTAGAACTGAAATGTGGAAACATGCTCAGGAGACTGTCTGCCCCCACTGTCTCCATTACATTATCACTATGAAGTATTCACTGTATGCATTTACACATAACAGTGTATTCACTGCCATTTCTTGTTCATTGTATTTTAAGTTGATTGAGTCATACTTCACGTGTAATTAAGTCAGACATTTCAAAATGTTCGAATCAAAGTATATCTGTATACAAAATGTAATATCTGTTGTGAAATAATCAGACATTTCCCACTATTTTGGTCAATTTATATAGCTGTAGAGCTAGCTTGTGACACATGAATGAACACATGTCTTTCAGTGGGTTAATTGAAAATGTTTTAATTTGTGTTTAGGCATTGTAAACAAAAAAGGTGTGAACCACGTTGCTTGCCTGGTTCACAAATGCTTCCACATAGCTATTCCAAGGCCCACTGAGGAGACAGATGAAGAATGGCTTGGGACTTCAGTGAATATAGGGGACCAGGTGACTTTTAGTGTGGAAGCATGTGACTTCACAGGAAGCCTCCCATACATTCGGGGAAAACTAATAAATTTAAGGTATGCATTTGTATGATACAAATATATCAGTCAGAATGGCTGAGTAAGCAAAGTGAGTGGGTACAGGATAGATAACAAAAGTTCACTTTGTGGAAGGAGCATGGATTCCTGCCTTTGGTGTGATGTCTGGATTGGCTCTGTAGCCTATGTGATCTCTTATATAGGGTGTTCAGGGGTTATTTCTCAGAAGTAGAGCAGTAAAAATGTTAATGGTACCTGCCGCTTCATTTGTTGCTGAAGTTAAGAATTTGTGAGTCTTTGCCGCTACACTTCTCATAGGTCTTCATGGCATGCTGCTTATGCACAAGGCCAGCTTTACTGCACAAGCCACATTTATCCTTTGGATGACATTATACTGTACTTTCTAATAATAATGAGCTGAACTTGACGATCTCAGTACCAAATTACACTGTTTTCAGAGCTGTTATAATTATGATTGATTTAATTGTTTGGTCAGTGTTTACAAAATAGGAATTTCGAAAGTTGTGGAAAGTAGAAGTGAAGTTCATGCCTTGTACACCAAGAGGGCCATAATAATAGTAAAATTAATTAAGCCAGTTCTTCGATAAATTTGTATTTTAATTTCATAGTACTGTTGTTATAGCAGCCAGACATGCCACTTAAGCATATGTCCATGGACTTTTTTTGCCTAATTTTGCATAGAGCAATATCTTGGACCAGATATGGTTGTAATTTTGTATTCTAAGAAATGAGAAGGGCTGGCTTCCTGTTTCCTATTCCATGTTATGACTGTGACTTGTTGCTCTGTGACTCCCTTATTAGTAGTTTGTGTACTGTTTGCAAATGTTTGAATAGAATAAAATACAAGAAGGGCAGACACAATAGTGACCTGTGCACTTTGACCATACCTGATCTCTTTTGCATCCCTTTTGTTCGTGCTTGTTGCAGCCTTGCACTTTAAACAGTGCAGCTTCCTGCTAACAGAGAATTCCTCTAAGGCACCTGGTTTCATAAAATGTTGACCCAGGTGCCTGAATCTAAATATATTCAAAGCCACACAGTCAAAAAGAACATTGAGACTGTTTCAGATGCCTGTCTCATCTGTCATACTGGGGACTGTTCACCAGCTCCACTTTTGTATATATATATTTTTTATATATTTTTTAAGTCACCTTGTACTGTTAACAGTCTTGTCATTATATTCAAGCTTATTAATTCTCCAGCCCTTTTAGCAGCGGGACTTTGAAGAAAACCCTTAGCTTGCCTTTTTCCACGAATGGACTGTCAGTACTCATATTTCTTATTTGTCCAGCCCCTTCTCCTCTGGCAACCTTTACAGGGAGTTCATCTGAAAATTGAGTCTTAATGGCTGTTTGAATCAGATATAATGTAGGTGTTCCTATCTTTGTAGCCCATTTCTATATTCTCCATTATGCATGCCACAATGTCATATGTTTCTGCCTGGAATACCATGGTGTGGAGCCCAAGAATGAAGGTATGTCCCCATTTTGACCTCCATTTATACACCCAGGTATCAGTGATCTTTGACCTGTCTGTATACCAAACCAGGCCTGCATTATTGTCTGAAAGGTTTTGCAAATGTTACTGGCCTTCAGCAGTATGGCAGACAGTTTCCCCACTGTAGAATTAATAAGAATTATGCACCATGATCATTAATTGTGCATTTATCAATCTACAGTTCTTGCTAGCATCATGATGTAAAGGGACAAATTTGATAGACCACAGGTGTTATAAGTTCTCCCCAGACCTGGGATGTCCTGTAATAATGTAAGCTACTTTCATACCATTTATGGTCATCAGTCTCTGGAGTAGGCCAGCCAGGTAGTAACTCATTTTAAAATTCTCTCCCATGTTAAAGAATATTCAGTCACTTGTGAATGCAGTAATGAAACTTCGGGTTCCATAAAATGTGTGGAATTTATTGACCAGCTGAAAACTAGTTAGCTTCTCAAGGACTCTGCTTCATAGAGTAAGTTACAGAATATTGGTATTATATATATTTAATAATATAATAATTTAATAATAATATTTAATAATATTGACAATCAAGAAATTAGGTCATAATGTTCTACAAAGTGGTCTTCAAGAAATGGCTAAAGAAAGGAAAATGAGGGAGAATTGTCACACATGTTTCTAGAGTCCATAAAAGAGAAAGATGAACAAGGTACAAATAAAGATTTCCCAGCTCTTAATTTCCATGTCATGAAGATGTATGGGTGGGAGGAAGTAAAGTTGCACACACTGTTTTGATCTTAGCACTGACAGAAGTGAGTGGTCATGCTAATGCTTTGCAGTTAAGCAGTGCTAAGATATTATGAAGGCTGGTGTCTTTAGTCCATGGTTCGAGTATTCAGATGCTGTGAAGGTGAGGTGGTGGTGTTTGATCATTTTCTTAAGTTATAACTTTTCTGAAATGAATATAAGAAATGTTTCCAAGTCTTATTGATGTTTATATATGTAGTAAAAATGATGGAAATATTATTAACTTAACAGGTGAATGAAAATACCCGTTTGTAAAAAAGTCTCTGTGTTTTTATAGCATTTTCTTTGTTATTTAAATTTATTACAGTTCTCAATGTGTAACATTAATGAAGGAAGATGCAGTGGAGGGTACGTCTGAACAACAGAAAAAGAAGAAGCCTAAGAAGGGTGAACAGTTGTCAGAATGTGATCAGTTGGCCAACAATGTGGAACCAGTATTACGAACAGAGCATAAGAAAAGGAAAAGATGCTTTGAGGATGAAGGAGAGACTGGTGCAGAAAGAAAGAAAAAGAAGAAACAGGAAGTTAAAGATTATAAATCTGTTAATTGTCAGACCCAAGAAGAGGAAGATGTATATTTCACTCATTTGTCTTCTGAAGATGCATTCACGACATCACAGAAGTTACCAGTAATGGTCAAGGTGGAAAGTGATTTGTGTACCATAGATACAAATTGTAAGGCAAAAAAGGAAAAAAGGAAGAAACATGATTTACACAATGTTAAACTGTCATATGCGCAGAATAAAAATGATAAGCCCACTGTGAAAGAGGAATCATTGGTAGATCGTGACATTCCTGTTCAAGATCAAAGTTTGGGCTGTGTTACTGGTAATGTAGAAGAAGCCCAGGCCATTGCAACTCCAAGTGTGGCAGATTTGTTAAACAGGGTAAAGAGTAAGCTGAAAGTCAAGCCACCAAAGAAACATAAGAAGAAGGATGATCATGATGAAATTAAACGTGATAAAAGTAGTAGTCATTTGTTAGCAGTTTCACATGGTGAAAATAAAAGGAAGAAGTCTGAAAAATCACACCGGAAAAAGAAACAACATAACTCAAAAAAGTCAAAGGAGAAGGCTTCAGTCTCATTTGATCCAGCAGCTAAGCTGGCAGAGTACATATCTAAGTTTCAAACAACTGGAAAAGATGATGTTGCAAATGAATGTCACAGTTCGAAGGAAGATTTTGCAGATAGTAGTACTTCAAACACAAGTTTCAGAAGTTCCTACTGCCTCACAGGAGCAGGTATGGCTAATGCTGCAGACAGAAGACGTAAGAAAATGAACAAGGGTAAAGGTGATGCTATACCTGTGCAAAGGAGTTTGCCTTTGCCGCCATCATCTCGCCTTTGCAGTGCAGCTGACAGGCCTGTAGGACAGGACATTGTAAGGACCAACAGTATTGAGAGTTCCATTGAGTCTCCCAAATCATCTGCTAATGAGTGTGGTGTGTTGCAGATGCCTGGGAAATGTTTCACTTGTAATGAGGTTTCCAGATCTCCAAAGACTGGTATTTCTAATAAAGTAGAGATATCATTGGCAAATACAAAAGAAGGATTGGGATCTAATTTAAGCTCTTTGTCTCCAAAACAAGTGACAAGTCCAGAGAAAACTACATTTAGGAGTACTTTGTCACAAAAAGGTACCAGTAATTCCCACCTTCTTAGAGTAGCATCTGCCTCGAGCAGAAAAAATTCGAATGAAGTGAATGATGTAAATTTATCTATGACAAAGGAACAGACTCCAGTTTCAAGTGGTTATACACATTACTTAATTGTGGACAAGGTACCAACACATGCAAAAAGTCATGGCAAAGTCATTGGAAGAGAATTGATTAATGCTGGCGTGATACTACCACATCATAGTGATGTGCTACAGAGACAGAAGTCTCCATCAGTGGATGTGAGATCAGCAGTCATGTGTGAGCTTTCACCTCTGCAAGCAAAATCTGTGAACGAAGTTTCCACAGACTTAGTGAAGGAAGCAGTGACCAATGAAATTAAGAATAAACTAAAAACAAAGAAGAAACATAAGGAAAAGAAAAGTAAGACAAAAGACAAAGTTGGAGAGCACATAGAAAGAAAGCAGAAAAAGAAAAATTCACATGGTCATAAAACAAACAAAAAAGGTACACTAGAAAGTGGTTTAGGAATTCAAAATAAATTGGTAGACAGAAGGGAAGAATACAGAAAAGAAAATACTGCAGCTAAAGGAAAACAAGATAAGAGTAAAGAAAAGGATACCAAAGGTAATTTGGAGGATCTGAAAGTTTTGACATCAAAACTGCTCAGAATTTTCCTTCAGCAAGGAAACTCTTAAAATGACATATACATATTACTTGGAAAAAAGCAACAGGTGGAGCCTGTTAGAGCCAAACTGAACCACACTCCCATATTGAGTCTATTTTATAATTTTAATTCAGATTGAAATGGTAAAAAAGAAAATTAGTACTCATTTTAATGATTTAATTGATTTTGTCACAAAACCTGTTATGTAATAGAAGCAGCATTTTTCTCTTATATGTGGCTGCACTTTCTAAGGCCTCTGGCTGAAGAGATAATGGATACAATGAATTTTAGTTCATGAGGAAGTGAAATAAGGTTTAGACGAGCACTATACAATATATCACATAATCTGCTGGATGATAACCAAGAAGATATGAATCCTAACCAGAATATCTGGTTGCAAGATTGACATGCATACTAGTTAGTAGTCTGTTTTAATTATTTATCCTTTTGAAAGAAGTTATTTCTTGCAGTGGTACTTTGTGAGGTGTAACATAATTTATATGTATAAAAAGACTTTTATATATTCATGTGAAGACTTTGCTGCATGCAAGACACAGTTTAAACTTCCACGTTTATTTTTATTTGTATGAACATTGTGGTTCTCGTTTGAAAAAGAAACATGATATTAATTCATGTAAATGTGATAGGCATAATTGTATGCTAGCTTTAATTCCTTTACTTGTAACTGACGGCTGTGATTATATTTTTAAAACCAAGGAAAATATTGTTATTGAATTTAATGGTGGTCTGACCGGTGGCTCTCTCAATGGCCACTTCTGTCATATCACTCTGTGCAATAAAACTCTTGTGCCTCTTATGAATGGATGCTTTGTTTCGTATTGGAAGTGTTTGCTAGCACTTATAACAAGCATTATGCACAAGCTAAATAGGGCAGCCATTTTTTTTTAACGTCTGACGTATTTTGATATTACATGTGGATTTGGAACAAAAATTTATGTTCCCTCATTTAGGGATGTCTTTGAAATAGTCTGTGTGGTAGACTTTACACCACACAAATTCCTCAACTTGTTTATAAATTTATATCCTGTTTAAGATTTTCTGAATGAAGTCTCCTGATTTTCATGGAAAAAGGTAAAGGCACTCCCAAGTGTTTTTGTCTCTGGCTTGGTCACTACACAGTCCAGACACATTCTATTGTATTCTTGCTGTGTAATACAAATTGGCAATATTTCATTCACATCGAGAAGGGCTCACAGTTAAAGTATATGATTCACGTTTTGATGTGAGAGCAATTTTCTGAATGGCATGTTAAGACTTGAATGTAATATATGACAAAAATTTACCTCTTTTTGTGTTTTTTTTTAAATGATACACATTCCGAAGGTTAATTTGGACTTAAAGCAACATGGCAGCTGTTAGTTCTATAGTTACATTGGGTATTAGCCATTACTAATAATAAATAATATGTATAAGAGTTATTAATGTTATTCATTTAATCACAGTTCTAAACCTAGGCACAGACTGTCAAGTCTAGATATGGAGTTGACAAGTGAAGCAGTAATCTAAATTGTCAAGTGAGAAGAACTAAGTGAGACTTGCAGTGAAAGTTAATAAGAATCTGGAAAACTAAATTGTACCAAACATTTGTTCACCTAGAATGTTGCTTTACTTGTGCATGAATGCACGTGGAAGAGCAGAGATTTTAGCATAATTGTGCTAAAGAAAACCTAAGCAATGAAAAAAGGGACAAAAGATTTGAGATTTGGAACCTTAGGAGCCTACATAGGGCAGGTTCACTTACAGCAGCCAGGGAATTAGCAAGATTGGATTTAGTGGGTGTGCAGTTTAGGTGCAACAAAGGGGGCA
>Ga0123352_10022198_pt1 | contig 10119 bp, 4 predicted proteins | sample TergutLab28metaG_FD_89700 | JGI IMG/M metagenome (GOLD analysis project Ga0123352, IMG submission 89700) | Labiotermes labralis P1 segment gut microbial communities from Petit-Saut dam, French Guiana - Lab288 P1 | ecosystem: Host-associated > Arthropoda: Insects > Digestive system > Gut ...
AATAGATATGTTGAAATCTCCTCCTGCTCTAATTTTGAGGATTTTCAAGCACGCCGTGCTGCCATACGCTATAAAGATGGCGTTGGCGAAAAGCCCCGGTTTGTACACACCCTTAACGGGTCCGGGCTGGCAATTGGGCGCACCATGGCGGCCATTATGGAAAATTACCAAAATGCCGATGGCACAATAGCCATACCAAAGGCACTAATTCCCTATATGAGGGGGGTTGAGAAGATTGAGCCAAGATAACGGGCAAAACCCGCAACCGCAGGGCAGTTTTTACAATTCCATCGGAATTGGCGGCATTGTGGATAATAAGCGTAAAATTAACAAAGTTTTGCGCCTTGCATCCTTTTCCCCTGATTTTTTGTATGAGCGGGAACAGGACAAAAAAGGGCGCATATTTTTCGACCGCTACAAGTATCTGGGCAGCGGCTTTGGGGTAAGCGTGAAGGGCTATCGCCGCTTACGTGCCAACAAAGAAGGGCAGCTGGTGGAAAAACATACCATAACCGACTGGGGTATTTTTGCACAAGGATATCACGATAATCAAGTAGAAAATGCCTTTGTGGATACGGATGAAGACCAGTTCGGCTTTTGTTTGGCAGAAGATGCAGCATCCACCAATCTTTTTGAATTTCGCATAAACAATATGATGGAGCTTTTAGATAAATACAAAAAAATGCGTAGCAATGCGGAAGTTACCGCATTTGAAAGGGAAATAAAGCATATAAACATGGCAATGCTAATGCTGTACGGCACCGTGCTTTTGCCTGTGGAAAAATGCGGCAACGATAACTGCGAATGCCAACAGCAAGCTGATGAGCAGGCATATAAAGAGCTTGCAGCCCGTGCCCGCCGTGGGGATGCGGAAGCCGAGGCGGATTTTCACCAAATGGTGCGGGAGCAGGAAATGGAGCTATCCCAGCGGCTTGCCGAGGAGGATTTGCTTTCAGTTTTTGAAGGGTATTTTTTGAATATGGTGGAGCAAAGCGGCATCTTCTCCATCCTTGCGGACATTTTAGATGTGACGGAGCTGACCAACGAAGCCACAGGTGAAAAATTGTACCGTATGACAATTTCCGTCACTGATACCCAAACAACCACATATATCAACCAAAGTGACCTGCTGGGCATGCCCATGGCGGGGATGCGGCTTATGGGCATCGGCATGTTGCAAGGCGATGTAAGGGTTACATAATGCGGGTTGATGTTTTGATTGCAGAAATAGGCTCTACCACCACCATCGTTAACGCATTTAACGGCTTAAATGGGTATGATCCTGTTTTTGTGGGTTTCGGGGCGGCAACAACCACCGTATCCGAGGGGGATGTACAAATCGGTCTAATCAATGCCATGGAGGATTTGCGCCGTAATTTGGGCGTGGATGGGCTGGATTATGACCGATTTTTAGCATCCTCGTCAGCGGCGGGCGGTTTGCGGATGACCGCCCACGGGCTTATTTATGATATGACCGCAAAAGCAGGGCGGGAAGCGGCCTTGGGGGCCGGTGCAAATATCCAACTTACCACGGCAGGCAAGTTAACCCCTGATGATTTGGCAGAAATTGAAGCCATTGACCCCAACCTTATTTTGCTGGCAGGCGGCACAGACTATGGCGATAGGGAAACCGCACTATTTAACGCCAAAGCCCTTTGCGGGACAAATATCCACGCCCCCGTGATTTACTGCGGAAATGTGCAAAACCACGCCGCCATCCGCAATATTTTTGATAATGCCGGCCGCAAGCTTTATATAACCGAAAATGTTTACCCCAAGCTGGATGATTTGAATGTAGAGCCTGCCCGAAAACTTATACATCAAGCTTTTGAGGAGCATATAACAAAAGCACCGGGCATGGCGGGGGTGCGTAATTTGGTGGATGGGGCGATTTTGCCCACCCCCGGAGCGGTGATGGAATGCGCTAATTTACTATATAATTTAATTGGTGATTTGGTAGTTATTGACATTGGTGGGGCAACCACCGATATCCACTCCGTTACCGCTGGTAGTGAGGAGATTGCCATATTGCAAACCAGCCCGGAGCCCCCTGCAAAACGCACGGTGGAAGGGGATTTGGGCATGTATGTTAATGCCCGCAATTTAGCAGAAATGGTTGGTTTTGACAAGCTGGCCGACGAAATTAAAATGCCAATTACCCCAATTTTTGAGGATTATCAGCCGGTTCCCCAGTCACCCGGGCAATTGGCGTTGGTCCATAGGCTGGCATATCACGCCGCCGCCATGGCCATCAGCCGCCATGCAGGTGTTTTGCGCCACACCTATGGCCCAAGGGGCCGCCAAACCCACGCCCAAGGTAAGGATTTAACCGCCGTGCGCCACATTGTGGCAACGGGCGGCGCACTAACCCGCTTGCCCCGCCGCCACAGCATAATGGCGGAAATATGCAATATTAACGCATCCGGTACAATACTTTTCCCAAAAGCACCCCAATTGCAAATTTTAGAGGATAGTTGTTATATTATGGCAAGCCTTGGGGTGCTGGCAAAAGCCCATCCCCAGGCAGCAAGCAAACTTTTGCAAAAATATGTGGTGGTGACAAGGCTATGAATCCAAAATTAATTGTTGATTTGAAAAAGTTGGAGCATAACGGGCGGTTTTTAGCGGATTTGTGCCAAAGCCATGGGATTAGTGTGGCGGCGGTTACAAAAGTTTTTTGCGCCCACCCGCAAATGGTGCAGGTTCTGGCAAAGTTGCCTATTGATTATTTTGCGGACAGCCGCTTGGAAAATATTATGGCCTACCCCAAAGGCATTACCCAAAAAACCATGCTTTTGCGCTTGCCAAGCCCAGGCCAAGCCAAGCAGGTAGTGAAGTTTTGTGATATATCCCTAAATACCGAAATTTTTACACTAAGCAAGCTGGATGAAGCCGCTAAAACACTGGGCAAAACCCACGGCATTGTTATTATGGTGGACTTAGGCGACCTGCGAGAGGGCATCTTTTTTGAGCATATGCAGAAAATTCGTGATACTGCCAATTTTGCACTGTCCCGTAAAAACCTTGAATTGGTAGGGATTGGTACAAACCTAACCTGCTATGGCGGGGTTTTGCCGACAGCGGAAAACCTTGGCAAATTATCCCAAATTACAGAAGATTTGCGTAAACAACCGGGTGTGTATTTGCCCATAATAAGCGGCGGCAATTCCAGCGGCTTATATTTGCTGGAAAAAGGCCAAATGCCCGCAAGCATAAATAATTTGCGGCTGGGTGAAGCCATTGTGTGCGGCAAGGAAACCGCCTTCGGGCAACCATTTCCCGGCTTGAAAACGGATGTAATAACCCTGCATGCCCAAATTATTGAAATACAACAAAAACCCTCCAAACCCTTTGGCAGTACCAATATCAACGCCTTTGGCGAAGCAGTCACCTTCAAGGATAAGGGTGTGCAAAAACGGATGATTTTAGCAGTGGGGCGGCAAGACATTGGTGCAGGCGACATTGTCTGCCACGATACAGGCATAGAAATTATCGGCAGCAGCAGCGACCACCTGATTGTGGATGCGACCAATAGCAATCAGGATTATCACATAGGTGACGAGCTTACATTCTCCTTGTCCTACGGCGCAATTTTGGCAGGTTTTACCAGTAAGTATGTGGATGTTGTTGTTAGAGTGTGTTCGCGATAATTAATGGCATTGCTATATATTTCTGCTACAAATAATACGTCATTAGCACACTATAAGTAATAGGAGTTTATAGGATTTGGGGGATTGTGGCGATGCCATAAATCCCCATTTTTTAATAAAAAACTTGAATTTATTTCCTTGGCATGGTATCCTTGTAATGTATACATACTTCGACATAGCAATATTGCGTAGTAAAGGAGGGTAGCATTGCTGGCATGTTATTTTCGGAAATGTAATGCGGCTTTATTGCTGCATTTACAATGGAAGGGAGATGTTTGTATGAGCAAGAAGGGGATTTTTAGCGGCATGCCCAATACCGCCAAAAAGCTATTGCAGCGTTACTTGGCTTTTGCCTTGGTGCTGGTTATGGCACTTGGCGTTATGCCACTTTCAAATGTGATGGCGGATGATAGCGTTGTGGTTGTTGTAAACGACCTGTATGAGCTACAAGCCGCCATTGCGGACATTGATAATATTGACGAAATTCGCTTAGCGGCCAATGTGCATTTAACCCATGAAGGGGGCATCACAATCCCTTCTGGTGCTGATATTATTATCAGCGGTAATGGTGCAGGCATTGCGGCTACACACAGCTCCATAATCTTTGAAGGGGATTTGCCCAACGGAGCAATAAATGTGGAAGGCGGAGCGAACTTAGTACTGCGCAACATTGGCTTGCGCTTGCCGCCGGTGGGCTTTCCCGGGGATGCGCCACAGCCTGCCGCAAAAGATGGCATAGTTATACGCCCAAATGCTGCAGTAACCATCGAAGGCACTGTGGAAACCAGGTTTTTTACCAACCGCAATGCCGGCCCAATGGCCTTTGTGCTACATAGCAATGGTATTTTGGTTGAAGGCGGCACACTAAACATTAACGGCATTTACAACGGTAGCCTGCGGGTGCGTGAAGGTGTTGCAAACCTTAACAGCGGCGGGCAAATTGGCCAAGCAGGCTCCGCTATGAATGGCAACTTAGCCACAATTAACGTGGTAAACGGCACACTTAATGTGGCGCAAAATGCCACAATAGCACAGGCGGGCATAACCAATTTTAATGCCCACATAGCTGTGGAGGCAGGCGGCACTTTGGATATTAAGGGTACAGCACACAGGTCCCTTCACATTATGGGCGGCACATTTAGTTTGCACGAAGGTGCACTTTTAGGCCCGCCAAACCCACAAAACAACCCCGAAAACTGGTTTGAAGCCGGTAGCGATGTGTATTTGGCCGGCAGAATAACCAGAATTGTAAATATCCTTGGGGATGTTACAGTGGAAGAAACGGGACGCATAGAAGCCCGCACATATGTGGAAACAGGCGGCAGCCTTACCATTTACGGTTTTGTGCGCCCCATAACCGCTTTTGAAGGCAGCAAAGTGACCTTGCAAGAGGGCGGCCATGTATATGGTGCAGGCTCCGGCATAAGCCTTGACACGATTGATGACCCTGCCGGATTGCACGGCGATGCTGTATTCGTGATGAACGGCGGAGTTGTGGAGTTAAGTGCCGCAAGCGAAGGCCCAACCATCGCAGGTATGAATAATACACGCATTTACATCAATAACGGTACCGTTCGTGGCCCTTCCGTTGCATCAAACACGCTTACAATGGGAAATGCCATCAACCTTAGCGGCAATGCTTTTTTACAAATTAATAATGGTGAAATTTTTGGTGCATCCAATCGTGGTGTGTACAATGCCGGCGGAAGCGTTACTTTTGAAATGCACGGCGGCGTTATCCGTGATAATGGCAGGGCAAACCCGCCAAACCTACCCCACTTTAACGGCGGCGGCGGCGTTTTAATAGGCGGTGCAGATTCTACATTTACAATGACAGGCGGCACAATAAGCGGCAACACCGCACAAAACGGCGGCGGCTTATATGCTGTAAACCTTAACAACATCACCATAGGCTCTGATGCTGTATTTGCAAACAATGTTGCGGCAGAAGGTGTGCAGGTTAATAACCAGCAAGCCGAAAGCTTCCCATTAATTGCACCGGGAACGGTTACATACGGTAGCCATGCCTTTAATAACCATGACATAAACACCACATTGCTTGCAAACAGGGACATTACAGGCTACTTTACAGACCCCCATTTCTTAGCATTTGTGCGTGGGCTTACAAATGTGCCAACAGGCAGCATTTACAATGCCGATGTGGAAAATATCATCAACATAACCCTGCCGGCTGTAAATGAAGTGGAAAGTTTGGCGGGTATACAACATTTCACATCCTTGCAGGTGCTGGGCGTTAACAGGCCCGCAGGCCGCCTGCACAACCTTACGTATCTGGACATTTCCCAAAACACCCAACTTCGTGATTTGCGCTTTAACAACAATAATATTACCCAACTGGATGTTAGCAACAACCCTTATCTGCACACCATCCAAGGGCACAACAACCAAATAGCGGGAATTTTGGATTTAACCAATAATCCAGCCCTTACCCTTGTAGATTTGCCCAACAACAATTTAACAGAATTGCGCTTGGGCAACCACCCAAATCTTGTGCAGCTAAATGCACCAAACAACTATCTGACGGGATTGGACATTTCCGGCACAGCCGCAAACTGGGGTGCGGAAACCGCAGGGGCAGCACGCCTTGCCCTGCGCAACAACCTTCTTACATCCTATGGGGATGTAATTGGTTGGCCAAGACCCGGCTTGCCCGCCACAGGCGTTGCGGCGGCACGCACACAAATCAGCCCCCAAATAACCCCCATAATTTCCGCTGTTAGCCTTAATTTGCATACAGGCGGCATTGGTGTGCCTTTTAACCATAATATCCAAGCCTCTGCTTATAACCCGGCGGAAATTACTTGGCGTTTGGCGGATGACAGCACTTTGCCGCCGGGTCTATCCCTTCACGCAGGGGCGGTTGAGGGGGCCGGCGTTAATGCAAGGGCAAATGCCCAAATTACAGGCGCACCAACAGCGGGCGGCACTTTTGTGTTTACCATCGAAGCCGCAACCCCTCTTGGTGTAGCATCAGAAACATTAACCCTGGAAGTTCTCAACATCGGTTATGTTTATGACACTGCATCCCTTATAACTGCTTTTGCAAACATTGCCAATTTGGATGAAGTTCGCTTTTCCTCCGGTGCCCATGTAGCCCATCAAGGCTCGCTAACCATACCTTCCGGCACAGAAATCCTTATCACAGGTGCGGGTGCGGGCGTTGGTGCGGGCAATAGTTTTTTGGAGTTTTTTGGCGATTTAAGCCAAGGGGCTATAATCGTAGAAAGTGGTGCCAAGGTACAAATTGAAAACTTTGCCTTTGGCATTAACGAAAACTACACCCAGTTTAACCCGGTTGGCTTACGTATTATGCCCGGCGCAACAGTTGATATAACAGGCATAATAGAAGCCAGATTCCACACAACTCTGATTCAACCTGCGGTAAACAGCAGCGGCATTTTAGTGGATGGCGGCACGCTAAACATTACAGCTGTTGCCCCTGCCACATATTTTGGCAGCTTAACTGTAAACGACGGGCTTGTAAACCTTCGTGGCACAGGCACAGGCATTAACAGCCGCTTGCCGGGCGCTTTGGCAATTATCACCCTTCACGGCGGCACAACCAACCTTTATGCCGGCACAGCAATTGCCATGGCAGGCCTTTCGGGTGCCAACGGGCATGCTTATATTGGTGAAGATGCCGTATTTAATGTACGTGGCACATTTTTCCCGGGCAGTGATGTATTTGGCACGGTTAATGTGTACAATGGCGGTTCGTTTGGCCCACCCACAGGTGCTGCCCCTGCCACAGGCCCTTTCCACCTTATCCGCGAAGGTGCAACCCTTAACCAACACCAAGGTGCTGCTGTGCGCAGGGTCTTACAAATCTTTGGCACATGGGAAGTTTTGCCGAATAGGGTAGTGGATGCCAATGTTATTGTTGAAACCGGCGGCAACCTTACCATCAGCGGGCGCACCCGCAGTGTTACCGTATTTAACGGGGGCATTGCCGCCCTGGAAGCCGGCGGGCATATTGACGGTATGACATTTACCCAAGGCCTGACCCTTAACGCAAGGGGCACAAATGATGATGCTGTATTTGTGATGAATGGCGGCATTATCAATGTGCCTGCGGCGGCAGGCTCCGGCCATGGTCCAACTGTTACCATGGGCGCAAACGCCCGCTTTTATATGTTTAATGGTGAAATACAAGGCCCAACAGCCGCCCAAGCCCTTTTGGCAAATGGCAATGCGGTTGCCCTTGGCGAAGGTAGCTTCTTCCGCATGGAAGGCGGCCAAATCCATGGCGCATCCAACCGTGGCATCTACAATTTCGGCGATAATGCTGTGATTGAGATAGCGGGCGGCACAATCCACAGCAATGGGCGTGGGGATATGCCTATAAACCCACCTTAGTTTTATGGCGGCGGCGGCGTGTTAATCGCCGGCGAAGGCACCAAGTTTAACATGACAGGCGGCACAATACGCAATAACACAGCCCCTGTGGGTGGCGGCTTGTATGCTGTTAGTTTCCAAAACATCACCATCAGCTCTGCTGTGGTTTTTGAAGATAACACTGCAACCGCAGGCACTGCTGTAAACAATGCTTTGGCGGCACAATTTACAAATATTGCACCCGGCACTGTTACCTACGGCAACCACGCCTTTAACAACCATGACATTAACACCAACAGGATTGTAATGGGAGAGCCTGCAGAAATTACCATCACAGGCCCCGCCGAGTTGCTACCGAAGCAATATACCCAGCTATCCGTTAATGTTTATGACGCAAATGGTAGCCTAATTAGCGGAGAAGCCGTCCTTTGGTCCATCACCGGTAATAATGACGCATCCACAGCAATTACCAATAACGGCCTGCTAACCATCGGGCAAGGCGAAACCATAGGCAACCGCCATATAACAGTGCGTGCCACCCTTACAAGTAACCCATCCATATATGACGAGTTGCAAGTGCGCATAGACAGAAACATCACAGGTGACTTTGCCCATGCAGGCTTTTTAACCCAAGCCCGCAACCGTGCAGGTGTACCTGCGCCCGCACCCCTTATGCTCTCTAATGTTATGGATATTACCGATTGGTTCATACCCATGCCCTTTATGCCCGCCCAAGCCATTAACAACTTTGCGGGTATAGAAAACTTCAGAAGCCTGGAACACCTTAGGCTTGCCGGCCACGGTGCCGGTGCCGGTGCGGGTACCCCACAAAACGGCCTAAATGGTATAGACCTTTCTGTGCTTCCAAACCTTGTAAGCTTTAGTAACGAGCATTGGCAGCTATCCCCAAACCTTGGCATGCAATGGATTATAATAGACAATCCATCGTTAGAAAGCTTTGCCATAGAGCCCAGCAGGCTTGTGGAGCTTGATACTGCACAAGCACCGCTTTTGGAAAGCTTAACCGTGCGCCGCTCTCCAAATCTGGAAACTATCAACATAAGCCAAAACCCGGCTTTGGAGAACTTGATATTGTTCAGCACACCTGCACTTTCTATTGTGGATACATCTAACAATGTAAACCTGAGAAGCATCCACTTCACAAGCGCAGCAGGCAGGCAAATTGACCTTGCAAACAATATCAACTTGGAATCTGTTCAGCTGGCAGGTGAAGGCCTTACAGGGTTTAACTGGCCAACCCTTACAGGGTTAACCCACCTTAGCCTAAACAACAATATCATTGCTGATATTGATTTATCAATCTTTCCAAATTTGGAAGCTTTGGATATGGCCAGCAACCAGCTAACTGTTTTGGACATTTCGGGCAACCCAAAGCTGGAAACGCTTAACCTAAACGCAAACCAGATAAATCATTTAGAAATCGGCAACAACACAGCACTTAGGCAGATAGTTTTAACCAACAATGCCATGGCACAAGCCAACTTCAACTTTAACGAAGCACCAAACCTAACTGCCCTTATGATGGCGCATAACAACTTAACGGGTCTTGATGTTACAGGCCATCCAAACCTTCGCTACCTTAATGTAATAAATAACGACATGGCGGAGCCTGATGATGTTATTGGATGGCGTGAAAATGGTATGTTCTTGGGTAATGCACATTTCGTGTTCTTCCCACAACGAGGGATGACGCAAACACCACCCGTTATTTCAACACAGGAAATACCAACCCTTACAGTTGGGCAGCCCGTGCACTTTGTATTTGAAAACAGCGGTATTATCCATCCAACATGGGCTCCCATCTGGCCAAGCAGCAATGATATACCGGCCGCAGCCACAGGCCTGTCCTTGCAGCCGGAAACCGGCTTGTTAACCGGCACGCCCCTACCCGGCTCAGAAGGCATTTGGACATTTACCATCAGGGCAAACAGCCACTTGGGATACTACGAAAAAACCTTTGCCCTACACATCCTACCCGCCAACCAAAACACCCGCCAAATAACCTTCACAACCAACAGCCCAAATGGCCAAATCGCTGCATTTATCAATGGCACCCAAATCCAATCAGGTGATTTTGTGCCGGTTGGCTCCG
>Ga0123352_10022199_pt1 | contig 10118 bp, 4 predicted proteins | sample TergutLab28metaG_FD_89700 | JGI IMG/M metagenome (GOLD analysis project Ga0123352, IMG submission 89700) | Labiotermes labralis P1 segment gut microbial communities from Petit-Saut dam, French Guiana - Lab288 P1 | ecosystem: Host-associated > Arthropoda: Insects > Digestive system > Gut ...
ACACACACACACACACACCACACACACACCACACACCACACACCACACACCACACACCACACACCACACACCACACACCACACACCTGTCTCAGCCAGTATTATTATTTTACCTTTAACAGGCTATAATTATGTATTCAAATTAAAGCACTGAAATTTAATTAGTGTTTCTTTAATATTTGTCTAAACATTTATATATTACTAAGTAAATGGTATATCAGATCAAGATGTACACTTGCTTAGAATTAATAACATTTATGCAGCAATAAAATAACACCTCTGATGCAGAGGACCCAGCATAAGAAATAAATAATTTATTTTCACATTATTCTAAACAAAAAGAAAATTACAGGAACAATATGCTTGACTGATTTTTGTGTACTGCTTTCAGTATTTTTAAGGTAGTTATCCTATTAAACTGAAAAACAGGGGCAATAGAAGGAGCGAATGGAAATGTCTTGCAGTCATAAAAAGGGTCTCTTCATCTTCAGAAGAAAGAGTAATGATTCAAATTTAAAAAGCATTTTACATTCAGTGTTGTAAATTCTTGAATAAAAGCATAAAGAAGCTAAAACAGCACAGAATTGCAATGTAAAAACCAGTAATAAAATGCAGCCATTAGACAACATTGAAAAAATGAGTCTCTAGGGAGAATTTAACGTCCATGGAATCTGTGTTTAATTAACGCAGACTTTACAGAAGTATAAAATCTGTAATACTAATTTATATTATACTATAAATATATACAATAGAAAATTGAAGTGCCATAAGCTTTCGCTAAGTGATTTTTGTTTTGTTTCATGCAGACCGTGTGGCCTGTAATGTGTAGCTAAATGAAGTGTTTTTGAAGCCAGTAAAGAAACCAAATTCTTTTCCTTTGAATAGCCAGGTACTAAAGATCCAACAAGACCAATAGATGTGGTGATGAAATATGAACTCAGGAATCGTTCAAAAGCAGACGCAAGCAGTGCAGGAAGGCAAGGAAGCAGCACTGGTAAGTTGTACCGTATTTCTTGATTTGAAACTTCTAGAGCCAATAACTGTTATCTGAAATTAAGTCAACACCTAATGTAACATTAACTAATAACAACCACGTGATATTCCAAGCCCGGTCAGTATTACAGAACTGCGTCAGCACGCATATTAAGAGTAGCAACATGCACATCACATGATGGCGTACCATAATATTTCTACACTAACTCCCGCCTTCTTTCATTTTCCATGTCTTCATTTCGAGACCACACAAATGTTAATCTAATCTACTGGAGTGCTGCCATCTGGCTGAGCTATGCTGTATTGTATGCTCGATGCTCAACAGTTTCTGCATCCTCAACACTCACATTACAGAATAACACACATTATGTGCTCTATTACAAACCTTTCTCCAGCTTCAGCGCTTACGTCTCAGGGAACCAACAGTTCGTGATTGACTTAGTCTGTCACCCACAAGGGTATTGTATACAGGGTGATCTATTCGAAGTGGACACATGCTTTTAACTGTATTAAAGGAGCTTATATATTAGTATGGAGCCACACTTCACTAGCTGTTGTGCGAATTGGTTTGAAATGCTGAAGTGTCAAGGTATAAAATATTGAAGAGTTTATGCCTATTAGAAACTAAATTTTAAATATTGTTTAATAAATATATAAAGCCCATAAAATATTTGTAAATACCAGCGTATATCAATTGGAGTGCTTGCCTATATTGACGCAGTGGGAGGATTTATTTTCAATTTTAAGATCTCGCAGATTTAATTGCTCGTCCAGAATGTGTCAGAGTTAATGGGTCACGGCGACTTCTTAGGGGGCAGGAAGCCAACCACTTGATTTTTAACAGCATATTTATTTTACAATGAATTCAATAATAAATAAATAAATAAACAAATAAATAAATAAATAAATAAATACACTTTAACATTGTGTTCTTGTTGTTCGTTATCTTATAATCTTTATGTTTGCAAATGTTTATGTGCTCGAAAAGAACGATACTTTGTGCGTCTCCAGTGTGTGTCCCTGTTGAAAGTTAATTTCAGAATTATCAGTTCCAGAGGATTTCTGCATGCAGTGTCCTGTAGTGGACGTCAAGCAGCCTACATACGTCACAAAGAGGGTGGCTTTTGAAACAGGATGTAAAAGAGATATCTGCGAACCGGATCTCGTAGCCATTGCAAGGTTTATTGGAATTAAGTAAGTATTAATACTTTTACCGGACTCCCTGGAAGGAAAGTAGAATCATTGTGGTTCTATGCATGGTCTCGTTTTAGTGAAATACGAGCCGTCTGCCTTTGTCGCTTGTGCAGGGAAAACTTGACTTTCTTTATACATGTTTCTTAATCATTTTGCTTACTGCGAGTTGTGGTAAGTATTAAATTTTTGTTATACAAATTTGAATTGTGCCTCCGAAATTGCAGGGACGAATTTGTTCTGGGGGAGCAGTCGACTTTACAGATGGAGGTGGAGGTGATGAATTTGGGCGAACCGGCCTTTCTGACACGCGCCATCTTGAGTATACCGACGGTAACACCGCTTGTCCGAATTCCACCAACTTGCCAAGATGTGTCAGACAAGCACAACACCGGAACACACATCCTAATCTGTGACTTCGGAAACCCATTAGAGAGAAACGTAATGTAGTTTTTTCCCATCTTTTCTATTAGGCTTTTAATGGACATCAGAGTGTCCAGGGGGGTACTGAATATTGGCCTACGATGTCAGGGAAGTAGTGATTAAGTTAAATTAACAGATGCAAGGCCGTCGAAATTTTATACAATAAGAAGTTTGGCATTTTGGACATTATAACAGCTCAATAAAAAATTTAAGAATGAGGTCGTAGGTCTTTACTGCCCAGGTTTTCTTTACACTGCGAGCGAGACGTGAGAATATTGGAAGGTAATAGGAGTTTGTTATTATTGGTTGGTTTTGAAGTAATATCAGTGTAAACACATATAGATAATCATATTTTATTGCTTCGTATTTTCGAAAGCGAGGGTTATTTGCAGATTGACAGATAGTTTTATTTAAAACTATATACTAGTTGTGTAAGTTTATAATTTCGTAATTAGAAATCCAGACCACTAGTATCTCAACGGCAATATATGGGGATGTAATTCCTAGGTCTGTTTCATTCGGAGGCTTTAAAATTCAGAGTTAAAACCGTAAAATCTATCAGCTCTTCGTGAATTCTTGGGACGAAGAATGTAAATCAAAGACATAAGGGGTATGTCACATTTGTGTTTACTCTTTCATACTTGTTGGGAGGGACGCACTGCAACTTACTTCGTCACGCAGTGTCACCTGGTTCCTATCGCACATGATGAGCCGTTTTGAGAAATTTTAAATCATGTAATTTAATTGAACTTAAAGTAAGGTAGGAACCAGCTCTCACACACACACACACACACACCACACATACACACCACACACACACACATATATGTGTGTATGTGTGTGTATGTATACTCAAACATGTGATGTACATGACACAAAAATGTACATCTAACAAAGACTTATAATTTTTATATGAAACATCCCGTTGGGTGTATCAATCGCATATAAATGTTAATCTTTCAGTCACACACAAAACTTGCTTTAAAATCGTATTTTACATGATGACTAGTTTGGGCCCTCAACAATGGCCTGATGATGGCCCACATCTAGGGCCGAAACTAGCCATCATATAAGACACTATTCTAAGCAAATGTTATGCGTGATTCAAAATATTAGTTTATACTTATGAGGGGCCCTTACATTAAATCCGAAATTTTTTCAATGCGGTGTATTATTTAAAAAGTTTATGCCTCGCTACTGCGCATGTCAAATGTCCTGTCCTATTCCTTCGTCACAGCAGCAATGCGGACGGGTGCAGCGAGAGACCCACATTGTTTCGTGTCATATTTTTCTTCGCACCACCCATGTGTACATGACATGAACATGAAATCTGAAAGAGAGACGGGATGGGGTGGACGAAATAGTGGGCTTAATATTCAGCAAAAACTATCTTTCACTAAACAGAATCTAACAAGTTTGCCAATAGTGTATTTTGTGACGTAGTACATAAACTTCACTGAGGCGTTCTTTACACGGACTCACGATACACGGATATATGTAATTTCATTTAAGCCCGCAGGAAACGTTGGCCTTCTTTTACCCATTTCCAGGACATATACTAATTCTCAGTAGTATATTTTTACAGGTCTCATTTCTTATACCGATTTTCACGCAAATCCGCTAAATAAATCTGACGGATAGGAATTTATTTTCACTTCTACGTAACTCTGCACTTCTCCGGCTTCTACGGAACTCAAAACTGCTCAATTAAATATCATATTTTTTGAACTTCTCCTCTACCAAATTTTATGCAATCGGGTGAAGTTACAAAATAGGGAAAATTTGCATTGACGCCCTCAACCAAAATTTGCCTTCCATTTTACTGATTTTACGAAAGTCAGTAGTACTTAACGGCATCCTATGGAGATATTCTGTACCGAATTTTATCCAAATTGGAAGACAAATGTGAATAAATTGGTAAGATTTCGTTTACGCTCTTACTGCATCTACTCTCACGAAACTCTGTAAACTCATAAGAATTGAGTGTAAATCTTCTGTACCACCAATCTTCATGTTTGCACCGTGCATCACTGATAATTAAACAATTTATTATCCAACTAATGCACAATATATAATATGTAGATAAATTAAATTACAAAACATTTAAAAGTGCTCAAACATGTTTCGAATCACAGAGGATCCATCACCAGAGAGCCTTGTACAGTGCTTGGCTAAAATTACAAGAATGATTCTATCGTGTTCGTTGACATGGACAAGGTCTGTGTAATGTCAGCATATTCTGACAACGGGTCAGAATATGCTGACATTACACAGACCTTGTCCATGTCAATGGATACGATAGAATAATTCTTGTAATATTTAGCCAAGCACTGTGCAAGTCTCCCTGATGATGGATCCTCTGTGATCCGAAACATGTTTGAGCACTTTTAAATATTTTATAATTTTAATTGCATCTACATATTATATATTGTGCATTAGTTGGATAATAGAGTGTTTAACTTCTGTACCACCTTTTACGCGGATCGGTTAAGAATTAAGGAAATTTCGGGTATGAATATATTTAGTGTGAAGTGTGGCTGTTACAGCGATGATTTTCACGAAACTAGCGGCTGTTCGGCAAAGGTTTGTAAAGCTGTACGTTTACTTTACAGCTTACCATCAACGTGCTGATGAACGCACAGGATGTGCCTCTTAACACGAAGAATCTCAACTTCACCATAAACGCAACAAGTGTTGGAAATGAAGTGAATGCTTATGACAACTACAAGGAATTGTTATTACCAATAAGAATCCAAGCTGATATGACGATAACAGGGTGAGTTATGGCAGGTGAAATTGATCTACAATTATTAAGTGAAATTTTCCAGTATATGCGGTATTCTCATGCACACATGCGCGCTTGCGCAACCCCCCCCTCCCCCCCCCCCTAATTCCTATGCGTGTTACCGGTAACTAATTCTACAGAGCAGAGAACTTTTCGAGAAGTAGCCAACGTGTACAGTTCGCCAGTAATTTGTCCGCTTTTATGGTCAAAAAACGTTCACGACGGTGTTAAAAAGTCTGCTGCTAGACTCTATCTTGACCCCACTCTCTCCATCCCACAGCCCCATATCCAGTTTATTTAGCCCTCAGTCAGGCGGTCAGAACTGTTTGTGCCATCTGCCCCCAAGTTCTTGACTTTGCATGTATTTCATATGATCTGGGTATGGGTTTAATTGATTTTTAAAACAAGGAATCAAAATTCCGACATTTATAACGGCAACCCTTTGTTTTCTTGTGTGTAAGAATCACATGTTTTGACATTATTCAGATGACTGTTTTCTCTGAAATGCATAAGATCCAATTTTGTATTGTTCTGCTGGCTACGCAAGTATCCAAGTACCCTTCCCTAATTTTTGCCTGCCCTTGTGTGATTATTAACTCCCACATTTCCCGCATATGTTATCCCCGTTTGTTTTGCCACAATAATGGTATAATATCGAATTAGGATTAAATTCTCTTCGACATCCAATTCTAAACTCTTCAGTTTGAATGGATCTTTTATGGCATCTTAACACACCGGCTTTTTTTAAAAGTTTTATTGACCATATTATGCAGAGGTTTTTTTTTCTAAATGTTTCGATCCTTAACGACAACCGTCATGGAGATGGCATAATTACCTGAAGAAATGGAAACGAGAAATCCTTTATTACTAAGCAAAGTATTTATCCTAAAAAACCTGCAGTGTGATATATAAGTACATAAATCCGCATGATATATCGTGTATAAATAACCATTATGGTGTAGTGTTTGGTGTAATTAAATTACCTCCCTGAGAACAGTCGTTAACTGATCGAAACATGCAGGAGGAAGACATAATGTACTATATAACTTACAATAAACATCGTTTTCTCTGGTGGTAAAAACGTATTTTGTCGAATTTATAAAACTGACCATTAATACACGGCATGACGACGAAGTACATCATATTCAGTCGGTTTTCATTCTGTATGGTAAAACTGCAAGAAAACGGGTACAGTTTCGATTATGTTCAGTCATTCGGAATGGAAAAAAAACAAGATTAAATCTTCTTGATTTAAAACTTACGCCGTGTTCTGAATGTTTTATGCTTTCTTCTGGGTAATTCTCTGGCGTTTGAATTGTATATGCCGACGTTTCGGAACACACTGTTCCATCTTCATAGATGGGTACCCACCTATAAAGATGGAACAGACAGAGTGTTCCGTAACGTCGGCATATACAATTCAGACGTCGGGGAATTACCCAGAAGAAAGCATACAAAATTAAACCTCTGAGTAAATGAGACAGATGTTATTTGTGGTAGAAAAGTGCAGGTTAAAGAAATACGAATATAGGAACAAAATTAGATCGATTACTCACGTAATTTCTTTATGCTGTTTCACCTACGGATGTTCCTTTATAGCCTCGAATGAAAGTAAAGGAAAGGCTACTGGGAATCGTGAGTAGGTAGATAATTGTTTTGATGGAGCCGGCTGTGACCTTTTTCAAGCTACCAACCCACTATTCATTAGTAAGTGGCGTAAAACCACTCAGACTCTCGGAGCTGATAACCTGGCCTAGATTCTGATCAGGTAAAAATGTGTATAGTACGGCTATATTAGCTTGTTCGGTCGAACTAAAATCAAACCGGTTTTAAATAGGATTACTTCCCCTCTACTTGTATTATTGATAACAACAAGCGGTAGTTAGAACATTTGTTTCCATGGCTTGTTAAAATGCGTCACGCTGTTCAGCTGACTTGCCACTGTACGTTACATATTGATTGTTAAACTGATTCTGTATTTCAGATTACCGAGCCAGGATCAAGTAGTGTATGTGGCACAGAATAAATCAATCAGGAAAGATCTGATGCTCAACCATACGTTCGAGGTAATTTTTACAATTGTGGAGAATGACCCAAACATTTTCTGTTCCGAATTTGATGTTTGTTGGACCGTGCATCATTGTGATAACAGAAGAATAAAAACCAACTAGATGCCACTTGTTATTTTATTGTACTTCTTATAGGCTCAACTTCACACCGAACACAAACCACTAAGAACCATACTTTTGTATTAACGCTACCCCCTCCATCTTTACAGAACGAAACGACCAATGTTGTAATCAACATTATAGTCGCGAGCTACCGATGATGGGCATAGCAGTGCCCGAAACATGTTGAGCCTATAAGAAGTACGTTAAAATAATAAGTGGCATCTAGTTGGTTTTTATTCTTCAGTTATTTTCTGTTCCATTACATCAGCTGTCAAATGCTCCTTAACGTATAATACCCTTGTGTGAGTCCATGAGTCACTCTTCGAGTGTCACGTTTGCCAAATTGCCTCTTTCCGGACACCACTGTTATGATGGAAGTTAAGAGAGGTTATTTTCTCTGTGAGGTGCGAGCTGAGGATGAAGAAGGTGTTGATCTTTGAGCCTATATGAAGGATGTTCAGTAAAAGAATTTCCCTAGGTCAAACAAATTAAATAAAAAATCACAACAGCACTAAATATACTGTACCTAATTTATTGCACTAAATTATAATTATTTTTCAAATAAGCCCACTGTCTGATCACACTGATGCATGTGCCCCATTTTGACGCAAATTTAAAAATTCCTTCGCAGTAGAATTTGGGACAAGTTCTGGACTGTTGGGTGGATGACCCGGAAGTTCCCGGTGAAATGTCTGCACCATCTTTTGTGTCCAACATGCACAAATATTTGGCAGCAGATATATCAAATTAGCTCTTGTTTTACTGTGACTAGGGCAAAAAGAGGACGATGACGAAGCCGTGGATTAGCGCGTGTATATTGCGGTCGGCTCGCCATATGTTGGGCACGTGGCTAGTAAAGTTATGTAATTCTCAATCTTATCTCTTTTGAGAATATAGTGCGAGATTGTTTATGTTTTACAGGTATGGAATCTTGGGCCAAGTAAGGTGGAGACATCCATGATTGTTATAGAGATACCGCATCAGCTGAAGGGGCCGAATGGGGAACTAATTTTTATGCAGGTTTTTGAACCTCAGGTTAGTTGAGTGTTTGTGTTACAGGTTTTGTACTTTATGTTTTTGACCTGATCAGTGGCTTTCAGATTAGTCTTTTAACTCAACTCAACCCGCTACAAATGTATGTAGCATTGAATGTGGTGAGAATATAAGTGCGAATAGACAACTGACGTGGCACTGAAAAGACACAGCTGTGGCTTGTGTAAAAGCATGGCGTACTTGCCCACTATCTGCCTTGAGACGCAGACACCAGCCACGGAAGACTAGGACTCCGATAGAATTTGTTCTTCAGTACCAGTTATTTTGTTGTGGCTTCCTTTAAATTACGGTCAGGGTCTCATGCAATATGGCGTCGATGGCGAGATGAATGTTTGGCACTTCAATGGATAGAGCTTGGAAGAAAGCTATCTTTTGCCCGAATGGAATAAAGACGCAACAACTTCGGTCAAGTCAGCCGACGTCTCGTCTTGGATTCGAACCGGGTACCTCTAAAAGACGATCCCAGAATATTCACCGCGATACCATCCTGCTGGGTGCCATTTGTTACTTAATGCTTGCAGTATATTATTAAATTCTTATTTACCCAGTGGGGAAGTATAGAAAGGAGCTACAACGTAAGCAATGGATAAATGAAATGCCCCCAGGAACCTAAAATATTTTGGATGCGAGCTTACAAACCCAAGTTCGAAGTCCGACAGGATATGGGGGGTTTTATTTTCTCCTCCCCATTCAGACCGTCTGTGAGATTCATCAAACCGCCTCTGCAATGTGTCTTTGTGCTCGCTCCTCACGGCAAATTGGCTGATCCCTTGCGTCCCTCTAATGTGATCGCTAAGAATATATGGAAGTATATCTCCATTCCTCGTAGTCTTCAAGGCGTGGATCTTTATTAAATTATTTCTATTTTAACGCTTTTGTGGATAAGAGTAACAGATTTTGAATCCGTTAAAAAAAGGCCAGTGTTGGTTCAGGGATTTTGGTTGAAGTATTGTTAAAATTAAGCAGTTATCATTATTAAATATTTTTATATTTTATTTAACTTGGGTTTCATTTCGGAATTTATTTGACTCTCAAGGAGCAGGAACAGTGTATTCGGTGTAATGAGTAGATTAAATCGGGATGACCTAGGAATCGGTGTTCAATTCTCGGCAGGGCAGGAGATTGTACTTTTTTCCCAAAATATCCAGACCATCTCTGGGGCCTACCAGACTCCTATTTAATGGATACCGTGGGTAAATCGCTCGGCAGAAGAATCTGACCGCTCACCCCCATCCACTACCGAGTGTTCGAGTGTGTTCGGCTGTACGTCCTCTCCGCAGTATGATTTCTTGGCGGGCACAGGGACGATTTACCGGTACTTTAGAATTTCGTTAAGCACGAAAGACAAATTTATATTTCTACTTTTATTTTAGAATGAACTTTGTTTTAGCTTGCTTCGTTATTAGATCATCATCATCATCATCATCATCATCATCATCATGTTCCTGAAGGGTTAGGTGTGTTTCCTGTTCCTTGATCCTCAAGATGAAGTTGGTCCCTCCA
>Ga0123352_10022200_pt1 | contig 10118 bp, 3 predicted proteins | sample TergutLab28metaG_FD_89700 | JGI IMG/M metagenome (GOLD analysis project Ga0123352, IMG submission 89700) | Labiotermes labralis P1 segment gut microbial communities from Petit-Saut dam, French Guiana - Lab288 P1 | ecosystem: Host-associated > Arthropoda: Insects > Digestive system > Gut ...
TGTTGCGGGGCCAAAGATTGAATCTGGTGGTAGGGAAAGAGGAGCGACAAGCATGGAAGCCGGGACGAGGTACAGCAGGCTGGAGGAAAAGAAGGGCGGGGGGGGGTTAGATCTAAAAATGAGACATCGTAATAGGAAATTAGTTTGTCGTTCAGGTTACAGCATGCCGAAGGAGGTAAATGAACACATATTCTATGCGATACCAATGTTACCGCAATGAAGGAACAGAAAGCGTAGGCTTACGGATCGGAAAACTTGCACAGTACAGCGACCGAAAGTACCGATCGAGAGATTTATATTAATGTAATATACACGGACATCCCGGGTTTAAATCTCAGAAGGATACCCTGACTTTGATCACTCGTTTTCCTATTTAAGAAAATGTTACGATATTAGCTTGAAATAAACGTGACCATTCTGTACAACACAAGCTTACATTGCATTACTTGTTATTAGAAGCAACGCTGTTAAAAATCACGTGACCTAAGCAGAGAATGAGCCAAATAAGTGTGTAAAAAGATAAAGCAGGCTGAAGCAGTGTTTCAACCTGCATACGGATACCACACCACCCCAGCCAAACCACACCGTAACACCAACACACATCGAACCAGAGCAATACAACCCACGAAATAACTCACCAAATAAGTCGCAAGCTCCTTAGGATGGATGTACTAACATTCAAAACATGTTGAGCATTAAATAATGAAGTAATAAAGCAAGTGACATCAAGTTGGTCTATCTTTATTCAACTATCAAAATGATGCAAGGTCCAATAAACATAAGATTCAATATTGATGGTTTGATCAGATTTGTGAATGATACACGTATTTAATGGCGAAAGGGCTACCACCGTGACAACACAGGGTTAAGCGGCAAGTAGCCACCAGCAAGGAAGAATGAACTGAGTATCCACAGCAGCCCTACTCTGGACCCCATTCCGGTGCTAACAAAAAAATTGCACCAATTTCTTTTAGATCTATTTCATTCCTCCCAACTATATTTACGCTCCCAAAATTTTCTCCATCTATCATCGTGCAATCATATGCTTCTCAACTCACGCACGCCTACTACATAGCCTGTCTCTTCCAGCTCATAATCCTCGACTGGCAACCCTAACACAATGGAGTGTTGCAACAACTGTCGAAAAAAATCCGATGCAATGGCAGTTCAAATCTGCAGCTCACACTAACAGTTTGTAGGTACGGTCCTTCACGAATAAATCAGGAATAGTGAAGAATATGGCAGCGTCTTTTTAAGGAATTATTGTGCTGTGGGGTCATGACAAACTTAACGGCAGGATCTGATGGCTTGTCCCGTCCAGATAAAAAGAAAAAAAAAAAGAAAACTACTAAGGAAAGCAGCAACACTTGACTGACCGGTGAGTCCACAATTCACATTCGCAGTTCGTTGAAATATAAACGATTCCTGAATGGGACGATTCTCAGACGGGCCTACCGTTGGCAAGAGGTCAGTAACGGTCGCAGATAGGTCTGGACATGTCATGTGATTAGTGGGAACACAAGTGTGTCCACTTACCGGAATACTGACTACGGACGATATTAATACTTTCTGTGTACTTACATGTAATGGACAGCCTGCAGACGACAATAAACCTCTTCGGAATCTCCGAGGTCTCTTAGGAATTCACAATTATGAATAGCAGAAGCAGACTAGAGACGTTATGGTCAATGATTTTAACGGTTTTCGGTGTACGGTCCGGGCAGTAATGACTGTTGTTCTGTAGTCGAACGTGGAATATGTGTCAGTAAATAATAAGCGAATGAAACGAGACTGTTAAAAAAAAGCACAAAGTCTAAGTCTAGCCGTTTTGCCTTGAAGAATATCCGTTATATTTCTTGCAACATGAAAAGAAGACGCGGCGTGACGTACCTTATTTTTCTTTTCTTATATTAACGTATTTTTTTGGCCTTTAGTCTGTCTGGATGAGCAACTGAATTCAATACATTGTCAGTAACCTCTTAAATCCTAGTTGTTTCTTTATTTACTATCAGGTTTAACTTTAAAACTCTACACTCTGACTCAAAAGAGCGTTTCTCTGTTTTGTATGGTTTTCAGAATAGATAGATTTTCTCCCCACAGAGCAATAACTGACTGTCTTATATAAACCAAATAGATCCCTTTTTCCTACTCAGTATGAAATGAAAATTTCAATAAAATTCAGACTAATTCTCTCCATTAGCAATCCGTGTAGAGCCTGCACAGGCCCATGGGGCTCTAGGAGGTTGATTTTCCAAGAGTTTCTAGACAATCCGCACATGGAGGTGGTGAGATTATAAGCCAAATATTCTTATTACTCTTTCCTGTTAGAGGCTAACCGACTCCAGGACCACAGTGTGGCCGGAAGTATTAAATCACTGAAAAATTCAAATGGCACCATCGGAAATAGAAGCCGCGACGTTCCGGCATATAGCACATTGCCTAAACCAACTGCATCATCGCGTGCAATGTTCTCCTTTACAGAGTGAAATTTAAGAAATTTACGAAGTATGGAACTGCAGAGAAGAAACTTCGAGTAGTTGCTTCAGTATCAATTGTGAGTAGTAAAAAGAATAAAGTGATCCCGTTACAGGCCCGGTGTGGCCCAGAGGGTGGGTAGAGGTATAGCTCTACTCTTCCATGACTGTAGCACTAGAAGGGGGTGAGTGGTCAGCAGCACGCCCCGGCCGCACTTTACCACCTGAAAAGACCCGGTACCCATTTGACAGGAGGCTGGGTGGTCCCCAGGGCCAATCTGGACGGGCGGAAAATCTCGTCCCCACCGGGATTCGATTCCGGACCGTCCAGCCCCTAGTCAGTTTTTATCCGGAATTGTGACTATTACTCCTGTTAATAAGCATCATAAAGCAAACCCATCCACTAAACATTTATCACAGACAAAATTCAAGATATGTGTGAAATTGGAAAGTGACATACACAGGGCCGTAATGCATGACACAAAAAAAAACGAATAGCGTACCCAGCAATATGGTGAAAAAATCGTGTAACATTCACTCTTCAGAGTGTTACTAAAATAATACACAGACTTCGGTTATCAGGAGATTGTATAAATAGCTGACATTCTGCTTATTAATATTCTCTTCACAGATGTAACTCAGAATGTAATTAGCTGTTTTGTTTCACGTCCTGGTTTCATGTGGTCTTGTCCACATAGGAAAGAAGATGTATGAATCCTGTAGAGTAAAGAGCTAATTTCACTTTCAGCTGACAGTGCATCGTGATAAATTCTTATAATAAAACCAACTAGATGCACTAATTTCTCAAATTTATTTTTGGAATAAAACCAGCATGTTTCGGACAGTTCCTCTGTCCATCATCAGGAGTTATTCACTGTACACACAGCAGTGGTATATGTCATACGGAGTCCTGATCCTGCTCGCTTGCTGTATGACATATACCATTGCTGTGTGTACAGTGAAAAACTCCTGATGATGGACGGAGGAATTGTCTGAAACATGTAGAGTTTTATTCCACAAATGAATGTGAGAAATTAGTGCATCTAGTTGATGTTATTATAAGAATACTTTAGTGCTACTTTGTACTTTTTGTAACAATTGTGAACTTACACATTCTCCTTTAAAATGTGCTTTCAAATTACAATAACCACAGATATATAAAGCAAATAGCAATTTCATTTGCAGGAAATAATCCCTGCAATAACCACCTCGACCACGGACAGTCCCTGTAATCCCACCTGGATGAATGGAGTGCTGGGCGAGCTAGTAGCAATCAGCATATAGTGGTGAAATCTTTGCTGGGGTTTGAACCCAGTTCATCCAATCGTTGGTAAAGGTAAAGGTAAAGCCTGGACAGGCCTAGAGGGTTGCAGGAAGTTAAGTTTCCCCGATTTCGTGACAACGGCACAGGATGGTGGTAGGTTGTCAGCTGTATGCACCGGCCGCCTTTACCCCCCAGGAAATACTCCTGGTACTCATTTCTGTTAGAGGCTGAGTCGATCCCATGGCCACAGTGCGATCAGAAGGATTTTATGTCAAAGAAAAATCCACCGACACCAGCTGGGATCGAACCAGCGACCTTCCGATTTGTAGCACGGCACATTAACCACTGTGCTACCGCGGTACCCCCAGTCGTTGGTAAGTCCCTTTATTGTCCAGGATATACTGGTCCTGTATATGTTCCATATCCGTGCTTCAAGGTATATTTACACTTATGCAGTAAACCAGGGTGCATTTTTTGTTTACTACATAAGCATAATGTCCAGACCGGCCCTGGGGCCCACCCAGCCTCCTGTAAAATGGGTACCGGGTCTATCCCGGGGGTAAAGAGCGGCCAGCGCGTGAAGCTTACCCCTCACCCCCTTCTAGTGCCGTGGTCAAGAAAGAGTAGAGTTATACCTCTACTCCCCCTATGGGCCGTTAAAGAGCGGCCGGGGCGTGACGCTGACCCCTCACCACATTCTAAAGCTGTGGTCAAGAAAGAGTAGAGTTATACCTCTACTCCCCCTATGGGCCGTAGGGTCTGTACAGAGCCTCAGTGCCTGTACAGTAGAGTTATACCTCTACTCCCCCTATGGGCCGTAGGGTCTGTAGAGAGCCTCAGTGTCTGTACAAGTGTGCACTTTACTTACTTTTTACTCACTTACTTACTTACTTACTCCATGGTGCAGAGTCCTTATTGAGAAGCTAAATGGTTTGCAGCTAGCCAAGAAATTCCCAGCATTTTTACGTAAGTGTAAATATACTTGTCCATTTAAAAAAGAGATGAATAACGAAATTTGAACTGTGGGTGTAAAGGGCATAACATTAGCAATTATGAATTTTGTTCGATGTAAAACTTTTTTTGCGGTTATTTTATGTTCCACTTTATCAGGAGAAGATTACTTATAAAATATGAATTCAGTAACTACACTCAAGAAGATGTCACATATTTTTCTTGTCAGCATAAGTATTTTACAAGAACCAGCGTGAAGGCTTCTCACAGTGGTACAATTTGTCACATGTTTATCAAAATAAATCTACAGCCAAATGCTCTATTTCAATCAGTTGTTCATGTTAACGGATTGCAATGGATTTCAGGTATATGGATAATACCTGAGTGTACAATCCAACTAATTTTAGAACTAGACGAAGGCTAGTGGTCAGTTTCACACACCGGCCACTTTACACCAGAGGAAAGAAGAGTTGGCCCTGCAGGCAGAGCGTTTCGACAAAAAAAAACACCTTGCCCCACCGTGGAATCGAACTGCGAATCTAAACGGCGCAGGAAATACATTACATCTTAAAACCTAGCTAAAACAACAGCATGGGTAAGAGAGTACGAAGCAGCAGAGCGTAGAGAGGAAGGAGTGAGCAGCAGCATCCGGCGAGATTTGAACATTTGATGAAGTGAACGGCTCAGATATGTTACGAGATTATTGTCAAATAAGACTTTTGGAAGATATTTAGAAAATGAGTTAAAAAATTTCAAGTTTACATAAACATATTACTGTGTGGTATGGATCAATTTCTAGGAAAATTCTAAAACTGTGATACAGACTATTATTCTACAAGCCGTCAGAGTAAAATCCCCGCGTTATAAGGCACATGCCTAGCCGATAGCCCATTTCTGCCAATATTATCTCTGGCATGCCCGTATTTGTGATTGTCACAACTGCACCAGATTGAAAGGGGTGGTATATACATGGCGCCCTACAGATAGGCCAGAAAATAGAGATGATACCGTGTGAGTTCTGGCAGGCTGGGAGGCTAATTGTGGATGGGTAGCCCAGTGGTGTCAGTACATTCAATCGAGAAGATCAGCAGAATTTCACTCAGGTGACTGCGACACCCTTCCTCCCCCCCCCCCCCCCCCAATGAAAAAAAGATGAAGCGCCAGCTTGATGGAAGATGTTGTTTTCCAAGTTTTCGTCTACCCGAAAGGAAGGCCATTTCGTGGATACATATAGATAATCTGTGCCAAATCAATACAGTCCATGTCCTATTATCTTATTTCTAAAAAAATCAATTTTAATAAGATCCGTCTAAGCCTAGGTCTTCCAAATAGCTTCTTTCTTTCACATTTCCCCACCAGAACACTGTAGGCACTTCTCTTCTCCATACGTGCCACAAGACTTGCCCATCCCATCTTCTTGATTTGATCATAGAATAACATTAGGTGAGGGGCACCAATCACAAACCTGTTCAATGTACACATTTGTCCAGTCTCCTGTTACCTCATCTGCTTACATCCAAGTACCCTCCCGTAAAACACCCCCAGCAGAAAAAAATCTTCTGACCATCAAAAATGCTCCTTGAGTCGTTCACCAAGTAAGGCAGTCAGTCACTATACAAGCTATCGGGCTCGCACTAGCTGAAGTTCGGGTTTATATCCGCCAATAACATACAGACATTTCGTCACAACAGTGCGTCGTGAAATTCTGCAACACTGTAAACCTTTACACCAAATGGTTAGGAATGCTATTCATCCCAACAAAACATACCTCCTAGTTCAGCCTACCTGAACTTTCCCCATGGGTTTTCGTGTTGGGCAAATGGGTAGGGTCAGAGAACACGCCACTAAAATCACAACAGTATGATAAAAGCAAAGGTAAATTTCACCCTTGAACAGGCCACGAAGGTCCAGAAGGGAAGTAGAGGTATAGCACTACTCCTTCTTTAACTTCGGCGATAGATGTGGTGGGGTCAACGCCACAGCCCGGCCGCTTTACCCCCGGGAAAGACTCGGCAGCCATTGTATAGGAGGCTGGGTGGGCCCCAGGAGCAGTCTGGACGAGTGCGGAAAACCTCGCCTCCAATAGGATTCGATCCCCAGACCGTCCAGCCCGTAGCGATTCGCTATACCGACTGCGCTATCCTTGCCCAGTTACATCAGTGTAGGCCTGACAATATACAAGTTAAGGCTAAAGATGTCCAAATTCGTGAGGCATGTAAAGTTACAGAAAACTCCCAAATTTCTTAACATCGGTATTGCGCCTCCACGTCTTTTATATCCATGGGTGGAGTCTGCTGTGTTCAGGTTTGTGGCCCGGAAATTGTTTCGATTCTGGTGTTTTTAAACTTAATTCTCAGGACTGTCCATTAGAGAAAAGTACCAAAATGGTGGTAGGGTGCAAGTCCTCGCAATCTTTTCATTTCAATTCCTTTGATTTTTCAGTCCGATCTCAGAAAGTTTCTTTTGCAAGTACTGTCGAGCACACAATACCACAGCCCTGCCATTTTCAATCTTATCCATTCCGTGTAGACTTACATACCATCCACCTACTTCTGGCAACCCGCACTACGTATTTCTGCTACTGTGTTTGTGCACAAAATTTTGCGAACTGAAGGTTCACATGAACTTCTCTTATTCCTGTTACCCCTGCAGCTGGATTTTAAACGCGAACTTTTAGAAAACGAGTAAAGTCGGCCCACTTCTTCTGCACGGGAACAATCCAACTCTCTTTTAATGTCATACTGGGACTTTTCCCTCGGAAGTAAGGCGAAAGGAGCAAGAGGCTGACCATGCATATCCCTCTAGTGCTCATTTTAAGAAAGAGTGGAACTATGACTCCATCTGCACTGATGCCTTCATGACGTGTATGTGGACAGCTTTTCCTTTTCCTTTTTCCAGCTTAAGGAATCAGCACGACATTTCAGAGACTGACTATATAAAACTATTTCCTGCATATTTTTGTTTAGTCACTCAATTATTATACCAACCACTGCACATATATAAAATTTTTATAAATTTTATATATGTGCAGTGGTTGGTATAATAATTGAGTGACTTGACAACACGCACGGTATAACAACGAAAATATTTTTGCTTAGTTTTTAGGACCATTTGTTCTGGTACACCACTGGGAGCTATTTTGGTAGTACTGGATATAATGACAGCATTATATGCTACGGACCAGAAGACGTTTAGTAGGCAAATTGTCTTCTTTAAAGGTTTTCTTGCGAACCCTAATCTATATGGGTATATTAGGGTTAGTCCTACTCATTCCTAACCTTGGGAATATATTGAAGTGAACAGTTATCTAGGCGCCCATGCAGCTGGGCAGACGGGGAAAGAATTGCGTTGCCCTTTCACTAGGCGATGCCTGGGCCGCAGAAGAGTATCTCTTGCCCTTACTGGGGTTCGAACCACCCATTCTGGTCGTCTGGTCTGCAGCTTAGCCACTACACTGACGGCGATATCTGCGCTCGTCCTTACGGTCGCGTTGTAAGAGGCCAATTTTCTTGACCAGATGAGCGACCATGGATTGCCCAAAAGGCTGATCGACGTTGTTGTTTAATACACTCTAAAATAAGTAACATTCTCAATTGAATCAGCTGGAGCTACACTTCAGTGGCTGAAACTCCTAGACTTCAGTTTCATTCTCTGTTCCTACCGTATTACCGTATCCGCCTTCGTCTAAAATAGCTGTACTTAAGTTCTGCTCGTGATCATTCAGTACGCAGGGCCTGGAAGCGTAAAGCTGTCTCTCTTTACACTATGATAGCAAACGGGGCATAATGGCTACAGCTCTAGTCTTTCTTGATCACATCAATAGATGGCGGTGAACTATAATATATAAGCTCCGGCCGATTTACCCCTCCGAGACGGAACCATGTTTATCTACTGACTAGCTGGCAGGGTGATTTCCAGAGCCGATTTGGATATCTAGGAAAAGAGAAAAGTCTGTTTTACCTGTTGGGAATCAAAATAATGTTCTTCGGGCTTCAGTGATCGTTGCATCATCAACACAAACTACAAGACTATAACAGGTATTCGGAACCAAAAAATCACATTTCAAATGTTAATGCACGTGCTGTGCATTCAGTTGATCCTACATACGAATCTAGGCACAGATAATGGTTGAAGTGACTGAGATTTCCTTACTGTTTTTTTTATTATTTCTGCAAATATTTCGATAATATTTTAATATAGGGCATAACTGCTTTTGGTATTTATCTTTCCTTCCCAATTCTTAATTAATCGTAACTATTACTTTGAACGTGACATTTGTAGAAGTACAACAGTTTAAATAAGATGTTTTGCTAATCATAACCACAAAAATCGCAGGGCACATTCAAGTGACACGTGTATTCGGAAGCGTGCAACTGTTTCCTGCCAATTTGTGTTTTTTGTTCGCAGAGGAACTTCCTTGCCAGAAGAATTGCTTACAAACTAATTAAGTCTTGTCAAAACATCCTGTGGAGCCATAATTACTGCACAGAAACGTTGTAAAATAATAACAATGCACACCTGGCCTTGTTTTCGCCATTCTGTTGCATTTCAAGAAAGTGCTGGACGAACACAAAGATTTCAGACAGTGTGTCAATAGAAATCAGGAACTGGAGGACAATTTTACCTAACCGATGTGTACGACAGATCTCACAGACATGCAGTATAACATTTACGGCATTTGTTATTGCAGGTTGTCCACGGAATACGAGTACATGAACACCAGCCAATTAATGTGCCATAATTGCAGTTGTGGTAGGACAGCCATAAATTAAGCCACGCAGTTTGGTTCTGTAATTTGGACTAACTCAGTCTAGGGTCATTGACGTACTTCTTGATCATTATATTTATTCATAATACTACCCGTGGAGGGTGCATCTGTTGTTTTCAGAAGATAGTCTTCTACAGTTATTTTAGGTGTCACTAGGAGGCGCCCATTTTTGATTATCTGATGCCTCGTGCCAAGTGATAATGGTGCATTTCTCAAATTAACTTCTCAGTAAAGATGCTGTATAACTTCTTCAACTTACTATTTCACAAGGAATCACAGTATTGATAGTTTGCTTATGAATTAAATTTTATTTTGACGGAGCGCTTAATAAACCCTAAATAAACAGAAATATCTCCTCGATGTGGACTGGGTTTTCGGACTATTTTTCGTTCCATACTTTCGTATCATATTATCTTGTACTGTATGTGTGCATTGCTGGGGTTTTTTTTGTACTTTAGATGCCGGACTGCTGGCTAGAAGTCAGTACTCGGAAGGTCCTGTGACCGGCCATCTCGACACAGGTTTTTCTTGGTTTCCCTGTGTCTGTAAGCAAATGCTGAGATGGTTCCCAAGATTCCAAGTTGCTACTACATGCTTCTCATGTAGCCCTCCCGACTTAAATCTAGCAGTAACCAATTTCATGTTTAGTGTAAATGTAAAA
>Ga0123352_10022203_pt1 | contig 10117 bp, 12 predicted proteins | sample TergutLab28metaG_FD_89700 | JGI IMG/M metagenome (GOLD analysis project Ga0123352, IMG submission 89700) | Labiotermes labralis P1 segment gut microbial communities from Petit-Saut dam, French Guiana - Lab288 P1 | ecosystem: Host-associated > Arthropoda: Insects > Digestive system > Gut ...
GTGTGTACAGGAGAAAGCTGTGGCTGAATTGAAACAGATATTCGGCGATTCGAGACGCGATGCGACGTTTCGTGACCTTCAGCAGATGAAGTACCTGGAGCAGGTGATCAAGGAGACACTGAGGATATGCCCTAGTGTGAATATGTTCGCACGACGGCTTACTGAAAATCTTACAGTCGGTAAGCGTAGCTTTTCCACACGTGATTTTACAAAAAGTTGTTTTTATTATTCTTGTGGTTGTTAGTTTATGTTCGTGACGTGTATCAACGCGCCTGAAAATCGACGCTAGCGCTTACAGTTCAGAGCGTTACAGGATGGAATTTCAGAAGAAGGCATTGTTTTGTGTAATATTGTAAGAACTTGTAGCCATTTAGTGCCGAAGAGAGGCAGTTCGTACAGAACAAAAAACTGTCGTCTGCTGAAGGAGCCAATGCATTTGGATGAGTCATCTACTTACTTTTAAACACCAACACTAGAATTTATAAAAGAAATATTTTAAGATGTGATGATGAATTAGCGTAATGACCGTTAGTCCCCAATCCTGTACATGTTGGACAGAAATACCGTAATTCAGTTTTTTGTTAGTGTAAGATGTTTGGGACGTCACTGCACAGATTGTGGAGTGAACTGTAACGGTTTGCAGAATCTGTATATCATATTTACATTTCATATCGTAATTTCATGTAACGACAGGTGTCTGGAACGACATCTTTCAAAACCATATCTGTTCCACATCCAATGAATTAATTATTAAACACTGTTGTTCTTGTCCAGTAACTTGCTTCTTACGCTTGCCCTATATTTACGGACCTTTATCTTTCTACATTGTCCAAATTTTTCATATTCATTTGCATTCTTATTTCTTCGGATAAATAGAAACGTTATACTATATTTATCGCAATCAGAACGCAACACATCAGAATTTTAATCACATTTAATGTCACTGTATTTAGCTTAGTGTGATTATTGTACGACCTCTCTTTATTATTTTGAATAATCTCGATGACTTTAATCGAAGAAATCCTTCACCTTTAATATAAACTATCAGATGAAGACCTTCAGCACTTACCACTTCTTCATCAGACAAGTTAACAAACCGTCCTTTTGCGACACTAATTTCCGTAGAGACTCTTCTAAACGTTCTGTTCCGTAGTCCATAGTTCTACCCAAGAACACTGTGTTCGCACTCGTTTCCTCGCTGACAGCTCTCTGTTGTTTGGAAATTGTTCCCACATCAGCGTACCTTTCGTTTTGAGGAAAATGAATGGATAAACGTGTTTGACATAGCCATTCGATGTAGCAATGCAAGCGGATGTGCGGACATCAAATTACCGACAGTGGCTTCAAAACAACCTGGTATCCTACGCCACAGCACCGGGTTCACTTCCAACTGGAAGCTCTGTACAGCAGGTGTATAAGAAAATGAAATTTAGAGATGTTTTGAAATTTGTATTAAAATTGTCAGTTCCTTGCACTTTACATCAAATGTACACCGGCTATTCCACCAACTGACTGCACAAAATTAATTTTATAATATATTCTAAGCGCATCACCCAACATTTTTCTGTGTATCTGTATCATATTATCGGGACCAAAAATAGATTTTAAATATTAATTTTTACTGAATATCTGTTAAAGTTATAGTTCATAACTGCACTTGAACTGAAGTGTGTTGGACATTTGCTTTAATATTTTTATTAAGCTTTATCGTACGGACCTGTAATTCAGTCTTCGTGCTCAACTCACGAATTTTCTCCGCGACGTCACTTTAAATCTTTGCGCGTGTTTGACAATATACGTTTATATATTATGAACTATAGATAAAGAAATAATGAAATAACCTGCACTTTATTGCTTATAAATCAGAGATATTTCAGTTCAGAAAAAAGATTAAGTAGGTAGTTAATTAAAATATTTTATAATTTTAAATTTATTTTAGTTGCGTCTCTGTTTCGGGCTGATGTATTCACAGTAAATTTCAGCTTCAAGATTCGTGTGGTTATGCCTTGGCGTGATAGTGTCAGATAAATCATCTTACTTCACACACGCTACATAATTTCTCAAAATTTCACTAACGACTTTTTTCTTCACACCACTCGCAGTTCACACGCACAATTTTGGCTGCGTCGTTATCACGAACCGAGACTGGCCAATCTTTTGTTGATTGCTGTTCTTGTCTACCGACTTTCACCATCATTTACAGTGCATCTTTCATTTGGAGGATTTGATAGTTTCTACACGATATTTCCTTCGTCCGTCAAGGGAAGAATAACTAGAACAGAGTTATTTCAGCGGTTCTCTGAGAAATATATAAAATTCTATTGCCAAAATAAAAACTCATTTTTAAATTTTTAAATTTCTTTTCCTTACATTTCAAGTTGAGGCCACAGTTTTAGGTAAGGAGATCCAGTTGAACAGCCTGAAATGTTTCAGGGATCTGCCTTGTTTTCGTAGTCCATAAAGCATCTTCTATCACAAAAAAGAGCTACATCACACCTTTCGCATGTCACTGAAACATTTCTGGTGACACCCTTTTCCACACACACACACGACATTTTCTTCGCGTGGTAGACGGAATAGGCCAATGCTTCCTGCCACGTTCATCAAATCTAACGACTTGAGTGGCAGCAGCAGGTTGTCTGCCTATTGGCCTTTGCACATTCCGTTCATGTTCAGCGTGTGCCAATAAATTCCCCAGTAGAGTGTTCCGAAAATCGCTATGCGAAATATTCTTACCCCCCAGTGAGGAAAAAAGGATGTAGCTATTCAGAATGGCCAGGTCAAACAGATGGAAGAACAGTTTCTTTGTCCACTTCCATGTGCGACGGTTGATAGAATAGGAATTTACCATTCTATCTCCCTTATCTACATAGCCCATGTGACGGTTATAACCAGCCACAATTTGCGGCTTTATGGGCTACCCGTTATTATCGCAGAAATTACCCTCTGCTGGTGGGTCATGGATGTTCGTCAAAATAAGTACGTCGCGTTTGTCCCTCTAAAGTATGGCTGTCAATTCACCCCTAGTCCGTACCTGAAGGTCGCCCCGTGTCATTCTCTTGGGGCCTAAGTCCTGTGGCATGCCCTTCCTGTTGGGTCGGACAGTGCCACAACAGTAAATTTGTTTCGTGGCCAAGTCATCGTATAAGTCCGGGGAGGAGAAGTAATTGTCCATATACAGTTTGTGGCCACGTCCTTCTACTTTCTTTGTCAGTTCCGACACTGTCGCGTGACTTGCAGTCAGGTGCTGCTCAGTGCACTCTCTCTCTCTCTGCCGAAATAAACTGTCATATCATAAGTGAATCCAGTCTCGTCACACAGTTTGTAAATTCTGATCCCAAAACGTTTGTGTTTCTTGGGTATATACTTGAGGAAAATGACCCTTTCTTTGAACTTAACAATAAATTCATATACGGCCGGATGTTCAGAAAGGCTGTAAAATTTTGAAAGTTTCTCGTTCAGAATTTGAAAAAGATTTCTCATTTTCCATAACCGGTCAGAATTTTCGTCCCTCATGTCAGGCTCATTCCTGTTGTCTGTGAAATGTAGAAAGCGAAGTATGTGAAAGAATCTGTCCCGTTTCATAGCGTTACCGTAGAACTGTGTGTGAAAATTGTAAGATCTTGAACAGTATTCTGTCAGTTTGTCCCGTATGCAGTGTCCCATTTGTATTGTTACTGCAAGAAACACAAGCATTTCGGACTGAGTCACGTCAGGTTGGGGCGAAGGTCCCTCGTCAAGTCTCTCAAGGTATTCATGGTAGTATCTGTTAGTCTCTACCACCAAAAGTGTTATAATTTCCGCAAAATACAGCAGGAAAACGCTGAGTGGCCTGGAGCTCTCGTTTAAATGTGGCGCTTCACTGTTTCTTTTCCCCCTGGGGCCCCCTGTAAAGGTGTGCACTACACCTCTCTGACAGCCAGAGGGCCGTGTCCACTGTTGACCTGACCCACTCTGAAAACCATCAGAGGCACTTGTCACGAACGAACTGCTGGACGCTTGAACACTGGATGTTGGGCGGTCCGATTTCAGGTTTAACACCCCTGGCTCGTCCCGGAAACCTCCCTCGTCCTCAGACGTGCTGTTACTTGACGCCGATGTTTCGTCACTTTCACTGTCCCAAACCAGTTCGGAAATCCGGTTTTGGGACAGGAACCTACGTTTCTGCGAAGCTCCACTCATCAATGCTGACAAAAGAATATTCAGTCCTGCCAAGACTTAAAGAAGTGAAATTCCATATCATGGCCAACTATTTACAGACCATTCTGTTTATTGGTATATATTTAACTGTGGTTGGAATAATAAGTCCAGAGAGGCTTCTCACGTTAAGTCATGGGAAAACCTTAACCTCAATTAAGCCACTAATTGCCTATATTTATTTGTTTATATATTCTGTTATTCTTATTTTTAAAGCCGTCCTTCTGTAATGGACCAGAAAGCGAAGTGAAATGGAAGACTGACATAGAGAACCTGCATAATATTTGCATTTTATCATATACAGACAGTTGGTACTTAGTCCCTTTTAGCAGTAATATATCCTGCGACCATAAACATAATGTGCGTCTCTGTTCGACTATAGAGGAAACAGAATCGTATTTCAGTCGCCAAATAAGCGATTAAATATTCAGAGCGGAGTACACAGCAAGCAAATTGTTATAGCAAGCACGCCGTCACAAACAGAATTCCTGTAACGGATTGTAATTCGTCTACGAGGCACCTCGAATGTAGTGGCATGGATACATTTGGGAAATGAAATGAGTCACTTGCTTAGCATAAAAACAAACATACAGCTGTTTATACAATTACAGACTGACTAGAAATTTGATATTCATGAGGCGCATATGTACATAATTGGGTAAAGTGGTCGGAGAGTGTATCTGACCACAAACCACTATAAAATGTGGAGAAAACGAGTGGGGCTATAATTCTAAGCCTCTACATGAGTGTGAGGGGCATTTAAATGGCCGACGGTTTGGTGCGTTCGTAAGATGTCGATTTAAAAGGATCTGGTGAGTTCGTCGGATAAAGGTTAAACCTGTGTAAGTAGGATTTTGTTGATAGAAGTATATTCAGGTGTAATGGGTATCTTCATCTTCCATATCTGCTCCAACACTGGGAAGAACGTTCTTCACAAAGCCCTTTCTCTGTGTTGTTCCATTGACTGCTATTTTATGAAACATTACTTGTTCATTTTGGTGGCCACTCTTATTGTGGGAACCCTGTCATATAATATGTATTGGTCATCCTTGTCATGAACTGCCTCTTTGGCGAGTTTATCCGCCGCCTCGTTGCCCTCAATTCCGATGTGAGCTTTCACCCACCGGAATTGAATAGTCCAATTTGGCGTAGATAGTTTTCGCACCTTATTACTTATTTCTTCTATTAAGAAGCTGTGCATGGAATGATTTTTAAGTGAGTCTATCGTCACTTTATTCTTAGGAAACATGGCTACTATCCTGCCTGTCTGATCGTCTAGATTCGTTAGTTGTTCCAGTGGTTTCAGGATTGCTGCCTTTTCTGTTTGGTTGTTATGACAGCAGTTTTGTATGTTGTATTTACGTTGTGTCACAAGCTGCTTGTTCGAATAAATGACTACTTCTTGTCCTTCCTTGCCTCCGTCTATTCTGCCATCCGCGTAAATCAGTAAAGGTTACGTTGTCAGTTCGCTTGTTTCCGCAATGATTACACGCCGAGTTGGTTGAAGCCATTCGATAAATTGTAGGGGCATTTCGCACAGATGTCCGCTACTCTCCAAACCATGCTTTCTCTTGTACATTCGCACCATCCCAGCGAACAAAATTCCTATTGGTGGGACGCCGGCCATCACACAAGGTGCTTCCTAGGAGATGTTTCTGTACGCCTTCTCAATTTTAATGTTTATGAGTCTCTGGGCATTTTGCATCTTACGCAGCAGTCTTTGTTTTGTGACGGCCTCCTCCTAGACTGGGGCTTCGTACATCATAAATGGAACTATCGCCTCTTCCTAAAGAGTCTAGAGGGCTTTGTGACCTAGACCCCAGTGTAGTTTAGCAGTTTTTCTTAACATGTATATCAATGTCCTAGATTTTTCAGCTACATGTTCAATATGCTTAGGAAACGTGAGCCTCCTGTCGAAATAAATCCCAAGGAACTTCATTTACGTCACCTGCTCAAGTTTTATATTGTTGAGGTATATATTAATGTGGTCGCAGCTCCTTTTCCTTGTTATTAGCATGGCCTTGGATTTGGACTTCAAGCTTCACATGAAAAGTTCATACATGTGTTGCAGGCAGAACATTTGATTTCACATCAGATTCAGAGAATGAATCGTCAGAGTGGGAGAATTTTGAAGTGTTAGGTTTTCTTTCTACAGAACAGAATATTCCCAAAAGAAAGCATTGAAGGGACACTAGAAATGCCACATTGGTAGAGGAAACGTAACAAAAAATATTTTGATATGGAAGCCCACATACGGCTTCGACTAGGGTGAGGCGTGAATTTCAAATTTTAATTCACAAAGTGCAAATTTTTTGCTTGATTGCTCATGGTCAATATATAAATTCTGTCATCAATTCTGAAATTCAGATGGCCCAGTGCCTGTCTCTAATTCCATCCCAACGTTGCTACTCATCAAATTATATAAACCAGAGTATTCTTGATCAAATTGTGGCACGGTTTAAGAAATCAGTGATCATCAGATAATCAACAGAAAGTGAGTCTTTTTTGCCACTCTTTGAATCATTGAAACTGTCAGTCCAGTTGCGGATTGCGTGTTCTGCACGCGATTAATACTGGTGTTTATTTTTATCCTAAGAACGCTTGTTGTAAAGGCACGATTGATTAAGTCATTACGGCCGCATCCAATAAAACCTTCAAATCACTATTTGTTTTTCAGCAATAAAGAACGAAAAATGATAAGTCAGTGGTAAAGGTTAGTAAATGTGTGAAAGGTGAAGGCACTGATACGAGTGATATCAGTGAAGCACTGACGTCAAAAATGTCGTTTCAAGAGATAAATTAATACTTGAAAGGTAAAAAATCAAGACTTTCAAACAAGTTGGTTGATGAGAAGCAAGTGGATGTACGTATGAGCAGAAGAAGAGTGAAAGAAAAATTAATTCAAGTGTGAAGTCCAAAACACGAGATGATAAGCTTGTGAGGGGAAATAAAAATGATGCTTATATTTCTGATGAAAAAATGGAGAACAGGAAAGAATTCTCAGAACGCGTGAAAAAGTACTGACCATGTAAAAATATATGTCTCATATTTGTGATGAAGCCAATCAGGGCAAAAGATTGGCATGTGAAAGAAAGCAAAGTGCATATAGCAGAATCGCCAATGACAGGCATCATCATAGGAGATATGCCAGGGATGTTAGAGTTCAAAAATCATCCATTGAATTTCGTGAGGGACGACTTGTTGAAGTTTGAGGCAATTTACCCTCCAGATGATCCACCTGTAGGATTTGTGAAGGGGAAACCGAATTATGGAAGGGAATGTGTCCACGTGCTGCACTTATGGGATATCTGGTTGAACGTGTCCAAGGTTGTTTGTCCACGAGGAATACACTTAATGATTGTGAAGGCTAGGCCTGTGTAAGACAGGACGAACGGTCAGTTTATCAAAGATGTGCCTCTTGAGGTATTTGGCTTCTGGCCGGTGGAAGTCTATGTCCCTCCTCCTGCTGTAAATAGAAAAGTGCCTAGAAATGAGTATGTTAACGTCGAATTGTACAAACCCAAAAGCACCGCCCATCTGAAGCTTCCTGTTTTGAATCTTGTGGTACGCAATTTAGGATTTGACAGTTCACGAGGAATGATTTGATTTGATTTCCATTGTGGTGGATGTCACCGGTTTCTTGATGGTTTTATTGTCTGTGAGGAGTATCGGGAAACACTGCTGCAATCACGGAATCAGGAACAAGAGGAAGGTAAGAAGCGTGAAAAGGAAAAGTTGGAAGTGCGAGGGTATGGGAATTGGTGCCGCCTCATTGAAAGTCTTTTTATCAGACAGAGTCTTAAAAACTCATTCTCATTTGGTGATGACGCAGGACCTACAAAATAAAAGAAGATTAACACCAAGAAGCCGAGTAGACAGCAAAAATAGAAAACTAAAAAATCTGCATAAATAATGCAAGATAGAAAATAAGGGGGAAGAAAGTGATGTTGATGATGATGACTGGGACTAGTTTGTACAGTAGTGATTTTTATTTCACATTTTGACTTTCATGAATGATTAGCTGTTAATGTGAATGTGCTGTGTTTTTGTATATGTTTTTTAATGAAGTACCTTATCTGTTGAGATACCAAGTGTTCACTTTGGTGAGTGCTAACACATTTTGGGATACCAAGTTCACACATTGGCTAGGGCTAACACATTTCCTGTCAGTCCTGGGTCTCTGTGGGATTCCTGTTCAGTGGTGTTTTTGAAATGGGTGTAGATTTTTCTGATATTAGCGTACTAGCAGTTAACCATTTGTCCACGGTATTTATCAATAAGCACTATGCTGATGGCTGTATATCCTTGCCTTGCTTCGTCTAAAAGTACATAGTTGTATTACCCTGCTGGTAGAGGGCATGGAAAATTTTCTTTTATTATTTATTTACATTGAGACACTTTGTGTTCAGAAAAATAGAGCATAATGCTTAATAAAGAGCTTGTCAATTGGTCCTCCTCAACAAATAGCGTATTTACACAAATGTACGATAGGAATATTTTGTTAATTCACTATCTAAAATAGGGATTTGCTTTAGAGTCACAAAATTTACATGTTCTGTTTATGTAATTTCCTCAAAATGAACATGGTGAAATTTGGTCTCGTTATGTTTTGGGTTGTCTTGTATTAGGTTAAGTGGGTAAGTACTGTATTATCGGCTGCATCGAATAATAGGTGTTGACTTGCGCGGAGAAATTGGTACCAGAGGGGGAAAAGAGGAATGTGTACAATTTTCTGATGGAGAAACATGAAGGGAAGACACGCACTGGAAGATCGAGGTGTACATGTGAAGTTGACAGAAGGAATATGATGGAAGGTTTGTACTGGATTTTCCTTGTCCAGAATATGGACATGTGTCAATGTTTATGAATACTACAATGAAAAATCTGGGTCCCTATGAATGTGCGAAATTTCTTGACTAGCCCAGTCCCTGTTAGATATTCAAAAAGAATTTTGCTGTTTGCAGTTTTGTTGAATGGTTATCTGAAAGGGCCTGAACTGTACCTAGTTACTTGGTGGTATATGTGTCAATAGTGAAATTGTGTGATGCCATGTTGTGCGGTCTGGAGGATAGTACTGAAAGTGAAAGCAGCAGGTTAGTTTGAAACGTTAGTTTTGCCACCCTATATAACTTCACATTCAAGTTATGCAGTCCTGTACATATGAATAGTTGTGTGTGTGTGTGTGTGTGTATGTGTGAGTAGGGTGTGTATGTGTGTGATGTGTGTATGTGTTTGTGCTTGTGTGTATGTGTGTGTGCATATGTGTAAGTGTGTGTTTATGTACGTGTATGTGTGTGTGCGCGCGCGAGCGCGTGTATGTATGTGTGTGTTTATGTTGCCTGCGTGCATGTGTTTATGTGTGTGTTTATGTATGTGTGTATGAATGTTTAGGTGTGTAAGTGTGTGCATACGTGTGTGTATGTGTGTGTATGTGTCGGCGTAAGTATGTGTTTGTTTGTGTGTGTGCTCGCGCGCGCGTCCGTGTGTATGCTTGTGTTTATATGTGTGTGCGTCTGTGTATATGTGTATATATGTGTGTTTATGTGCGTGTATATGTATGTATGTATGTGCGTATATACAGGGTGTACCAGGAGGAAAGGATCTAACTTCGGGAGGGTGTTCCTTAGGTCAAACTGTACCGATATAACCCAAAACACCTATATCCAAATTTCAATGGTTACGGAGATAATGGCCAGAGAAAAGTGTGGATGTCTTTTGTGTCTGCGTACTGTAGTCTGTCCGTGACGTCATACTAGTCATATGCACTTGACCTTCAACGCGCTAATCCTGCAGTAGCCGTGGGGTGTGATAGACAATCAGTTGATTGCGTTTGAGGTGCCAATATACGTTTTGTGTTTGTGATTGCAAGACAGTGATTTGGTTAAATTTGAGGTACTAAAATGCCTTTTCTCTTTACCCA
>Ga0123352_10022204_pt1 | contig 10117 bp, 9 predicted proteins | sample TergutLab28metaG_FD_89700 | JGI IMG/M metagenome (GOLD analysis project Ga0123352, IMG submission 89700) | Labiotermes labralis P1 segment gut microbial communities from Petit-Saut dam, French Guiana - Lab288 P1 | ecosystem: Host-associated > Arthropoda: Insects > Digestive system > Gut ...
CGGTGTTGTAAATCATTAAGCCCATTGCCAAATTTTGAGCTGTTTGCCCTGAAGCGGGCGTTACCAGCGCATCGCGCTGAGCAGTAGTCAAACGAGCATTGTGAAGCGCTCGCCGTTGCTCACTTGCATCAAGATAGAGCAAGGAAAATTCACTCGGCGGATTACTACTGCCGATTGTTACCTGTGCATTCACTCCCATCGGAGCAAAAAACACCAAAACTGCTGCTAAATACAGCTTAACAAATAAACTTTGTTTTCTCATAATTTAATTTTTTTTAATTGTATATATGTATAGTTAGTATTTTCAGTTCGTATTATTTTGCTCCGCAAGTCCTAAAACCCATACAAAACAAAACGGCACAAGACATTAAGGGCGTGTTATACGCTCTTAATGTCTTGTGATATGATTGCCCATATTGTCGTTGTAACTCTCTGAAAAAGAGAGAGTTACCCCCCCCCCCCGATATCGCTGAGAATCAAGGAGTTAGATTTGTTTTTCAAAACAAAACCAACAGTGGATTGTATGTGGGTAAGGAAATTCAATATATTGTACTAATGAGTGTCTAAAACTTTCACAGTTTTTTGAGGTTGCAAATATAGACATAATTTTCTATCCGACAAAGAAAAAGGTTACTTTTATTATACAAACAACCCACTACACCAACGTAAAACAACAAACACAAAACGAGCCGTACAAATTCTGTACGGCTCGTTTCTTTCGTTATGTTTAAAGAAAATTATGCTTTTTCTTCTTCGTTAGTTTTTTCTTCAACTTTTTCTTCCGTTTTGGCTTCTTCCGCTGTTTCTGCCGGAGCCTCTTCTACTGCTTTTTTGGTTCTTTTAGCAGCAGGTTTTTTCTCGGCTTTCTCTTCTGCTTTCTCGTCAGCCTTTACTTCCGGACTTTCGTCATCTTTCTTTTCGGCTTTTTTAGCAGTAGTTTTTTTAGCTTTTTTCTCAGCTTTGTCAGCGTCAGCAGTCATTTGGTCTTTCAAAGCGGCTAATGCGTCAATATCGCCCAGCGTGGTTTTTTCCATCGTTGTTGTCGGAACGATTTCCTCTTTTTTAGCACGTTTTGTCGGCTTTTTTACCGCAGGAGCTACAACTTCTTCACCGTTTTCAGCTTTTTTAGCATCTTCGTGAACTCGGCTGTGCGAAAGAATGATGCGCTTCGCATCTTTGTTGAATTCAATTACTTTGAACGGCAATTTTTCATCAACTTGCGCTTGCGAGCCGGTTTCTTTTACCAAGTGTTTCGGAGTTGCAAAACCTTCAACGCCGTAAGGCAACATTACAACTGCGCCCTTATCAACCACATCAACTATAACGCCATCGTGAACGCTTCCCAATGTGAATACGGTTTCGAATTGTTCCCACGGATTTTCTTCTAATTGTTTGTGCCCGAGGCTCAAACGGCGATTGTCTTTGTCGATTTCAAGAACTGACACATCAATATCGTTGCCGATTTGAGTAAATTCCGATGGATGTTTGATTTTTTTAGTCCACGAAAGGTCTGAAATGTGAATTAAACCATCAACGCCTTCCTCTATTTCAACAAATACGCCGAAATTAGTGAAATTGCGAACTTTCGCAGTATGCTGACTTCCGGCAGGATAACGCTCTTCGATATTTTCCCACGGGTCAGCTTTCAACTGCTTGATACCGAGCGACATTTTGCGCTCGTCGCGGTCTAATGTCAGAATAACAGCATCTACTTCGTCGCCCACTTTCAAGAAATCTTGTGCCGAACGCAAATGTTGCGACCAGCTCATTTCCGAAACGTGAATCAATCCTTCTACGCCTGTGGCAATTTCCACAAATGCACCGTAATCGGCAATTACAACTACCTTTCCTTTTACTTTGTCGCCAACTTGCAAGTTGGTATCCAAAGCATCCCACGGATGCGGAGATAGTTGTTTCAAACCGAGAGCGATACGTTTTTTCTCATCGTCGAAATCAAGAATAACAACATTGATTTTGTCGTCCAATTTCACAATTTCCTCCGGATGCGAAACGCGCCCCCAAGAAAGGTCGGTGATGTGAATCAAACCATCTACGCCGCCAAGGTCGATGAAAACTCCGTAAGAAGTAACGTTTTTGACAACGCCTTCCAATACTTGACCTTTTTGCAAACGGCTGATAATTTCTTTTTTCTGCAATTCGAGTTCGGCTTCGATAAGTGCTTTGTGCGAAACCACAACGTTTTTGTATTCGTGGTTGATTTTCACCACTTTGAATTCCATTGTCTTGCCCACAAATACATCGTAATCGCGGATTGGCTTCACGTCAATTTGCGAGCCGGGCAAGAATGCTTCGATGCCGAAAATATCCACAATCATACCGCCTTTTGTACGGCATTTTACGAAACCTGTTACGATTTCCTGACTTTCGAGTGCTGCGTTCACTTTGTCCCAAGCGCGGCTTGCACGTGCTTGCTTGTGCGAAAGGAGCAATTGTCCTTTTTTATCCTCTTGGCTTTCGATATAAACTTCTACTTTGTCGCCAACTTGCAAATCGGGATTGTAGCGGAATTCGCCCATTGAAACAACGCCGTCTGATTTGTAGCCAACATTAACAACAACTTCGCGCTTATTTATCGAAATTACAGTTCCTTCAACAACTTGTTTGTCCTTGATAGCGTTCAAGGTGTTGTCGTAAATTTTTTCTAATTCGGCTTTCGATTGAGTAGTTAATGCATCGCCTTTTTCGTAAGCATCCCAGTCGAAATCGGCATTGGGAACATCTTTTATGACAGATGTTGGTTTTTCTGCTTTTGGTTTTTCTTCTGCAACAGGAGCAGTTTCTTCAATAACAGGAGTTTCTTCTACAACAGCAACTTCCTCTACGACAGGAACTTCCTCAATAACAGAAGCGGTTTCAGCCGTTGGTTGAATTTCTTCGGCAGGAATGTTTTTATTCTCTTCCATTTTAAATTAATTTTTTACTAATAAATAGTAGTTAGACATTATATTGCTTAAAATTTGAACCGACAAAGGTACGAAAAAAATAAAACAAATCAATGTGTTTTCAGATTTAATTTTTAAAGCGTACTTTTGCTGTTGGAAATTAAACAAAAACAACCGCAAAAAAGTTTACACATAACGAAACTTTTTGTATCTTTGCATCATTAAACAACCAATATGAATAAACGTTTTGAAATTATATTTTTAGAGGAAGTAAGAATGTTTTTACGAAGTTTGGAGCATAAGCACTATGAAAAAATACTTTATAACATTGGTAAAGTACAAATTGAAAATGACCCCGAACTTTTCAAAAAACTAACCGACGATATTTGGGAATTTAGAACTTTGTATCAAGGTTTGCAATATCGGCTTCTTGCGTTTTGGGATAAAACTTCTACAACGGAAACGTTGGTGGTTTCTACACACGGATTTATCAAAAAACGCAGTAAAGTTCCCGAACAGGAAATCAGAAAAGCCGTTCAGAGCAAGAATAATTATTTTGAAAATAAACAATCAAAAAAAATGGACAGATATGAAAACTTACACATTTGACGAAATAAAAGACGAATTTTTGGGAAAAATCGGAACGTCCAATCGCGACCGCTTCGAGTACGAACTTCAAATGGATTTGATTGGCAGTGCGATTAAACAAACTCGCCAAGAACGCAATTTGACACAAGAAGAATTGGGAAAACTTATCGGTGTTCAAAAATCCCAAATTTCACGAATAGAAAACAACACGAGCAACGTGACAATGAACACCTTGTTGCGCGTTTTTACTGCACTAAAAGCAAAAATAAAAATGCAAGTTGAATTGCCTAATGTTAGTGTAAGTCTTGGATAGAATATGAACGAAAACCAACAAAAAACCAACGCCTCAACGGACTCTAAATCCGTTTTTGGCGACAAAAAACTTTTTATCGAAACGTACGGCTGTCAGATGAATGTGGCTGACAGCGAAGTTGTTGCTTCGATTATGCAAATGGACGGTTTTGTGATAACCGACAAAATTACGGAAGCCGATGCCATTTTCGTAAATACTTGTTCCATTCGCGACAATGCAGAGCAAAAAGTTATTCAACGCTTGAAATATTTTCAATCGCTGAAACGAAACAAAAAAAATCTGATAATCGGCGTAATCGGCTGTATGGCAGAGCGCGTGAAAGAGGAATTGTTGACCGAACACAAGGTAAATCTCGTTGTCGGACCGGATGCGTACCTCGATATTCCGAATTTGATTGGCTCGGTTGAGCGAGGTGAAAAAGCAATCAACGTCGAACTTTCGACCACCGAAACGTACAGCGACGTACTTCCTGCGCGTATCGGAAATCCGATTTCGGGATTTATTTCCATTACGCGCGGTTGCAACAATTTTTGCTCGTACTGCATTGTGCCGTACACGCGCGGTCGCGAGCGAAGCCGCGATGTGGAAAGTATTTTAAGCGAATTACGCGATTTGCAGGCGAAAAACTACAAAGAAATTACTTTGCTCGGACAAAACGTAAATTCGTATTGCACCGAACAAGACGGGAAAATGGTCGAATTTCCCGATTTGCTCGAAATTGTGGCAAAATCCGCACCCGAAATTCGTTTCCGTTTTATGACTTCGCACCCAAAAGATATGAGCGACCGCACACTCGAAGTGATTGCCCGAAATCCGAATTTGTGCCGATTTATTCATTTGCCGGTACAATCTGGAAGCGATAAAATTCTCGACTTGATGCACAGAAAATACACGCGCGAATGGTATTTGGACAGGATTTCAGCCATTCGCCGAATTATTCCCGAATGTGCTATCGGAACGGACGTTTTTTGCGGATTTCACAACGAAACGGAAACCGACCACGCACAAACACTTTCGCTTATGCGCGAAGTTGGTTTCGATATGGCTTTTATGTTCAAATATTCCGAACGACCCGGAACTTTCGCCGCTAAAAATCTGCCCGACAATGTATCGGAGGAAACAAAAGTGCGCCGTTTGAACGAAATCATTGCTTTGCAAAACGAACTTTCAGCCGAAAGCAATCGCCGAGATATTGGAAAAACATTTGATGTACTGGTCGAAGGTTTTTCAAAACGCTCAAAAGAACATCTTTTTGGTCGCACATCACAAAATAAAGTTGTAATTTTCCCGCGCATCGGCAGAAAAATCGGCGAAACAATTCGCGTAAAAATAACCGATGCATCGTCGGCAACTTTGCAAGGTGAAGTGATTGTCTGAATCAGGATTTTTTTTGATTTCTTTGATTCGTGTGATTTTTCCTTAGTACAAAAAATCACACACAAAATCCTTTATTCTCTTATTATTTTGTTGAAAATAAGGAAATAAGGGAGTTTTAGAAAAATGTATAAAAACTACTAAGGGATTATTTTCTACAATTCTACGACAACTACATCTACTTCGTTTAGTTTTGCAAAACCTTTATCGGCAGTAATCAGTATCAAACCTAAACTTTTGGCTGTTGCAGCAATTATCGCATCGGGAGTTTTTATAGAATATTTTTGTTTCAAATCGATGGCAACTTCTTTTATCGCATCGCTGATAGAAATAACAGGAAATCCATCCAACAAAGTTTTAATTTCGCTGATTTCCTGTGCGGATATACCTTTCTTACCGAAAAGTTCTATTTCGGAAATAATCGAAATTGCAGGCGAACACGCCGCAAGTCCTTTTACCGCAGGGTGCGCTTCCATTGCATAAATGGCAACGTTGGTATCAATTAAAATATCAATTCCAATCATTGCGCATCATTTTTTGGTATTCCAAACCATCGATACCACGTTTCATTTTGCCATAAATATCGCCGAGAGTTTTGCGAGATTTTTTTTGCCTGCTGTTAAGCAAACTCGCGATATTATCTTGTGTAATTTCTTTAACTTCGAGTAGCATAATTCCTCCTTTTTTAAAATTTCACTTCGCAAAGATACAAAAAATAATGTGATAGACGAAATTCTTATTTTCAAATTTTCCCTCAGTAACCAAAAACCACACACAAAAAAAACCTTATTCGCTTATTAATTTTCTAAAAATAATGGAATAAGGGTTTTTCCGAATAATTGTCTGAATCAGGATTTATAGGATTATTGGATTTTCAAGATTTTTCTTAATCCTGAAAATCCAATAATCCTATAAATCCTGATTCAGACTACATTTTCACAACCTTCGCTGCTCGATTACAAATTCGCTATTCTGTAAGGGCGAAAAAATTTTCGTCCCTACACTTTTACCGCGAACGAAACAAACCGAACGGCATATTTTGAGGTATGTGCGTGGGCAAAGCACGAGTTGACGATGCGTCTGTCGGAGAATTAAGACCTTCAACCGGCACAAGTTCCCACCTTGTAGTTACCCGCATGTCGAAGCTACAATAGGGTTGACCAAAACTAGTCTGATTTGCTTCTGTTATATACATTTTACCTGCCGAACGTTCTATGGTAGACACTAAATAGCAATCGGGGTCAACAACTGAACATCCCTCAATGTTTATGCTATAAAAAACACACTGAGCGGTTTCTGTTTCATCAGTCCAACGCCAACATGCAATAAAAGGACTCACATAAGACCAGTCAATCTCATCAGCACCATCGAACAAGAGACCCAACCAATACCTTGTTTCATCATAATAATAAAAGAACCTTATGTTGGGATAGTCCCCCCAACCACTAACCATTATATCGTGAGCCGACTGTTTATATGCTTCAATTGAGCCAAAATTTGTATTAATGCAATCAATCAATTCTTGTGGAATTGTATCAATATCAAACACATATCGTCCGCCTATTAGTTCCCAAACTCTTCCTGTCAATGGCGGAATTTCACGATTGTCTGTACAAAGACTTATCCATTCTGTACTGTTCCAAAACTCCAAACAGCGCGTGTCGGTGTTGAAAATCATTAAACCCTGTGCATCTGCATTGGGCGTTAAGGCTTCGCGCGCATCGTTGTCCAAGCGCGGTAAATGAAGTGCGCGATGAAGGTCTGTGTCTGCGGGATTATCCAAATCGAGCAAAGACCATGGACTTGGCGGATTTGAACTGCCGATTGTTACTTGTGAACTCAACTTCCCAAAGCTGAACATTATCAGCGGAAGCACTACTAAAACTTTTAAATTTTTCATTTTCATTTTTTTGTTTTTAAATAGTTAATAATTGTTTTTATTTTGATTTTTATTTGATTTTCAAAGCAATAAAAAAAACGGACTTAATTATCCGTTCCAGAGGTTGTAAGAATGACCTATATATTCAAATAAGTAAATCCGCATCGCTGCGGCATTCAACTTATTCTTGAATATAGTTGGAAACTTCTTACATTTCTGAAACAAGAATTTTAGCAAAATGCTAACGTTTACATTTTAAAATCGTGCTTTTCTCGGCACGTTATTTTATTATTAGTTTAATTTTGAATTTTTACAAATATTGTGCAACAGTATGATTGTTGGCTATGTATCGTATTAAATATATTGTGTTGCCTTTATCGTTGTATTTTGAGAAAAAAGCGTACCACGCTGTTTGCTTGTTTTTTCTGAAAGTTGCGTAATACATTCCTTTTCCGTACTTGTCGAAATATGGCGGTGCTTGTTTGTGTAGGCGTGTTGGCAAGTTAGTAATGATATCGTCAAGCAATTCGTCAGCGTACTTATGTGCAGAGTCTTCAAAACCAAAATACTCTTTTTCGTAAAGAATGTAAACGAGGTCATTAAGATACTGCTTCACTCCTTGTGTTGCTACAACTTTCATTTGCCTGCGTACAATTTGTGAATAAACTCGTGCACACTTTCCCGAAGTTCTTCCATTGTGATTGCATTACGCAAGTCATCATCAGGCTCTAAAATAGCTTGTTCTTCTGCAATCGGATTATGAACAAGCCGAAATCTGTTTCGCCCTCGCCTAATATGAACATCCTCATTGATAGCCATATTGAAATACCTACTTTGCTGTGTTGCAAATTCTTTACTGCTTATTGTTGTCATAGCTTTCTATTTTCGTTGCAAATATACAAAAGTTTTTCAATTTAATCACAAAAAACTATTGTTGAACACAAAAACGCAAATTTAAACAGAGTGAAAATAATCTGCGTAAATTTGCGTTTTTTGTGTTTTTTTGGAATTTACAACAAACTCCACGTTACGGTAAGTCCCGCCGCTACGATTGACACCACGCTCATCAATTTAATCAAAATATCAAGCGCAGGTCCCGAAGTATCTTTGAATGGGTCGCCAACGGTATCGCCTACAACATTCGCTTTGTGTGTATCTGAACCTTTTCCGCCGAAGTTGCCCATTTCAACATATTTTTTTGCATTATCCCAAGCACCGCCGGAATTGGTCATTACCAAAGTCATTACAAAACCTGTTCCGAGTGCGCCAACCAACAATCCCATTACGCCTGCTACGCCGAAAATCAAACCGGTGATAACCGGAACAAAAACTCCCAAAAGAGTTGGAAACAACATCGCTTTTTGTGCGCCTTGTGTAGATATTTTTACGCACTGTGCATAATCAGGCGTTGCTTCGCCTGTGAGAATGCCTTTTATTTCGCGGAACTGGCGGCGAACTTCCTCTACCATTTGTTGAGCGGTGTGTCCTACGGCTTCTGTTGTCAAACCACTGAACACGCAAACTACCATCGAACCAATGAAAACACCTGCCAACACGGTTGGATTTACCAAAGTTACATTATAATAATGCATCAAATCCATAATTGTTGCATCGGTGGGCGAAATCATTTCGCCGTTAATATTTAAACTTATTCCGTTTTTTTGCAGTATTACACTAATACTTTTCGTGTATGAAGCCAAGAGAGCCAATACAGTCAAAGATGCTGCACCAATGGCAAAACCTTTTCCTGTGGCTGCCGTGATATTGCCGAGTGCGTCCAAAGCATCGGTGCGCTCGCGAACTTCGGGTTCTAATTTGCTCATTTCGGCATTACCGCCTGCATTGTCGGCAATTGGTCCGTAAGAGTCGGTTGCCAGCGTAATTCCGAGTGTTGAAAGCATTCCGACAGCGGCAATTCCGACACCGTACAATCCGAAACTCAAATTTCCGGCACTCATCATATTGGCAACATCAAAATTAATTGCTGAAAGGAAAGCCAAAACAATTACCACCGCAACAACCATTACGGGAATTGCGGTCGAAACCATTCCCAATCCGAAACCCGAAATAATTACGGTTGCCGGACCGGTTTTTCCGCTTTCGGCAACTTTGCGCGTTGGTTTAAAAGAGTGAGAAGTATAATATTCAACAGATTGTCCGAGAATAACACCGCCAAACAAACCGGCAATTACCGAACACGAAAGTCCAATCCAATTTTCAAATCCAAGTCCGTACATTACGCCGAAAGTTCCGAGCGCAATCAAAACGGCACTTGTGGTTGTTCCTTTACCGAAAGCTCCGAGAAGTTGTTTCAAATTTGCATCGTCTTTGGCGCGTACAAGGAAAATTCCCAAAATGGAAAGCACAATTCCGAGTGCAGCAATCAACATCGGTGCTAATACTGCTTGTAATTGCAATTCGGGAATTGCAAAAAACGCCGCTGCGCCAAGCGCCATTGTTGCTAAAACAGAACTGTAATAACTTTCGTATAAGTCAGAACCCAAACCGGCAATATCGCCTACATTATCGCCTACGTTGTCGGCAATAGTAGCAGGATTTCGCGGGTCGTCTTCGGGAATTCCCGCTTCAACTTTGCCCACAAGGTCAGCGCCAACATCGGCAGCTTTTGTGTAAATTCCGCCGCCCACGCGCGCAAACAATGCTTGGGTAGAAACACCCATTGCAAAAGTCAGCATTATGGTGGTAATCAATATCAATCTCAGTTGCGGGTCTATTTCACTTACAAAAATATTCAAAATAACATACCAAAGAGAAATATCGAACATTGCCAAACCTACTACCGTCAAACCCATTACTGCGCCCGAACGGAAAGCCACTTTTAATCCGCTGCTCAACGAACGGCGTGCCGCGTTAGCTGTACGCGCCGAAGCAAACGTGGCGGCTCTCATTCCGATAAAACCGGCTAATGCCGAGAAAAATCCTGCAACAAGAAACGCAAAAGGCACCCATCGGTTTTGTAAATCAAAACCATACGATAATATTGCCAAAAAAGCGGCAATAATTAAAAACACGATGAGAACAACTTTATACTGTTGTTTC
>Ga0123352_10022205_pt1 | contig 10117 bp, 4 predicted proteins | sample TergutLab28metaG_FD_89700 | JGI IMG/M metagenome (GOLD analysis project Ga0123352, IMG submission 89700) | Labiotermes labralis P1 segment gut microbial communities from Petit-Saut dam, French Guiana - Lab288 P1 | ecosystem: Host-associated > Arthropoda: Insects > Digestive system > Gut ...
ATAGAACATATTTTTTGAAACAATATGTGTACTTTTGATCTAGATATAAAAATTGTAAGTGAACTATCAACACCATAATTTAAAATGTGTGTGGTCTACAATATGAAGCCTGGTTGAGCCCCTTTAAAGAGTTCGACTTGTTGGCTGACAAGTGCCCCTTAGATGTACTAAGACATGTAATTCACAGCACACTTGAATTGGCTGTGATCATGTGTTCAATTGTTAATGTGATAATGTAGGCCATCCTTCCTGCCTTCTCTTTCCTTTTGAACTGACAATGTGTAATTAGTTTGTGCATTCAAGAACCTGTGTTGGATAAGCAAATCAGCCAATTTGCAGTACATGTTTCATATGTACACTTTATCATAATCTGGCAATTTATTGCAAAATAGACCTACAGCTTTATTGGATATAAATGTGCAAAAACAATTTATTAAACACAGGTTTTGAAACATTCCTCAGCTGTCCATATGCTTCAGAAAAGAAGCACAATACACAAAGAATCTAACAAGTGAATTAATATCGCACTAAATCTACATTTTATTGAAATAACCATTAATTATTTAGAGTGCAGTACTTTGCAGTACTTTTTCAGCTACTGGGTGATCATTATCAGTTTAATATAAATTACTAGCTCACTAGTTTTGTAAACAAACATATTGCATACATATTCACTCTGTTGTCTCATTGACTTAATGACTGCAAACAAGTACCTGATTGGTCTTGGCTGGTTCTATGTCAAAATTCTTTATAGGATAGAAATAGTAGTAATAGCCCTGCTCTTCCTTTGCGTGATCCTTTTTCATGTTCAGACCACCAAATAAATTCTCAAGTGCTTGTATTCCATTAACTGATCCAGATGTCATGCCAGCTAAGTCTAAGATGGCTCCCTTTTTCACTGATGCTTGGTATAGAGCTGCCAGCTCCTCTTTTGACAGTGGTTGTGGTGGTTGTGGCAATTTTTGTTTAGGGTATTCTGCAGGACTTGGTTGTAACTCTTTTTCTGCCTGAAAGAAATAATTATTTTAATAAATTTCTGGAAAATTTATAGTATTAATGTGGTTTAATTGTTACATTATTGTAATCATTTTGCAAGTTAGTATGTTGTTAATGTAATGAGAATTGTGAATATTCTGGCCCATTCATGGCTTGCCTAAGAATTTACCAGAAGTGTTCAATGTTGTGTGTTAAAGGGCATATGGTATTTTACAGTAATTTGTTCCTGTTGATAGTACAGTAAAAAATTATTGTTTACATCAAATCACAGAGTATACAGTACCATATTTCCTTATATAAAATATCTCGATGAAGAATAGTTTTTATTTTCTATGCATTTTACAAGAAGCCACTGGAAGAACTGATCTTGTAAAAATTCCATAAACCATGGTAGTGTGGAACAAAAGTATTTACACGTAATTACTAAGAGATGGCAGAAAATTCCATTTTAGCTTCTTTCGTGGCTTGTTTCACAACAGCCACACTATGTGCAGTTGACTGGTAGGAGAACTCATGAACGTGACTTGGAATGGGTTTGAAGGGAAGAAGTCATGACCTAATTGCAGTGATATCCTGGAATTTGCCTCAAGGGAGTGACAGAAAAACATAAAAAAGCTCAGTCATTATAGCCAACTGTTCACCCAAAATTCAAACCAGTCACCAATTGAATGTGTATGGTGTTGTTGGTACATCACTCAATTTAGTGTTTCAAGCACAATTTATATGCAACTCTCAAGGTAGAAATTTTAGGTTACCAGTAAGTAATGAAGATCACATTGCCACATTAAGACTAGCTAGTACTATGTATGATCACAAATGTCCCATCATCAAGCAGCAAAAGGATTATTTCTGTCAATTCTTGTCCTTTGTCAGCAGGTGTGTTAGATCCTTAACAAGTATATGAAACATTATTTTGATCCTACAGCCAGTACATTAACCTATGAAAAATACTTGGGCAGTATACAATATAAGAACTTTACAATAAAAGGCAGTGAATTTGTATGTGCAATTCAAAACTATTGCATCATTAGGAAAACTGAGATTACAGTGTGGTGAAGTTCTCATTGTTCTGTAATATGATACTTGTTGACTGGTAAATATGAGTAGTTAACTGACATTTCATAGTACCTTGCTGCTGCCTCCATCTTTGGAGTATGATCAGTCCAATCTTTGTTACCAACTGGCATTACATCATAACCTAAAAGATTGAAATCTTCACCAGTGCAACTGTGAGAACCTTAGTCTTGCAGATTGTCTGAGTTTAAAACCATTATTAATACTCATATGTATTCCATGACTAAAGTGAGACATTTAAAAATTAGTTTTAATATCACTACATCAAAAACAAAGACAGCCAATTTACATATTACCAATATTGAGGTGCCTTCATTTAACCATTGTTGCAGTGAAAAGCAATAAGTATTCAGTATTCTAAGTGTGTATCTGTATTTTCAGTTATCCAGCGTGCAAATCCATGCTCCATATTATGCTTTGAAGTTTTCTTTTTTTAAATATTTTTTAAGTTTTATTACATTGCCATCTGTGGTTTGTCCAGCTGCATCATAGTTTTCCACGTTATCTCATAAACAACATGATTTAAAAAAAAAAAGTTATTGACTATAAAATTTGTGTGCGTGTGTTTTTGTACAACTTTTGTCTGAAAAAATTCTAATCGTAAGAAGAATTCACTGAGATATTATCCTACATGTACATAGGTTTTCATGTAAAGTCCCAATTATTCTTGTCATATTTTAATGAAAATTGAATTTTGCAAGAGATTTTTTAAAAATCCTCAAATATCAAATTTTATGAAAATCCCTCCAATGGGAGCTGAGTTGTTTCATGTCAATGAAATGATAGGCAGGCATGACGGAGCTAATAGTCGCTTTTTGCAACTTTGCGAAAATGCCTGAAGATCAGTGAAAAATCTCTCTTTGCAGACTCATGGTGTAATCTTCCAATTTGTGGCACTGTGCAGACTGACATGCACATACCAGTGTTCCAGAGAAACATATTGGCAGCATGTTCAATCTAGATGACAGATGGGTTTTGTTGTGTTCTGTTAAAATGGACCAAAAGGAATTATTAATACTGATTTAGATATATTTCCCCTACCAATCACAAATGGGTCTCTTGAGGTATACAAAAGGGAGTCTACCTTACCTTCTCTTTGCTGCTTAATTTTTTTCCTTCTTAATGGGTTTGTAGAGACTAATTGCTAAAATAAACACAAATATATGAAAATTAGCATTGTGCTAATGATTTAGTCATTTTGGCTGTTACAGTATCATCACACATACGTATGGCAAAGGAGTTGGCCCCATGATTTCTCCTGCTGGTGTACGATACTCTAAAGTGCCAATTGCAGTGTCAACCTGGTTGATGTCGTGCCACAGAAATGATGATTCTTCTCGTTCACTTTGTAGTGTATTCATGACAGTCTTGAGGTATTCTGCCCCAGTATCCTCTTCAGACGTGCTTGTTGGAATTAGGATGAAGTGCAGCAACACCAATACAAGCAAACGCCACATTCTGAGAAGAAGAAAAAAAAAACACTCTCGCAACAAGATCAACCCCGATAGGTTAATTTTATTGAATCAGGTAAGTATTAATTCATAATTTAATAATGTATGTCTTAATTAATGTAACAACAGAACTGTCTAATAGAATATGTGAAATACAGAGATATTGTAATGTGAGTATCTGACAACGCACTTTGAACTCTGGACCACCGAAAGCGGGATCGAGACACGTTGAAAATTTTTTTCGGGCCCCCTAAAAGAGGGAACAGGCTAAAAATATTTACACTAAATCGGAAAGACTGACTCTAGGTTGCAGAGTGACTTGGGCTTGGTCTAAAAGGGTTTACTTTGTACATTCTATGCATAATGATGCTACCGAGAAAGACAACAAAATGGGTAATGTACGAAAAATGTTATCTTTGAGGCTAGTTTGCGCAACCACTTTTGCCGTCGAAAAACAATAATTATTACATATTCTGAGTGTGTATTTGTAGCCTTAGTTATCCAGCATGCGCCTTGTTATATTGTCATCTGTGGCCTGTCCTGTTCTACCACATTTTTCTATATTATCTCACAAACGTCACGATTTTCGGAAAAAGAGGGCGATTTAACATAACATGTGTTTTGATTTTCCCTACAAATTTGTCAGAAATATTTCTCATTCTAAGAAACATTTAGCGAAATATAATCATAAATGTGCCTACATCTTCATGTAAAGTACCCGTTATGTTTGTCAGAATTTAATCAAGCTCAGTTTTCTAGGCATATTTTCGAAAAACCCTCAAATATCACATTTCACGAAAGCAGTCCATTGGAAGCCGAGTTGTAGCATGCGAACGGACGGACAAGCAGATATGACGAAGCTCAAGTCACTTTCGCAATCTTGCCAACGCGCCTGGCAACATGTGCAACATACTCGGCCCCTGGTAATTTTTGCCCCCACTCCGACGTCACTGATCGCAGTTCACTCAGTTTCGTACGACGGCAGACAACACAGCCCTCGCTGCTGTTTCAATTTGACATTGTGTCGGTTAATGTTAGATTCTTACTAATCATGTTTAAAAAAAATACACGAAATATTCTGCTTGGGATTGCAGACACGTAACACACAGAATAACACTATGTTCTACGAACATACTGGTCCTGTTTGAAGCTGAAAAACATTACTCTCTGAATATTGTCTTTCCGATCGTCTTCCATACGAGGACACCCTATATCCTTTAAAGAGTGAAGCAGTAGGACACAGTCCCCTGCTTATTATTTTGTCATTAAGAACACCTATAAGCAAGGTACAGAACTCCTCCGTCCGCTTAATTGGGTTTTAGGATGCACCTTGAGTTTGCCTCAAGAAATAAGATAAAATAAATATCCGATATTATTGTACGTTTTTTAGCACTCATTCCCTGCATACATAAATACTATTTTTTCAACTGCAAGTTAAATGCGCAATATACGAGGGGGTGCTGATAAGTCCTTAGCCCGGCCAGGAAGGAAACAAAATACAGCGACCACACTCGGGATTTATTCAACATACTCCCCACGAAGCTCAATACATTTCTCAGCCCGTTGCTCTAACGTTTGCAAGCCACTCAAAAAAAAATCAGAAGGTTGTCCGTCTAACCAGGTGTCCGCGGCCGCAATGACTTCCGCGTCGGACGAAAAATTGCGACCTTTCAATCCAGGGAACAGGTGGTAGTCCGACGGGGCCAGAATCGGAGAACTGGATGGGTGATCAAGATACTGGAAGCCCAGGTTGGCCAGTTTCTTCTGGGTTGCAAGTGCCTGGTGAGCCGGGGCATTGTCGTGCAAGAACAAGACCCCTTTGGGAACTTCCTGCGGCGTTTTTCCTTCAACATGTCCTTGAATTGCACCAACAGAGATGAGTAATACTTGGCGTTGATAGTTTGGCCCTTTGGAAGATAATTAATGAGGAGAATGCCGTCTTGATCCCCCAAAATCGAGGCGAGAACTTTTCCTGCGGATTTTTGCACTCGGAATTTTTTGGGGAGGGGTGAGCCGCTATGCTACCACTCCATTGATTGTTGCTTTGTTTCCGGATCATAGTGATATAACCAGGTTTCGTCCATGGTCACCAATCACGACAGGAAATCATTTGGATCGCGCCGAAAAAAATCAAAATTTGTTCAGACGACTGGCACCGTTGATGTGTTTGATCCACGTTCAGGCAACTCGGGACCCACTTCGCGGAGAGTTTCCGCATGTCCAAACCTTCATGAATGATGGACCCAACCCGCTCACGTGAGATGCCCAGTTGCTGAGTTATTGATTTAGCTGAAATTCGGCGGTCTTCCAAGATTAGCTCGTGAATTTGATCAATAATCTCCGGGGTGGTCACTGTTTTGGGTCGTGCAGGACGAGGCGCGTCACAGGTGGAAAAATCACCACTTTTAAACTGGGCCATTAAGTTTTCGACAGTGGCATACGATGGTGCATGTTCCCCTAATGTTTCTATCAGAATGGCGTGAATTTCCTTCAGCGCCTTGCCTTGCAGGGAGGGGGGGTGGGAGGGAGGGAATTGATGACACCTCGCGTCTCGATGTTGTTGAAATCACGCGCGTCGCCTGACATGCTTCCTTTCAACCTATGTTACAAGAAAAGGCTTGTAATTCGGCACATGAACAGACCCCTCTTTCCAATGACACTGTCGATTCCGTCCTACGACATCGGGAAGTAGGTCGGGCTAAGGACTTGTCAGTATTCCATCGTATTTTCTACTATTATTCATTTAACAGACGCATGTTTCAATCCTCACAGGATCACCATCAGGGAGTACACACATAAAGTATCTGTGTATAACACAGCATCTAAAATTGCTGTAAACAATAGCATGTTAAACACCGACATACACACGGACTACCTCCGAGACACTGAACTATTAGAGTCCATATCGCTGTATGTTCACATCAACATCTCTTTTGTTGTTTTTGTTTTTGGCCAACAGCCCCAGGTGGGCCAGGGCCTCCTCATTCACGAGGTTTTTATATCCCACACAACTACTCACCACAGTCGGTAAGACTTCTCTGGAAGAGCGATCAGCTCGTCGCAGAGATTTCTATCTGACAACACACAACACTCACAACAAATATCCATGCCCCTGGTGGGACTCGAACCCACAATCTTAGCAGGCGAGCGGTCGCAGAGCCACGCCTTAGAACGCGCGGCCACTGGGACTGCCCATAAGCATCACTAAGAACTATTTAATTACACAAGCCAACACATGCACACACACACACACACACACACATATATATATTATTTAAGAAGTCTAAAATTTACATTAAAACACTTAAAACACGCCTACATGTTTCGATCACACGATCATCCTCAGAGAGCATACATTGTAAGTACTTACAGACATGCTGCCACAGCACCAAAGTTAACATAACTGATTGTTTTAAATTATAACTTTAGCAAGGAACAATGTATGCTGCCTGAGGATGATCGTGTGATCGAAACATGTACGAAAGTGTTAAGTGTTTTAACGTAAATTTTAGACTTCTTAAATAATATGTATGTGTACATGTGTTGGTGTGTGTAATTAAATAAGCTACAGAATGCACGGTTCAACGATAAAAAAAATCACTAAGAACTTTTTATATCTCATCTTCACTTCTACTACATAATGCAAAAAGACACCAAAATGAAAATATTTACAAGATTTTTAATGTGATTTTACGCACAGTTACTTTATGTATACACTCCCTGATGATGGTACTGTGAGAACTGAAACATGCTGGAGTGTGTTCATTTAATATAAACAATAGTAAAAAATATAGTGCATTTAACTAGTTGTTGAACAGTATTAATTATTTTCTGTATTTTCACATTTCAGGAGTAGGCTACATTTACTTCCCACATCCGATTAAACATTTTTGTACTAACCACCCCTGGTCCATCCCCTGGTCCATCCGCAGCAAAAATGTGGCTTCTTCCGTGTTGAGGTTGGTCTAGTTCAGGGTTGCACAAATTTTCCAAAAATGTAAGTACCACCTCAAAATTCTAGGTGCCAAAATGTTGACACAAAGCAAATTCCGTACTGAAGACCCACAAATATTAGGCGACACCGTACCAAATTAATTTGCCATGGCGACCTGGCGCTCGGGATTTGTGCAACCGCGGTCTACTTTCATTGATCTAGATTAAGTGAGGTATCATTAAACTTGAAAATAGTGTTGTGTTTATTATAAAATGCCGCGAGAGCCTCAGACTGTACTACATGGAATTAAAGGGTAGGAAGTTTAATGAATGTTAAACTGGACAGGATTGAAACGGAAGCTGTATTGGCCACAAAACACTGGCAAGTTGGCCGAGATTTGAGCCAGGCACCTCTATACTCCGAAAACAAGTCTAGATCATTATTTCTAGGGTCAGGTAAAGATATCTCTGAGGACATCTAAATACCATGCCATTAAGACGTTTCGTGAAGTGGAGTTGTCGCTCAAAGTATGCAATAATAGGTGTAGGCGAGTGGGGAGTTTCACGCTCCGGCCTCTCTGCACGCAATGCCTACGCTGTAGGAAGGTAGGTGGAACAGAGACGGTTTGGACTCTGGAAAAAAAAATCTCTCTCTTTTGCCAGCAGTCAGACATTAATTACCAGCTTGTAGCCCAGTCATTATTCCTCCGTCCGATTACATATGCAGGCTCATATGTTTCCCCCACTCCCTGCCGCAACAGCCCCTAGTGGGCCAGGGCCTCCAAATTATCGAGGGTTCACGATCACACTCAGACTCACTACACCCGGAAGGACTCCTCTGGACGATTGATCAGCCCTACGCAGAGATCTGTACCTGAACACACACACATACAACAGTCACAAGAGACAGACATCCATGCTCCCGGCGGGATTCGAACCCGCAATCTCAGCAAGCGAGCGTCCGCAGAAACACGCCTTAGACCGCTCGGCCACCGGGATCGGCCTCATAAGATATCTGCTGCTTTAAACTGTGTGCGCCCCATGTCTAAAATGTGTAGGTCTAATTTTTATTTGAAAATTAAATCACTATGGCTTTTGAGTACTGGAGCGCATGTGTAAGAAGGACCCCCGCCCCGACATTGTAAAGCGCAAGACTTGTCTAGAAACTTAGTAGATTAGGACGAAAAAAGAATATTTGAAATTGACGACATTGAAACAGAAATTATGTTTTTCTAGTACAAAAATTCCCTTTCGAGTCTAGGCCTGCGTCTTTAAGAATTAAGTTCAATAACGTGATGAGAACGAGTAGTGAACATGAGAAATGTGGAGGCGGCCGTCGGCACCTACCGAGAAAGCAGGTCTGTCAGGTTAGCATGCTGATATTTGTCCTGTAAGTGAGATTTGATGTGTATGTGACTGTGCATCATTGATACAATAAAATAAACATCCAACTAGATGCAACAATAATAATTTTATTAATAATTTCAATCTGCTCAACATGTTTCGGGCGATAATTTCGCCCATCCGCAGAAGCACTAGACTGTGTTTACAGGTTGTGGTATAAAGCACCGACGATGCTGCCTGCAGGCAGCATCGTCGGTGCTGCAAGTGAGATGCCGGAATAGCTCAGTCGGTATACCGTCAATGTTCAGAGCGGAACTACTGAGGAACTGTGGTTCCATTTCCGGCACAGCCAAAAGTTTTTTTCGCTTCTCCAAAGCATCCAGACGGGTTCTGAAGCATAACAAGTCTCCCTTCAATAGTTGCAGGAGCTTTTCGCACGGAAGAAAAGCGGTCGGAGTGTGCAGCTCTCTACTATCCTCCATTTAGTGACCAACCCCCCCTCCCCCCGCCCCCTCCATTAAGCATAAGGACTTTGTCCTTGCTCCACAGTGTGAGAAGCGTAGCGGTTTACGCTGTTTCAGTATTTACTGACTGCCTTGTTGCCCAGCTCCACCCTACAGCACTTCCACCGCCACTGGCTCGGGGACTAAGTGGTAGAGCCAACGGTCCATTCGTCCTTACAATTGATGAGGTACACATCAGTTCGAAACGAGTTCACTGCTACTAATTTACATACCTCATTGGACTTCATTTACATTTGTTAGACTGGCAAAATGAACGTTTAACATAGATAATTTCGCTACGGACACCACAGTTGTGACACTCTCTGTTTATTTTTATTTACATATGGATACTTTTAAATATGTATCTTATCAGAAAAAGTAACAAATACATTTTCTGTGCCACGTTCTAATTCTCCGTAAAATTAATTATTACAAAAATTCGATTGTGTTCCATTTAGTTGCGAGTAATACATGGGTTTTTAAGTTGCCCGGTACACTCGAAGTTGTAATTCTTCCGACAGATGTCAGCGCGGTCTCTAAATACCGTGCATTCTCGAATCTAATCCGCACTAGTTTTTGCCGATTTCTTAAACGAAAAAAAGTTAGTTCGCGGTTCTAATCCGCAGCTTTCCTTCAACCGTCCCTTGCCTACAAGGCAGACTGATTCAGTTATGAGTGATGACGGCAAGTCTGGCGAATAACAAATTATATGTATTATATAATATTATAAACAATAAATCAAATAATAAATTATTGTATTGTATTGTTTTCCAAAATCCAGCTTACGACCGCGAATCTAATCCGCACACGATTCTA
>Ga0123352_10022210_pt1 | contig 10116 bp, 7 predicted proteins | sample TergutLab28metaG_FD_89700 | JGI IMG/M metagenome (GOLD analysis project Ga0123352, IMG submission 89700) | Labiotermes labralis P1 segment gut microbial communities from Petit-Saut dam, French Guiana - Lab288 P1 | ecosystem: Host-associated > Arthropoda: Insects > Digestive system > Gut ...
AGTAAGGCCAGGTAACATGATGCAGCATTTTGATGTAAACATTACAGACAAGACTGCCAGTCGATGTAATGTATCAGTTGCAAATGATATTTTGTGGGGAGAGTTTATGGCAGTGGGGCCAAATCTGTGTAAGCCAATAGCCTGCAGAAGTATGCAGTGGGTTCTTTCGCAAAATAAGAATGTATTGGTATCAGAAAATAAGGCTACTCTAAATAAGCCCCCATCTTTATAGCATAAGAGATTACTTATAACCCTCTATATGGAGGCAGCGGCTTTCTCTGAAACAATGTCGTTCTACAAAAAATTACACGGCGTCACATCCCAGAAGGCTGTAATCTTCATTTTTATTGTCGCGTAAACCTCAAATTAAGAAAGTATTATTATAGCGTATCAAGAGTTCTGAAGTTATTTTGATGTAAGTTTTCGCTTTTGGATTTAAAGAAGTGTCATACATAACATTCTTCTAGCAGTCATGATCGAAAGTACAGGTCAGAATTTACAGTGTTAACTGCTTTTAATTCGCCGCCCCCCCCCCACCCCACCCGCCCCCCGAACACAATAATGCGCATGGAATGTTGATTGAGCCACTATAATTATTTCCTCTTTACGACTGCAATGTATTTACTTTCTACAGCAAATTTCAGAAATCGCAGTGCTGATAAAATTACATTACAGTAAAAGTAGGCGTGCTTACTGGAAGAGGTTCATTCCGTTAAATTCTTATTTTTCGTTTCCGCTCCTTATACGAAAGTTTCCTTTGTAATTCACATATACGTTAGTATTTATTCCGCATGGTGGGCATGGGATTTTCCAACAAGACGGCTTGCTGTTCAATAGAGAATTTAATGGATATGATTTACATAAATACCTCATATGTAGATACACTCATAACGAAAGAGAACCAAATTTTGTATCAATAATAGGAACAGATGTAAATAATAATAGTAACAACAGCAATAATGTAGTATATTAACCTGATATTTTAGTGTTATTGACATCATCTTTCTGCGGTCCATATTGGTTCTAGAGCACAATGCTACATGTCATATTCTCATGCGGAGACTGTGACTAGTCCGTCCAAAATCTCGTGACTGTGAGTGTAGGCTGGTAGAAATTTACATGTGTTTCAGAGAAATGTACTGCCTCAGTCTTCGGGGTAGAAGCGAACTTTAGGAATGGACTCGTGTCGTTTAGGGATGAGATTAGCGATAAAACGCTAGTAACAAAAGTTAGATTATTTTGTCAATAATAATAATAATAATAATAATAATGTAGAAACTCTGTCACTACTTCTTTCAGTACACAGGCTCATTCACAAACATCTCACCGCTGCTAATTACACAGACTACTCAACACGAAACTCCGGGGTCACTGTGTGTACCCTACGTGATATGAAGTCTTCTTATTATAAATTTTCGAATAGTTCTATGTAACATCTGCTTTTTTTTTAACTTATAAAGGATATAGTTTTTATTACCAAGACAGATATTTGAATAAATTGGAAGGTATATGAAAAACTTCGTGTAATATATATTTTCACTGTTCTAAATGACATAATTTCTTATAAGAATACAAGACCCACCGTAAATATGAGTTGATACTGTAAATCATCCTACTTTGTGATTGTTACGACACGCATACATACATACATACATATATACATACATGCATGCAAACATACATACATACATACATACATACATGCATACATACATACATATATACATACATGCATGCAAACATACATACATACATACACAAAAATGAGTAAAAATATATTTAAAATATACATAATTATATGAATTCATACAAGCACAGCAGGTGCCTGTAATTGTACGAATAATTAATATTCACATGTTTCTGAAGATGATGTGTGATGTTGAGGATTACTGGATGTCTGTAATTTGTCATCTTCTGATATTTCGAGCAAGCAAACCAGAGACTGAGGTTAGCTCTTACTAACGGACCTGACTGACTGTTGCCTCTAGATATTTATACCTGAGGACAGGAAAAATGTATATCCCGAAACGCTGTGTGCTTCTCGGAATACTAGAGAATGAACATATTTCATCAACCCAGTATTATTAATTGTAAATAATCATAATTATTCACTTAATAAATAATAAAGTTTAAATAAGGCAGCATAAGTTATGATGCCCCATTTTGTATACGTACGAAGTTGTAGTTTGTTCATCTGCACACACACAAATGGACTGCGCTTCTCAAAGCTTCACACACAAGACTGGTGTGTTTCGTTATGGATACACACATTCCAACCCCCTCAGACCGCCAATACACCCCCTGTCGAGGGGGTTGACTTGTCATTATGCTACTACCTCTCATGTATTTCCGTACACGCGTGCTGTATGGCAGGTCTTTGTTCCTCAGAGCCTGTTATGTGTGGGGGTCTGTTCAGGTATGTCCTCTGGCGTCAGAGTGCTTGGGTCTACGTGTAGGATTTAACTTGCTTTTATACACAGACTTTCGCTTATTTACGCACGCTGCTTCAGTTGTAGTAGCTAATGGCAGGATGAATATGAATAACATTTAAGAAGAATAAACCAGAAAACGTTTCAGCCTTTGTACAGTACATGTAAGTGTGTGTGTGTGTGTGTGTGTGTGAGAGAGAGAGAGAGAGAGAGACAGAGACAGACAGATAGAGACAGCTTGAATGACGAAACCAAGGACGATGATAGAGACAGTCTATTTAGCAGGTACGAGATAAGAAATTAGTGTAAAATTGGTTTTGGAAATCTCGAAGATAAGAGACAATACGGAAGACGTATATGTAGATCGTAAAAGAATATTAACGTAAATTTTTTGAGCAATGAAGCGACTTGAGATGGTCTTCGTTATTGAGGTAGATGCTGTCAGTACATACGTGAATTTTGATAATACGGCGGTAAATCCGTAGAATAATATTAAGTTTTTCCTTATACTATTTTAATGTTGTCCATTCGATGCATTTTTTAGATCTGTGTATTCCATATACTGCAACAACCAAATGCACAGTGTTAAATATATATGAATATTACAAAAGTAGCTCCGACATATGTCGGCAGAGGTGTGCCATCTTCAGAGAGCACAGTATGCCAGGTTTAAAACCGATTGCCAATGATAAGCTATTTTGTACTTGGTTTCACAATCCAGCAGTATTCTGTTGGCTCCGACACATGACACACCATAAAGAGAGACCCGAGGCAATTTGGACTGAGATGCGTAATAGAGACCTGAATACACAGAACGCAGAAAAACTCCATGCCCAAACTTCGTGATAAGAAAGCAGGGACCAAAACAAAAGATTTACTGTCAAGGAACTGTATGTCGGAGATGCGTCTTGGCAGCGCTACGGGTCTGACTAAGGTTGGAAATCAAGCAAAAACACTGAAATATTCTGAAAAAAAGTTGCATTTCGTATCAATTTAGAGCAGATGTTCAAACGTGTGGCCACCGACCTCGATACACAGTCAACAACGACGCAGCAGAAATTGACGTGTGCGCTCAAAAATGCCAGGTTGTTGCCTGGTGGTTGCTGCGGCATCAACGATAACGGAAATGAGATCGTCTTTGGAATCAACATCTCACCATCCCTTACAATGATCGCTGGGTTGGACGGGGCGGACCAATGGCTTGGCCTTCCAGGTCACCGGACCTCACACCAATGGACTATTTCCTGTGGGCCCACATTAAAGCCCTGATTTACTTATCGCCAGTTGATTCTGCAGATGATCTTATTGCCCGTATTGTTGAGGCCACAGCAACCATCACGCAACAACCTGGCATTTTGAGCGCACACGTCAGTCTCTGCTGCTTCGTTGTCGGCTGTGTATCGAGGTCGGTGGCCGCACGTTTGAACATCCGCTCTAAATTGTTACGAAATACAATTTTTTTTTTTTTCAGAATACTTCAGTGGTTTTGCTTGATTTCCAAACTTTGTCCCAATTTGATGGTACGTAAGCGCTGCAAGGTCGCATCTCCAACATACAGTTCCTTGACAATAAATCTTTGTTTTGGTCCCTGCTACCACCTCGCAAAGTTTGGGAATGGATTTTTTTTCCCCGCATTCTTTGTAGTGCCACAAACTATAATTTACCACTACCAACAGCGACAACAAATATTTTATTTTGTAAAATCATATTTAATTATATAAGAAATGTTTTATCATATTTTAACTATAAGTTTTTACAACAGTTGTTCAGTTTGTACGTGTTATACGTCACTGGTGTCAACAGCGGAGATTATTACAGAATGTAGAACCCTGTAAGTAATAGTTTTTCATTAGCAGTTGGTTTTGAACCTGGGATACTGTGCTACCAGTAGGTAGCACCTTTCTACCGATACATGTTTGAGGTACGTCTTTAATATTCATATGTAATTTTATACTGATCATTTGGTTGGCGCACTTAGTTGAATACATTTTGCTGAAACTGTTTATAAGGAGTCGTTGTGAATGTATTGTTTATAATTTCCTCAGGCAGCTGATGTCAACTTCTGTCACAGAATTGCTTTGCCATCATCGCATTTAGAGCTGTATTGATCTGCTTTAGACACTTCTCTAAAATTTTCTTTGGTTATAATGTAACTAGAATTTTCATGTTGTGAATTAAAATTATTTCTGTCACCAAATAATTGCTAACAAAACAAAAGTCTTCCTTGTATTTAGATACGAAGGCGGCATAAAATGTGGGTTACCCAGGAAACATAACACATCTCACTGCAAGACTGGGAAAGAGAAATAAGCTACAGGCGGAGGAGAGAAAATTAGTAGCTTATTTAACAAATCTTTGGAATGACCTCTTCATTATCTTCTCCTGGTTTTGCTTGCATTCCCTAGAATTGGTTTCACTGCTTCAAGAGTAAAGAAATTCCTCTGCTTAAACCAGTTTCTGTTTTATATTTCTTTTAAAAGGCGAAGGCAGTAGTAAAGGTAAAGTTAAAGGTAAAGTTAAAGTTCACCCTACAACAGGCCACGAAGGCCCAGAGATGAAGTAGAGGTATAGCTCTATAATAATAATAATTATAACAATAATAATACGCAGCATTTTTGACGAGTATGTAAGGGTAGGGACAACATTTTTGTAGCTTACATTCCAAATGAGTGTGTGAATTTTTGTGTTGCTGAAGTTCCAAATTTTGTGAAAATTTATGCCGTGTCTTCTGCTAAATAGTTACAAAGACTTTGAACGAGTGTGGTGCCTTCATCCTCTGGTTCATCCTGCAGATGGAGGCAATATGTTCTTCCGAAACGTCGGTAAATATTTACTAGTCGGCACGGCGTAACATCGCAGAATGACCGACTCTTCGTTATTTTGGTAATAAAATTAGGGATGAAACGGGCGGGACGTGCAGAACGCGTTAGGGAGACAAAGACTGCATTCGTAATACTAGTCGAAAACCAGGGACCGCGGTAGCTCAGTGGTTAAGGTGCTGTGTTACAAATCGGAAGGTCGCTGCTTCGATTACAGATGGTGTCATTGGAGTTTTTCATTTACATAATCCAATGGGTCTGGGGTCGAATCAGCCTCTTAAAAGAAATAGCACCAGGAGTATTTCCTGGGGGTAAAAGCGGCCGGTTCCTAAGGCTGACAACCTTACCACCATCCTGGGCCACTGTCACACAATCTGGGAACCTTAACACCCTGGAAACCTCTGGGCACCTCCGGCACGTAATGGGACTGATTAACCTTTACCTTTAGTCGAAAACCAGAGGGTATGAAATAATTTAAGGGACTTAATATACGACGGACTCACTATCAGCGCTAAGCGCCGGTCGACTTAAAAGATCATCGACCATCTTTCTGCACATGTTATTCAGGCGTCTGTCAGCTGGATGTTTTGTAGACGAATGTTTATGGCTGTTATCGGGTGGGTGGGTAGTTCTCCTACATCGTACTGTGAAGTTTCCGGGAACAATTCGCAGTCCGTCCGAAGCAACTGAGAGTTAGCAGGACCTCTCACAAAACTCTTCGAGTAGTAACTGGGGACACGTCTCGACAGCTTCCTACCAGATCTTCCCCAGTTTATGACGCAGGATATTGTCCTGTCCGCCAGTGCCACCTAAGCTAAGCAGTAGGTAGGCCTAAGGGACTCGTTAAATAATGCAATAATAATAATAATAAATAATTCAAGCATTTAAGTACTTTTCATTTTGAATTGCTTCATCAGTGACGAGGAATATCATGAAACGGGCGAGAGTTTCTTATTCCAGTATGTAGTGTTTAAGAAAAAAGGAATAGTAAAATACATGTATCTGAAATTAATAAAAGCGCGAAAATTACATTATATTGTGTCATGTTATATCATGTCACATTATATTATATTTATTATATTATATTGTAGTAGATTACATATATCTCCAGAAAGGGCAATGGAAAGGACAGTAATAGGGACATTTAGGCCTACGTACTGTGTGTATGATGTGAGAACTGTGTGCAAAGGGTGGAAAGATAATGTTTTCATAATGGAAATGGATTATACTAGAAGGAATGTAAAATTATCAAAAATAGGCAGAATATGGAACGAAACTAAGAAGAAAAATGGGATCAGGAAAAAAAAACATAATTGGAGGATGAAACGGAAAGAATTGAAGTAGTTGGACATTAATGCTCATGGAAGAGTGTAAGGAAGAAAGGGTAATTTAATTGGACCTGCCAGAAAGTAGGAGGAGTGGTCGAGCCAGGAGAGAGTGGAATGAAGGAATTTACAGGCTGTGAATAGTACGAGGGGGTGCTGATAAGTCCTTAGCACGACCAGGAAGGAAACAAGCTACAGCGACCAAACTCGGGATTTATTCAACATACTCCCCACGAAGCTCAATACACTTCTTAGCCCGTTGCTCTAACTTATGCAAGATACTAAAAAAAAAATCAGAAAATTGTCCGTTCAACCAGGTCTCCGCGGCAGCATTGATCTCCGCGTCGGACGAAAAATGGCGACCTTTCAATTGTTTTTTTCAGTCCAGGGAACAGGTGGTTGTCCGACGGGGCCAGATCCGGAGAATAGAGTGGGTGATCAAGATAATGGAAGCACAGGTAGGCCAGTTTCATCTGGGTTGCAAGTGCCCGGTGAGCCGGGACATTGTCGTGCAAGAACAAGACACCCTTGGTGATCTTCCCACGGCGTTTTTCCTTCAAAATGTCCTTCAATTGCACCAGCAGAGATGAGTAACTCTCCACGTTGATAGTTTGGCCCTTTGGAAAATAATCAATGAGGAGGATGCAGTCTTGATCCTAAAAAATCGAGGCAGAACTTTACCAGCGGATTTTTGCACTCGGACTATTTTGGGGCGGGGCGAGCCGCTATGCCGCCACTCCATTGATTGTTGCTTTGTCTCCGGGTCATAGTGATATAACCAGGTTTCTTTCATGGTCACCAATCGCGACAGGAAACCATATGGGTCTCGCCGAAAAAAATTCCAAAAGATGCTCAGACGACTGGCACCTTTGACGTTTTTGATCCACTTTCAGGCATTTCGGGACCCACTTCGCGGATAGCTTCCGCATGTCCAAATCTTCATGAATGATGGACTAAACCGGCTCACGTGAGATACCCAGTTGCTCAGCTATTGATTTAGCCGAAATCCGGCGGTCTTCCCAGATTAGCTCGTGAATTTGATCAGTAATCTCCGGGGTGATCACTCTTTTGGGTCGTCCAGGACGAGACGCATCACAGGTGGAAAAACACCACGTGTAAACTGGGCCACCCAGTTTTTGACAGTGGCATACGATGATAAATGTTCCCATAATGTTTCTGTCAGAATGGCGTGAATTTTCTTCGGCGCCTTGCAGGAAAAAAAAAAACTTGACAGCTCGTGTCTCGATGTTGTTGAAATCGCGCGCGTCGCCTGACATGCTTCCTTTTAGCCTCTGTAACAAGAAAAGTCTTGGAATTCGGCACATGAACAGACCCCTCTTTCAATTGACACTATCGATTCCGTCCTACGATATCGGGAAGTAGGTCGGGCTAAGGACTTATCAGCACACCCTCGTAGAAATGATGAAGAAGGTCGGCTTATGTTGAGGCTGTGAAACAAGGTGTAAAGCAAGTAATAAAGGACATCAGGTGGGCCCTAGGCCTACGCGTAGCATATATGCCGAAATATGTAACGTGCGTAAAATGGTTTGAAACCGTACAGGGAGGGTACCTTGGTAAACATCGGCGCAGACGGAGACAAAGCCTCCACTCTTAGCTTCCAAGGTTAGTTGCCACCAGCTATGGATGGGTGGCTGATGTGCAGACGTGAGCTCACAACGTGTGACGAACATCTTTTAAAAAAAAAAATTAACCTCGAAAACATTGATGCCTTCCCATTCATTATGCTGTCGGTGATCGTGTAGAACGACAAAACCTGTTTGAACTTTGCTTTTTCTCACTTGTGTGTCAGAGTGCGAGAGATTTGCACATTGCAATCAAGATGACTAACAGTAAATCTGTTTAGCTAGCAAGAAACTCTGAAAAGGAGTCATGATAATAAGTATGAAGAATTTACACCTGTAAGGTTAGTCGTGTTGAAAGAAATTAACAAGACAAGCATTGTACTTAAAATGCAGCATTGAGGAGAGTTCTTGTAACTGTTTTTAGCAGTCTAAGAACAATAAGTATTATATATTGTGTGTGTTGGTAGCCTTAGTTGTCCAGCGCGCAATGCGTATGCGCCATATTGTCGCCTGTAGCCTGCCCTGCTCTAAAATATTTTTACCACACTATCTCATAAATGACACGACTTTTGAAAAAAACGTTATAGATCACGAACTGTTTGTTTTGATTTCCTCTACAACATTTCTTATCCTTTAGACGCCTAACGTCAACTATAGTTCACGTACCGCACCGCTAACCTCCAAAGTTGCATTTTATATATTTATTCAACAAATATAGGTACTGAATATTTTAAACATGGTATATACACTCCTTTTTTTCCTTCAAAATGCAGTTTGTTTCATAATTCTAACATATTTGGTTCCTGTATTATTCACATTTTATATACAAGGTGTGCTAAAATTTAAAAAATAATTCCGGCGCCAAAAGGTTTTTCTAAACAGAAATGAGCGAGATATGATTAAAAATGTACATTGATCTTCAAGTAAAGTACTAGTTATTGTTGTCCGATTTTAACGAAACTTTAATTTTCTCTACAGTGTTTCGAAAAATACTAAAATATCACATTTCATGAAATCAATTCATTGGGAGCCGAGTTGTTCCATGCGGACAGACGGACGGACGTACAGACATGACGAAGCTAATAGTCGCTTTTCGTAATTTTGCGAACGCGCCTAAGAAGAACGCCTGTACTGTCATGTGGAATATACAAGCCTTAGTTGCGCTCATACATACGGTGACGTATATCAAATGACAGACTTACTAAACCTTGATCTTCGTCTCCACTTGTTACTGCAATCTACATTATTTCTTGCACACGAACCTGATAAGAAAGTGAGTTATTTTCTAACCAATGCTCTCGGAAATTCTAAGATAGTTTTGGAAAGTTGTCAGGCTTCACCCCCATGTATTTTTGGTAAGGGCAACATGGAGATGAAGTTGAGTACGTAGCGTTGGTGGAATGATACTAGTAGGGAAAACGTACGTACTCGGAGTAAAACTTGTCTCATCACTTTCTTCACCACAAATCTCACATGAACTCTCCTGAGATAGAAACTGGACCCCCGTGGTGAGAGATGGGAACCTGAATATTATAACAGTCATATTAAAAAATCCATTTCATACCATACAGAAAACAGAACGCCTCGATTACAAAACCCAGTTGGGTTAACGTCATTCGGAGAAGTAATTTTTGTGCATTCCGCATATTACGATTTAAGTACACGCACAAAACGAAAACTGTGTTTACAACATGCGAAGTGTTGTGACGTTAAGCTGTTAAAGTTCGGGGGTAATTATATATAATACCTCCTGCAACTTTAATGAATGGTACGCTCCACCCACTGATTTCATGTACATCTGCTGTCTGCCTGTCTGTCCATCCATCCATCCATCCAACTATCCATCCATCTATCTATCTATCTATCTATCTATCTATCTATCTATCTATCTATCTATCTATCTATCTATCTATCTATCTATCTATCTATCTATCTATCTATCTATCTATCTATCTATCTA
>Ga0123352_10022214_pt1 | contig 10115 bp, 7 predicted proteins | sample TergutLab28metaG_FD_89700 | JGI IMG/M metagenome (GOLD analysis project Ga0123352, IMG submission 89700) | Labiotermes labralis P1 segment gut microbial communities from Petit-Saut dam, French Guiana - Lab288 P1 | ecosystem: Host-associated > Arthropoda: Insects > Digestive system > Gut ...
CACACCCATCATCAGCAGTACACAAAATTGTAACTACAGCCTCCAGTACTGGTCATATATTTTGTGCAGCTACCTCCCTCCAACGTGACCAAGCTTGGCCACGTTGGAGGGAGGTAGCTGCACAAAAAATAAGACCAGTACCGGAGGCTGTAGTTACAGTTTTGTGTAATCCTGATGATGAGTGTGGTTGACACACGAAACATGTACAGTGAACTTGCAGAATAATAAATAGACTGCTTTGTGTTGCATCTCGTTGGACAGTTATTAATACGAGATTCTGTTGCTTGTAATTTAGCTAGTTTGCAGGTGTATTCGAAGAAATTGAGAAAAGCTAATATTATATTCGTCACGTCTGTCCGTCCCTCTGTCCGTCCTCTGCATGTCCGCATGTATCAGGATGGCTTAACGATGGATGGATGGTAGTGAAATTTGGTACTGAGGATTTTTAAGAAAATCTATCAAGAAAATTCAAGTTTGGTGAATATCGGACAAAAAGAGAGCACTTTATATGAAAACCGCAGTACTTTTTGTGTTGTTTTCCGTAGAATGGGGAAACAAAATCGTCAGTTACGGAAACGATATTTAGATTGGTTAGCGTAAATCGCGAAAGACTCATATTATTATCTTCATGTCTGTCAGTCCGTCTGCCTTTCCGCATATACCACCTGACGAATTTTCGTCAGATTTTTTAATTGGAAAATTTTATCATATGTGCACAGGAAGCCTAAATTTGTTGAAAATTGAAAAAAAAAAAACTATCGGTCACTTTACATGCGGTTCACATTTCTGGCAGCGATATATTTACGTCGACAATACAAAAGAAGCACATTTTTTCGTTTCCGTAGAAACAATTATTAGGTTAAAATCTCACCTACATTGCATCTCTTGTTAACCAATAAACAGAAATAATGATAACCAAAATCCGCACCTCTAATTAATCCATTGCAACATCTCATAAAGCTAGATGGAAAGGTAACACTGTGTAGAACTAAATCCCAGTTGACGACTGACAGAAACTTCATTACTGCAGCTCGACATCTCTACCCCTTACCGAACACCCTCTGGACACCTAAGCTGCCACCAGGTACGTCCGAAATCATATTAAGTTTCCGTATATTCTTGTAATAAAAGCCAACTAGATGCACTATTTCTCAAATTTATTTTGATAAAGAACTCTACATGTTTCGGACAGACCTACTGTCCATCATAAGAAGTCTCAACACTGTACACACTGCAATAAGTGTTTGTCATATTAGTTTTGTTGACTGTCTGCTCGCGAGTTCAGGATGGACCTCGCTAGCAGACAGTCAACAAAATTAGCATGACAAATATTCGTACCTATTGCTGTGTGTACAGTGCTGAGACTCCTGATGATGGACAGTAGATCTGTCCGAAACATGTAGAGTTTTTATCAAAATAAACTTGATAAATATTGCATCTCGTTGGCTTTTGTTATAAGAATATATCACAATGCACGGTCCTTTGAATGTGAAAAAGTTTCCATATGCATGAAAAGAACAGAAAGTAAACACACTTCTCTTTCTGAAGTAGGGAGAAAGAGATTGGTTAATAAATTCAAGATGTTTTAAGGGTGTTACAAATTCATTGCGCTGTCTTCAAAGACCGCCACTTGTCGCTGTCGTGTGTCAAAAAAATGTAGACCATTCTATCAACACAGTATCTAAGGTCCATATTAATGATACCTTCTGCCCTCATAAAGGTCTTCTCATGTCGCTTTTCTTAAGACATTTATACACAAATTCACGACGCATTCCTCTTAACCCTTGAGAGTACTGTCTGTCTGTCTGTCCCGCACACCCTTCATTTCATCCCCTCACATTGATAAGATGTGTTTAGTCGACACCGGTGGCCGCGCGGTCTAAGGTGTGGGTACGCGACGGCTCTTCCGCTGGGATTGTGGGTTAAAACCCCGCCAACAGCATCGATGTCTGTTTCTTGTCAAATATGGAGTGCTGTCAGGTGGAGGTCTCTGCGACGGGCTGATCACTCGTCCAGAGGAGTCCTACCGATTGCGTGTGTGCCTCATCGATTGTCACCAGGTGCAGAGGGAACACTTTACACTTATAATGAGTAAGCATGGAGGTCAGAATGAGAAAGAATAACACATGATTAAGTTTTAAACTTTAATAAAGTTCCGCTATATTAGTTTCATCTCTTCTTCCGTTACATTTTATATATATATATATATATATATATATATGGGACCGCGGTAGCACAGTGGTTAAGGTGCTGTGCTACAAATCGGAATTTGTAGATTAGATTCCAGATGGTGTCATTGGAACTTTTCATTGACATAAAGTCCTTCCGATCGCACTATGGCCCTGGGGTCGACTCAGCCTCTTACAGCAATGAGTACAAGGAGCATTTCCTGGGGTAAAGGCGGCTGGTGCGTAAGGCTGACATCCTTACCACCACCTTGACCCGTTGTCATGAAATCCGGCATCCTTAACTTCCTTGAAGCCTCTGGTTCAATCCAGGCCTGTAACGGGACTGCTTTACCTCTTAACTTATATATATATTCTCCGGTATAGCTACTATAGCGCCGCTATACCACTGATACGGAAGAAATAACTTCCTTTCTGTATTAGATAAGATAAATCTGTAAATATTTGTTTTCCTAATATTACTTGTATTAATTTAGTGGGCCTGGATAGCTCAGTCGGTACGGCGAGTCGTTACGGGCTGGACGTTCCGGGGATCGAATTCCGGTGGGGGTGAGTTTTTCCGCACCCGTCCAGACCGGCTCTGGGGCCCACCCAGGATCCTGTACAAGGGTATTGGGTCTATTTCCTTGGTTTAAAGTGGCCTAGCGTGGCGTTGACCACCCACCTTATCTAGCGCCGAAGTTAAAGAAAGAGTAAAGCTATACCTCTACTCCCCCTCTGGGCCTTCGTGGCCTGTTTTAGGGGGAACTTTATCTTTACGTTTAATACTATTAATTTGTTTTATACATCATTAGTACAGCTCAGTGGCTGAAAGTTTAGTGATGTGGGGTATTGGCTGCTGTCCTTACGACTTGACACATGCGTTTATGTGACAGAGACAGAGGGTCAAGCAGTGCAGAGCGTCCATTAAAATGCACGTAAAGCGAAGATGATAACAGCTATACATATTCGCCGTTGTGTGGCAATCGAGAAGAAGAGAGAGTACCACAGCGAAATATAGGGCTAGAATAGTGGCAAAGTTTACGCTTTAATAAACGTAACTAATGTGAGCAATGCGATATTTCATTACTTACAGCTGATTCTTTACAGGCATATTGCCCTGAATGTGACATTCTTTGTGCAAACCTTCTGTCCATTTCTCAGCGGACCGTAAGCCGTTTTTTGTTAATCCTATAACAGCAACCTACATATTACAAGCACTGATATAATCAGTACCTGTTGCAACAATTCCCAATCATGGTAATGGTATTCCTGTTCTTGAATTTCAGTTATTTGATCAACCCCAGGGAGAAAATTTGAATTCACGTGGACAGTGCTGTGCAAAACACGGATGCCAATCTAAAATCTCTGTCGGTGACAGAATTTACAGTATTGCCAACCTTTTGTCTTTTCCTCCCTATGTAGAATAGTAAGTGTAGAAATGTTCACGGAGTTTAAAAAAAAAGAAAAAAGTTAACAAGGAAGCGATTTCATTCTATATGAAATCATTTCGCATTCGCCTGTCAAGTAGAAATAATTTTGTATTTTAATCCGCAGAACTTTTATGATAGCATCTTTCGTATTTTTTCAGCCAGACACTGATGCTGAAATGCATAAGCAGAAAGAACCATCAGGATATATTGGTGAAGTGTGGCATTTGCTCGAAGAGGAAATGAACTTCACGTAAGGCATCCATAAAATTTGGGAATGGTGAAATGAATGAATAAACAAATTATGTCTACGACAACTTTTCTGACAACTTGTAGAGAACTATTCACATATCCAAGCATGTGACTCCTATATCATATTCGTTTCGGTTTAGCATTGACCAAGATGCAGCCTCTACAATATTTTCTTGTGTAACGTAACCAAACTTTTCGCTACAGATTCAAATACTTGCTCAGGATTTCAGATAGAACCGTCTTACATTGTTGGTGCCCATTAGAAGGGAAACCAGACCACATAATCTGTTTAAGTAAATTAAATGTCTGTCTGTCTGTGCAGTACAGAATATCATTTCCCAACGGATGAAAACACCGCTGGCTACAAGAATCCAAACGGCACTTGGACTGGGGTGTTTGGGATGATCCAGAGAGATGAAGTGGAAATAACGAATGTTGTGCTCTCTATGGTGTCTATGCGGATTGAAATTGTGGATTATTCTTTTCCAACACTGGAAATCAGGTAATTTTGCCTTTTAATTACAGAGAAAATGAAAATTTTTCCTCACGGTCAGAAACACAGCTCGAACTCGAACAGTGGTGCCAAGTTTACATATTTCTCTCCGGTCAAGAGGTTAAGACTGCCGTACTTTTTGTTTTGCTTTGTCATTTGCGGTATGTAGTCTGACATCCCATCCGAGGAGACCTGCCTGAGATATTGAAGAAATTCCGGTCATTACTAAAACATGTCTGACATATTCAAGAACTTCCCCTCATCCAAGGAATCATGCCAGAGATATTCAAGAATTTTCTAACAAGATGTAAAAATGTCTGATAGTCAAGAAATTCTCCCTATCAGTGAACCATGCCTGAGATATTCAAGAACATCCCCACATCCTTGGAAATATGCCTCAGATATTCAAGAATTTTCCTCATCAAGGAAACGCGCTGGAGATACGTACCTCTACCCATCCAAGGAAACCTGTCCTAGATATTCAAGAACTTCCTCGTGTATATGGAATGCGAAGTTTTTTTTTACCGCGTTCACAAAGTTCGCTATTTGTCCATTTCCTAAGGCAGACGTAACCGGCCCACCAGTTCCCATTTCTCTTTTTTAATATACATTTTAACATCATTCTTCTTAGTAGCCTACGTATTCCAAGTAGCCGCTTTCCTGCACGCTTTTTCGAGAAACCCTTTCAGAGACTTTTTTCTTATATAACAATACATATGTCCTTCCCATTCATTCTCCTCGATTTGTTCACCCGAGTAATGTTTGGTCATGAGTGACCCCATTCCCCGCCCTCTTGTTACTCCTTCATCTTACGTGCGAAGAGGTCCCCTCAGCATCCTATTCTCAAACACATTTGGCCTATTCATTCCCATCAATATAAACACCAAAATAAAATAAAGATAAAATCTCCAAACATGTAAAGGAGAAATGTAAAAGGATTCAGACAAAATTCTCGAAGAACTGATGAGATTAATTCTTTCCTTGTTCGTTTTATTTGCCTCACACTGTCTCGCTCTACAATCCTTATGTGTGACAATTCCTTACTTCAGCCTGCCCTCATGAAATAAAAACCAGGGATTTAAGCTGTATTTATGAATCCTTGGAGAATTAAATTATTATAAACTGTGCAAGATTCGACTGCGGCTTGTAAGAGGAAGTTCTTGAACTTCCAAGTTTATTAACCCTCTTGATTCTATTGGTTACTGTATGTACGGCTCCGTCTGACAAAATATACTATAAATTTTGACGTAAGTGTTCGGCAGTAATTTTCAGTAAACACTCATGTTCCTGTACAGTATTCACTTGTTGGTTTTTCTAATGAAAGAATCCTCTACTATCTATGGAACATGAAGTGGTCCTACATGCAATTATATATTTATGTCAGGTTTCAAAGACTTTACAGCCTACAGCTAGGGTTTTTTAAACCCAAAAATATCTTTTAGTTTAGCTGAAACCTTGATGTCAGTGGCGTAAATAAGCCCCCCCCCCCAACCACCACCACCACAAACATCGCAGCGTGGGGATCCCGATGGTCAGCGGATACGCCAAAACTAACAGAAACGTGAAGCTTCTTATGGTTTGACGTGAGTGAAATGTGGAGTGATACAAAGCTTACTGTCCTTTCTGCATGTATTGGGTTCTTCTAACAGATGGCACTATTCCGCATTCCTGTCAATATGTCTGGGAATAACTTGTTTAATAATTACAGGAGGTCTTCAGTTATAGTGTCTTAGGGGGACTTCCGCCACTGCGTGGCGTCTAAATAAAGGGGAAAAAAACTGGGCGCTTTTAATGAGATATTTTTTCGGACTCTTGTTGTTTACGAAATAGATAATTAATTTGGCTTCATGTTTAACGCAGCCAAACAGAGTAGTGTCCTCCGTAAGGATCACGAAATGTCTTGAATTTACTTTAAAAGTAATTTTGTTTTCCAGATTTTTAACAATACGTCTGTTGTCTGGGTTTTCTTACCTCAAATTGACACACGATACAATCGAAAAGTGCATCGTTGTTTTGTGAGGTACATACTAACAATTTAGCATACTTCTCTCCTGGTGTTATGTCATTCATTCTACTTTAATTTTTGTAGAAGTCCTCTCGTAGTATCTATAAAACTCTGTAAATTATACTTATATTATGTTATAAGGTGTCTATTCCCCCTTGCGTTATTCAATGCAAATGAATTTTGCAATCAGCCAAAATAACATTATATTCAGGAAGAGTAAGTCTACATGTTTCAGCTAAAAAGATTAGCTGTCAACATTCCCAATTGCAGGAATACAAAAGGAAGTATATTTTACAAATTTTTTATGCATGTTTTATATTACTGCTAGTAGGTCTGCTGATAGCTAATCAATTTTAGCCGAAACACGTAGCCTTATTCTTACAGAAAATAATTATGCCTTGACTGATTGTAACATTCATTTTTAATATGTCCGAATATATTGAATGCGGCCTGATTTAATATTATCTTCATGTGTTTTATTTTTCTAAATATTAAGGATTAGTTACACTGAGGTTACAGGATTCAAAATATTTGCCCTTCCTCCTTTGGCTAACTTGTAAGTAGCTATACTTTGTATGTCCCTTTATTGTGTAGGAAAAAGGTCGTAATCCATCTGCCTGCTTGGTTAGATAAAACGTCAAATACGGGACTTTGGCAGAATACATTTTTATCATTTGTTTGACTGTTGTCCTTAGTAGTTCTGAATATGTAGTACTTTTATTTTTCCTGTATTCTCCTGTGTTTATCATTTACATTGCTGGTAAGACACTTCCCATATTTACATGAATTATCACTATTTTAACATATTCTGTGATATTCGAACTAATGATGTTTCCAAATACTTTCGGTGTTCTGTAAGCTTTGTACGAAAATGCCCACCAAATTGCCCGACATATACTCCATCACAAACTGGACATATTAATCGGGGGATGCAAGTGTTATATAGGGTGTACCCGTGGATCCTACTCCACTACTAAAAACTATTTTTTTACTTCCGTTTTTACAAATACCAAGAATGTTATAAACCATTTTCATTTTATTTTTTTTTTTTGCTGAAATCCAAAAATACCCGGACTACTCAAGGACTATAATGATCTTTAGAAAAGTGTGTATTGTTGACTAAACATTTTTATTTAGTTTGTGACACAATTGTTGTACATCTAGACACGTTATGGAATATTTGTGCATTACAGATCCTACGTCATCATTAAGACCCCCCAAACCTACGATCTCAAGTGGAATATGTTCCGATCTTTTTCCCCTAAACTTTGGATTATTGTTGGTGTCACCATGGCACTACTTTCTGTCAGCCTTACCGCTATTGAGTACATGGTTCGAAAGCACGGACTTCAAGATGATGGAGATTACACTCTTAGAACATTCATTTTTATCGTCTTTGGTGCATACTGCCTGAAAGGTAATATAAAAAGAGATAAAGGTAAAATTTCATTTTGCATGTTACGAAAGCCCTAAATGAATATTAGCGGTCAACCTCACGCCACGGCCGCTTTCTCCCGGGTAAAATTCCCCAAGGTACCTTTTGAATATAAGACTGAGGGAGAGGTCCATACGGCTATGGAGTTACTGTAGACCTTACAATCTACAGCCAGTAACAACCAGTTTTTACCGTTGCATAAAGTTGTATATTGTAAGAATTATTGTAAACTTGTGGGATCCCACAGAGTGAAACCGTATTGTGAATAAAATTATACTGCATTTTAATTTAGTTTAAAATATTTTATCGATGGCCAGATGATGGTTGTCAACGGCCGAAACATGTAGTTGTGTATCAAAAAGAAACGTATTTATGTTCGAAGGATAAACGACTTGTTACTGAATGTAGACTTTACAGTTTACACGATTATCGGAGCAGGAGCAAACCTTCAAAGCCTGATATGTTTACACTCACACTATGATGTACTCCAGTATGTCAAAATTTCAGCCCATAACTGGGAATATAATGTCCACAGTTATTATGTGTTAAAATTTTACGATCTCACTACGTTCTAAATAACCATAACTATCCATACCGCCTTACTATTTTTGTCACCCCTCACCAAAAATCTCCATTGATGTCAGTTTTCAGATTTATGAGATCTTAAGGGCCACTACGTTGTGTAGGCTAATGTTTTGGTTCAGAAGATTCGCAGGAACATGTTGCCTCGATCTTCAGGGTGTTTGAATTCGCTCACGTTAAAAATGGAGGCAGTACTTCAATCCGAAATGACTCTCAAGAGTCGAAATTTTAAACCTTGTTCCACGATGTCATTCCCCGTTTTAACAGCACTAAAAGTTCAAACAGTAAGACTTACATAAGTGAGAAATCATCAAGATATTGAGAGTACGGAGAGACGAGTTATTTAACATTTGTATTACATATTTCAGTTAGTTAATATATATTAAATATATTAAAAAATTGAACCAATTATACATACATACATACATACACACATACATAAATACACACACATAACTACATACATACATACTTACATACATACGTGCTTATATACACACACACACGTACATACATACATATATAAATACATACGTCCATACATACATATGCACAAATACATACACACACATACATACATACATATATACACATACATACATAACTACATACAAATATATATACATACATATGTACATACATAAATACACATACATACATACATACCTACATATATACACATAATGAACATACATACACATATACACATACATACATATATACAAACATACATACACATACATACATACACAACACATACATGCACATATACACATACATAAACACATACATACATACACAACACATACATGCACATATACAAATACATAAACACATACATACACATATACACGTACATACATACATACATACATAAATACATACATATATACACACACATACATGCACATATACACATACATACATATACACATACACACATACATACGTACATATATACACACACACTTACATACACACATACATACGTATATACATACACACACACGTACATAAATACAGAAACACATACATACTCATATACACATACATATATACAACCATACGTACACACACGTACATACACACATACATACGTACATACATACGTGTACGTACATACATACACACACACGTACATACATACATACACTTATACACATACATACATACTTACACACACATACATACATACATACATACACACACGTACATACATATATATACATACATAAGCAAGTAGACAAGCTGGAATCAGAGCTGAAACAGTGCAAGGAGAAAGGAGCAAACATGCTTCATATGCCATCTCCCTCAGGAGCAACAACACTAGTAGATGCAGCTGTTACGGAACACTGCACGCCATCTACTGTCACAAGCCCAGAACTCACAGACGTAGCACTGCGGCACGTGGCGCTACCTACTGAGACGACTAGTAAAAGTTACGCGACAGCGGTGCGGGAGACGAAAGCTACAGCATTTAAAATGACAGTCAAATCCACAGGTTAACACGCGCCGGATTCAATTAAACAAATGTTGAAAGCCAACATAAACCCCGGCGAAATCAAAGTGGGGGTTAAAACTTTTAAATCATGCAATAGAGTAGTAAAAATAGAAACAAATAGCAAACAAGTAATCGAAGCCCTGGACCAAGAAATCAGAGCAAAATTTGGAGACGAACTAGAGGTTCGCGTACACACAAGAAGGAAACCACGGCTAATAATCATAAACGTACCAGAAGGCATTTCAACAAACA
>Ga0123352_10022217_pt1 | contig 10115 bp, 3 predicted proteins | sample TergutLab28metaG_FD_89700 | JGI IMG/M metagenome (GOLD analysis project Ga0123352, IMG submission 89700) | Labiotermes labralis P1 segment gut microbial communities from Petit-Saut dam, French Guiana - Lab288 P1 | ecosystem: Host-associated > Arthropoda: Insects > Digestive system > Gut ...
CGATCATCCTCAGGGAGCATACTTTGTTCCTTGCTAAAGTTACAGTTTAAAACACTCAGTGATTTACTTCGTTATATTAATTTGGTGCTGTGGCAGCATGTCGTGTGTTGTGTGTGAGTCGTATGCTGTTCAACTGAGACCGGCTGTCGATGTCGACAGCCGGATGATCGTATGATCGAAACATGTAGGAGCGTTTTAACTGTTTTAATGTAAATTTTAGATTATTAAAGACTATATATGTGCATTTGTTGGTGTGTTACGTAAATAAACTACAAAATACACGACGCAACGACAAAGGTCTTCATGATGTCATTAGGCTACGGTCAGAAGTTTGAATTAGCCTTCTGCCCCAAACTTCAGTACTTTATACGGAACAAGAAAAATGCACCATTGTGGTCACATTGAAATCTAGTTCCACCGCCCACGCATAAAAATACAGAAATTGAACTTTATGTTCGGAAGAATTCGGCTACTTTTCAAGATTCATGTAGCTGTCCTCCGGCTTAAGAAACCGTATAACCTGACAGAATCTACCCTGAAGTTGTAGGTAGTATGTTCTTCAGAAACGCTGGCACATGGTGTCAAACCGGAAAACTGCAGTACGCCTCTTCAAAGCTGTGAAAAGCTCAAATTTTATAGGCCTATGGATCTGGAATTGTTTTACTGACAGTCGCTGGCTACGAATGTTAGGCTCATAGGAGTATCTGTGATGGCTGACGACGAAAAACATAGGAAGTAGTGCCCAGTTGAAATGTGATGGCACACGGGGACGCACGGGAGCGGAAGTGGAGGGGGAAACTGGCGAATGGAGTGGGTAGCCAGTACTCTTCACACTACCTCGGAACATGGTGTATCCATCATTACTACCGCTGATGTGCACACCTCGGCTGCCAGTAGTCGACTGAACTGAAGCCCCCGCCGATTTCAATGGACTCGTCCGGTTCGCCGAAAGATCAAATCTGGTTTCTACGCGTGTGCCACCATGTTTCAAACGCAGTCTACTAGTCAGTATTACTGGTAGAGCCCATCTTTATTTACAATCCTGCTCCAAGAGGTCACGCATTCTTCAGTTGCCTTTATAAATTCGAAAGACATATTTGAGGAATATTTAGAAATTAAGTTCCCCCACATTGTAACGCTTGTGTTAAGCATTGTCATATTTGGGGGGATGCAGCACGAGTGATAAGGTAGCATGTACAGATAACGCCACGGACAGTCTGACGCTAATCACGGGATAAGTTGACATACAATAGACAACAGATTAGAAACTTGGCCCCGCGAATAAGTTCGCTGTACTGTACGGTTTCTTCTGGGGGAAACATTTTTACCTGTCGAAATTTACCGCGTATTAATAGAGGTGTGTGATGTTCGAAAAATGACCGAACAGGCATCTGTGAATATGATTGCACCGTTCTGCCCAGCACATCAAGGACAAATGACACGGCAGGACGATGGTAGGAACCGACTGTGGGGAGAGAAAAGAAAAAGCTGTAGCCGATTCCACAGTAATGAGGAAGTGGAAACGACTCTTCGTGTTTAGTTGCGCATGCAAACACCCGATACATATCGCGGGGGATTTGTTAAACTCGTACCGGTTGGGAGAAATGCATCAATGTGCACGCGGATTATGCTGACATTTGTGATACTTCATTGCAATAAATCCGATATATTTAATGTTTTTATGATTTTCTATTTAATTTTCATGACCTACGGAGCCTTATTAATTGGACATCTTTCGTATATTTTGGTGTGACATACCCATATTTATGTACCACTTTCCTCGAAGCACTCGATGTTTGAAAACCTACTCATACGAATACAAAGGCACACGCATACAAGAACCATCAATGAAAGGGCCTTACGCAAGAATAAAAACTGCGAAATGAGTGTATAGACCTACTTTTATTTTCATGGGTTAACAGCCCTAGTGGGCCTAGGCCTTCTTATTGTTGAGGTTTCGGGGTCACACACACACACACACACACACACCACACTCGGTAGGACTCCTCTGGACGCGTGATCAGCCCGTCGCAGAGACTTGTATCTGACAACACGCAACATTCACAAGACACATCCATGCCCCCGGCGGAATTTGAACCCGCAGCCCCAGCAAGCTAACGGCCGCAGATCTACGCCTTAGACCTCGAGGCCACCGGGATCGGCATAGGCCTACTTACCAGCACAAAATAATTGGAGTTACCAAGGGTAATGGACGCGTGTGTTGTTCGCACGTCGAGACATGTAGGGTAATGGTAGGTAACAGAAGAATTGAAAAACCAGAAATTAATCTCTACGAACATTACGTGTATTAGTTTCACAAACCCGTCTGTAAGAATTATCCTATAAAGGTAAACTATGTTGTTTCTGGGTCGCAGAGTCACGAAGAAGATAAAAGCTTATCCAAACAAACATCACTTCTTTATCCAACCTAGTTGCAGGTCTTTATGATCGTTCTCAAAATTTACAGTGTTCATTTTCTGTTATCTCCCACTGACAAATTCTAATCTCAGGTGCAAACATGTAGGTACAGAGGAAGTCGACTAACACAGGTTGTTCAGTCATTGAGAAGATTCGTCTGTCGGTACACTGCCCTCTGTCCTCAGGATGAAAGCAGATCCAGCTTTCTAAATAACGTAATGGTTTAGTTTAGGAACACTAGACCACTTACGAAGTCAGAAACTAACGAATCCTAAATCACTTTGTTATTTACAAAAGACACAGGCCTCCGAATTACAATTCAGAGGACCTTTGTCAATCCCCAGTGCACATGTAGGAAACGTGTACAGCAATTAAAACTCCTGTTGGGAAACACCAGGGCCTGAGATATTGTGCTTTGCCCAAGGCCCCGAGATCTGAAATGTGTACTATTAACATGATACGAGACAGATATGTCAGAATGTTGTATATGTACAATACCGCCCAATTATTACGGCTGGTGTAATGAATGATTTCATCAGAGCCGCAGGAAAGGGTCGTTGACGCCCAGACCGTTACGTCGCCCTGTCAAATAACCAGGATCCCTTTCTGCAGGCAGCGGGCGTTTCTATCAGCGGGCTGAGCATCTGGCCTACTTACCCGAGATTACAACAAATCTGCTGGTACAGTTGCTGTGTGAACAGACTTAAGCATTTTAGGCGGGTGACTTGTAATCACACCACGGCATACACTCAGAACATGGATGGAGGAAACGGTTTTCAGATATGGAGCACAGCTATGAATGTGCTGAGTGAACAGACGCTACAAGCTGACAAGAGACGGTCCTCCAGCTTCGGAAGTGGGAGTTAACAAATCCTTAGGGTTAAAAGGCATGTTAGGAAATGTTAAACAGAGTACCAGAGTTAGACAGGTTCCCTGAATGAGCTAATCGATTGGAAATGGACAGTTGAATTTGAAAGCGGCCACCTGGAGTTATAAAAACACTTGCCAGTGGTATATATGTGTAATCTTGATATAGTATATTTTAAAAAGACTCAGGAGTTTTCAAGAAACTCGGAAAGTGTAAAGAGGCAAAGTCGGTTATAGAATGTTTCAGAATTTCATTGTATTTCAGTGTTAATGCGAGTTCTCCGTCTGTGTAATAGCACCGTACAGGTTTACGTTAGGGTTTTATAACCGACATTCTGGAAATCCCGTCTCCTTTAGGGCGAAGTGACTCTCAAATGGCCTATGTCCGTATTTCAAATTATAATTCAGTTTTGTGGGAATTTACACACAAGACAGCTTCGAAAAATAGCCATACAAAAGTTAGTCGCCACGGCGACTAGGCGCAAGGAAATGGTGCACACCTGATATACCTTCTTCCTCTACATACAGGCCACGACTTTCCAAATACAGCAGATTTCAAGTGTCCGGGATCACGTCCTGGTGGCAGGGCTAATGTTTACTCGGTGGAAATCACCACGTGGACAAGTACAGACGTGTCGATGATCGTGTATTCACTATGACTACAAACGCACGTGTGGATGACATTTTAGCTTATAATGGGTAAGAACGTCTTCCGGCATACGTGACAAGCAAAACCTGCATCATGCCACAAAGTAGTTTTGACGGTGCGAGCAGGAAAGTGGCTGCATAAGGGCGAGCATCTTCTGCTGTAGGACAGCCAGGCCTCGGTGGCAAATACTCACATTGTAGTCCGACTGTTACGTAAGTCCTGCAAAAGATGGAATCTTACGGCTCGTGTAAGGTCAATATGACCAGTTTGTTGTGCTGCTTTAAGACACGTGGCAGATACCCCTTCTGTTGTTTCTTTTGTGCCAAAAACTGGATTTCACAGGAGCCATAACCACAGGTCTGGGCCCATGCAAATAAAACGCTTCAAAGAATAGCTGATTGGAAGTGACTTGGTTCAAACAAAACACGAAAACTTGGTTAATTTTACTTGACATAAACGGAATGTCGCAAAGCCATACCAGCCAGACCTAAAAATTGTAATAATGTGAAATTCCACAGGTAGTAGTAGAGAACGTGTCAGTTGAGATCCTAGCAGGCAGACGAAGAGTACAAAAGGGTGGGGATCTTTGTTGTTTGTTTAATGACGCTATCGGCAACTTAAGAAATATGACATCAGTTGGGTTGGTTGATAATAAATAGGCCTAATGAATTATTAATGGAAAAGGATATTGAAGGATGCGTTTGTGGCTGAATTTTGGAGTGATATCCCTTTACTTGCCTCTAGGAATTGAGAAAAATTATTAAAAATTTCAAGGTGGTCGGTGTCGTGGCTGAGATTCGAACCAAATACTTCCAAAATTAAAGTCAGAAGCGATTCAGACTGACAAAATTGTTCAGTGAAAGGAAGGAGAATATAAAATAAAGAGAAGAAAAAATGAAATTAGAAAGGAAATGCAAGGCGGAAGAGACATGCAGAAAGGATGTGTTATGTCTGCATGTTTTTTTGTCGCATATACGTATTGTCACTCCGATAATTTAAGCAAAATTGTATGATGGCGTATTCAAGAGATGAAAGAATTTTCACCTAGAGCGATTACCAGCTACTTTTCTTTGCATGTTTTTTGCAGACATGAGTTCAGTCAAAACGTTAAGTCATGCATGATTGAAAAATGAACGTATTAGTGGAGTTTCTCCAGTCGGAACCTGTTCTATTTGTGCGGATTTCCGACTTCTTTGAGATAAAGAAGTCTACGATGTCGCTGCAAAGTGGAATATGTCGGCTGTGGATGATTTTACCAAAAGAATAATCTTGTTGCCTGTAAACTGTCTGTTTAGATATGTATGCTTGAACATAGGGAACAGTTTGAAAGTTGGACACTATCCCTTGCTTCGTCTATATCTGTCATAGTCCACGACCAAACTAATACAGTGAAAACTGTCTTAAACGGACATATAAAAAAAAGCAACCTTGTCTTTAGCAAATTACTTTCACAGTACCGAGGATCTTTGATTTAAATTAAATTGCCTGTATTAAACGGAACCTGCTCTCAACGAAAATAAAATCCGGTCCGTTGGAGTTCCGTCATAGGCAGGTTTCACTCTATTTTTTAAGAGATTGCAGGTAAAAATACTATATATTTTCACGAAGAAGCTATACTGGCCCTCCGAGAAAGAGACGGAATAAAGCCGTAACGGTACAATGTCCTGCATCCCGCAGTGAAGGCGACAATTGTTCGGTATGACAGAAGATGTTTAGCGCATCTTAGTAATGTCCTGTATAGCTCCGACTTGTGGAATTATTGCAATTAACTTTACGTTGAGTTTAATAATGAAATATTTGTATCGTTGCATCGTGCAATCTGTAGTTTATTTAATTACACACACCAACACATGCATATATATATAATTTATTTATTTAAGGAGTCTAAAATTCACATTAAAACACTTAAAACGCTCCTACGTGTTTCGATCACACGTCATCCTGAGGAAGCAGACGTTGTTCCTTGCTAAAGTTATAATTTAAAACATTCAGTGAATTACTTCGTTATGTTAACTTTTATGCTGTGACAGCATGTCGTGTTTTTGTATGAGTCGTACGCTGTTAGGTTCGTTCTAAACAGCGTACGACGCTCACACAAAAACACGACATGCTGCCAGAGCATAAAAGTTAACATAACGAAGTAATTCACTGAATGCTTTAAATTATAACTTTAGCAATGAACAATGTATGCTCCCTGAGGATGATTGTGTGATCGAAACATGTAGGAGAGTTTTAAGTGTTTTAATGTAAATTTTAGACTTCTTAAATTATATATATGTGTGTGTGTGTGTGTGTGTGTGTGTGCATGTGTTGGTATGTGTAATTAAATTAATAATTAAAGTTCCTTAATTCTGAAATATACTGTTGCACAAGAAACGAAAAATACACTACCAGCATGCTAGCCCTTTTGGTAGAACATGGGACATAATCTGGAAAAGGGAAAGGTCAATATAAGGTTGTCCCTTTACAATGCAATGAAGACATTTAGGGAAAGTACAGGTATATCTCCACACGCTGACATCGGCAGTTAATGGTGGTGAGTGGTCAGCACCACGCCCTGGTTTCTTCAGGCTCGGGGAAAGACTGATCGGTACTCATTGAAGAGGAGGAAGGTTGGGCACTAGATCTGGTCTGGACCTTTTGGAAAATGGAAAAACTTCTTTTCTTACGGATCCTCCAGCCCAGAGTTTCACAGATATACGTGGGCAAACACAACGGTTAGCATAACTATTCATCACATTTGGTGCAGAGTCATTAAATAACACTTCCTTCAACACTCCAACATCTAAGCCAATCTTTTTACTCATGTTTCCAACCCACTCCATTGCACTGCGAAATCTGTCACGTTTTTCCGCATTGCTCTTGAATCCCGTTAAGCACTCTCTTATAACGACGGAATACCACGTACTTTCATGAAACCATCGCCTCTTCTCAGCCTGTGACCTAGTGTTTACTGCCGCTTGGCCGATGACCAGTTTGAATTGACTGTTATCAGAAAGAATCGCGACGGCAACACCAGACGGTTTATTTGTTTTATAGACAACGTGATTTTCATAGAGTACAGTATCGCAGATAGATGCCTGATAAAGTAATAGGCCTGATGCAAAAAACAAGAACTGCCGAGCCTTAGCGCATTAGGATTATGGATCTTTTATTGTCTCGCTCACGCGGTATTGTGGGAAAATTGTTGGTATTTAGGACGTTGACTTCCATGATATTAACCGCCAGTACCTTGTCTATGACCTGTTGTAAGTTAGACCTACTATCGATAGTTAAGTAAACCCGTTGTAGCAGTTCACTGTTAATAATACAAACTGTTCAGTTCCAACTATAAAAAGACATGCTGTTTCTCCATTACAAAGGCAAGTCACCAGTGTTGACAGAAGTATTCACCGTGTATTCTAAGAATCAAATGAACATGTGGAACACATTTAATGCTAAAGCAGATAACCATAGCAACCACTGCGCTTTTTAGAGGTAAAAGCTCTAGTAAAACCAAGGGCATTAGAAATGCAGGGAATTCTTGGTACTATGGGGTCCAGAATCTCTTGTCTTACGATTTTTTCTAAAATAGGTAAAATACAGTATCCATAACTATAATTTTGCGTGTCCTTTTATGTGGGTGTGAAACCTGATCTCTCATATTAAGGAAGAACACAGGTTGAGGGTATTCGAGGATAGGTTGTTGAGGAAGGCATTTGGGCTTAGGGGGGAAAAAGCAACGTGAGACTAGAGAAAACTGCACAATGAGAAGCTTTATGGATTGTATTCCTCACCTTACTTCGCTATCGCGGTCTCTTAATTCTGTAGGCCAACACTATACAATGCTTTGCTGTTCCGTTTTCAGAATGTTGAAGCTAGAACGAAAATGTTGCATCTAATTTCAGTAGGAATCCTTTGTCCGAGCTCATTTTCCTATTTCAACCCATCAGAGATGTATTAAATTGTAATTTATACCCAGGTGTATCTACATTTGTCGGTCACATTCTTCTTAGGCATACTGTTTTTCAGAACTTATATAAAGCCTCTTACTGAGGAAAAAGACCCCATGCTTATTTCATGCCAAAGACTGACGCTTTCAAGAAATATCCTAATGTGAAAACTAACAGATTAGGTTAGGATCTTTCCTTTGTTTTGTATGGGCGTGAAACTTGGTCCATCACATTAATTTATATCATTAAAGTACAATCACATTAATTAGTAATATGGCCTATGCTTATTTATTTCCACAAATTTTTAATTTCACTTATATTTATTGTTGTATAAATACTTGCTTGTATATGTCGTATCAAGTAGCAAAATTATATGTATGTATATTGCAACAACCTGCAACAGAATCCACTTTTGTATAATACATTTCCCTCAAGTAGGTAAAATGACAGAAACGCGAAGGAAACATTGTTGTAAATAAAGAAGCATAGATTATTAGTACGTTAGTTTAGTTACATGGTAAGATAAGAGCAGTTCATAAGTTTGGAACGTTCGTAAGTAACACTGCGATGACATTATTTCAGCCAAAAGAAAGGTAATAACAAGAGACTAGAAAAAGGAGCATAATAAGAGTTGCATAATTTGTAATCCTCATCACACGTTATCAGACCGACAAAATAAAAGGAGGGGGATATGGTATTTTATTCGGAAAACATGAAGGAAAATTACTACTGGTGATACCCAGACATGGATGGAAGGATAACACTAAATCGAACGTACGACATAATGATCTAGGGATGTGGCTTGGATTAAACGGGCTAAGGATAGAGACCAGTTGCCTGCCTGTTGTGAATATAATAATTAATTTTGTGGTCCCTAAAGGGCGAGGGTAATGACTTCACCAGTTGGCCGAACTGATCCATGAAGTTACTTATGGACAAGCATGAGGTCCAGTCAGGCTACTGCCGTTCAGGGAGTGGTCCAGCGAAGCTATCATGCAGGATGTGCGTTAAACAAACAGCCTTAAAAAGTATAATCCTCAATCAAAGTCAAGAATTGTGATCATTATCTTCAGCAATATTGAATACAAAAACAACTGTTAGCCTCAGCCCACTGCAATCGGTGACGCCGTTGCCAGACGTTGGGGTCATCCGAGGTCTCCAACCAACGTATCACCACATTTATTGTTACAGCCAGTCGTTAAGGAAACAGGAGGTTTCACTACTCTGTTCATACAAGCGAATCATAAACCTGTAAGATTCTTCAGTCAGCTTCTTGGGTTACCCTGAGAATAGAACCAGGAAGCTCTTTCGAAACGTCGGTACCGTACACCTATCTACAGGACATCATTAAGCCAGATGACTGGGATCTTGGTACCGATGAGGAAGGAGGCAGGGTGAAGCATCAAACGGTAGCTTATTAAAAATAATACAGAGATATGTCCACCTTCTGTGGTGGGCGTGACAATAATGGTTTTGTGTTAATTTCTCATTAGTTAAGGTCATATGGTAAGGCTGGACCATATTTAAACGGCATGCAGTAGGGTTATTTGGTCTGAAAGTTGTTACGTTTAACGGGTTTGATTTACATTTCTGTAATTCTTAATTATTAATTACTTACTTCCAAGTACACTTACTCTTTCATTTCAACAGCTGCGCAGCTGGTATTCCGTGCCGAATGCTCTCAGGAGAATCAAATGGCGGGTTAAGAAATGGGCGCTGTGAGAACCTCGCATGTCGCACACTTCAAACCAGTTTGCATCTCCATTACCCAAATCATACTTCCATTTACTTATGTTTCCTTCGCGTAAATATTTCGTTATGTACGTAGGTTATTCGGAAAGTAAGTACCGTCTGCGCATATCTCTCGCGCATCCTCGAGACTTGTCATTTTGCGCATGTGCAGTGACTCCCTCTATCAATTGAGAAGCCACAGACGCCATTTCGTGAAATTCGTGTTATGTTTATGTTCCTGTGCGTTAAACATATTTAAGACAATTGAAGGGGACGCCAACTGTGAAATACGGTCTGTAATTCGTTTTTTAAACGCTAGGAATGTGCTAGCAAGTGAGATTCATCACCAGATCTGCCAAGTGTATGGTGACAATGCGATGAGTGATGGCATGGTCAGGAAATGGGTTCGGATGTTCAATGAAGGACGAGAGAACGTGCACGATGAGGCGCGAAGTGGGCGTCCATCTTTGGTGAATGATGATTTGGTGCGTAAGGTCAACGAAAGAGTGCGTGACGAC
>Ga0123352_10022218_pt1 | contig 10115 bp, 7 predicted proteins | sample TergutLab28metaG_FD_89700 | JGI IMG/M metagenome (GOLD analysis project Ga0123352, IMG submission 89700) | Labiotermes labralis P1 segment gut microbial communities from Petit-Saut dam, French Guiana - Lab288 P1 | ecosystem: Host-associated > Arthropoda: Insects > Digestive system > Gut ...
ATACTGACATTCTGTACGTAACTTAATAATGACATACTCTAAGTAACATAACTCAGCAAATAACATTCTACACTTAACTCAGTACTGTCGCACTTCACGTAACATAACTCAATACTGACATTCCGTACGTAACTTAACTTAATACTGACATACTCTACGTAACATAACTCAGCACTCACATTCTACACTTAACTCAGTACTGTCGTACTGCACGTAACATAACTCAATATTGACATTCTGTACGTAACTTAACTCAATACTGACACACTCTACGTAATATAATTCAGAACTCACATTCTACACTTAACTCGATACTGTAGTACTGCACTAACATAATGAATATTGACATTCTGTACGTAACTTAACTCAGTCCTTGTAGGCTTTACGTAACATAAGTCAATACTGACATTCTGTACATAACGTAACTCAATACTAACATCCACGACTTAAGTCAATATTGACATACTGTACGCAACTTAACTCAATACCGACATGCTATACCAAACGTAACTGAATATCTAAGCGCTGTAAGTAACTTAGTATTGCCATGCTGTTAAGTATCTTAATTTGCCACTAACATAATATATCTGAACTAAATATTGAAAATTCCATATTTGTATTCAAAGTTATGAACCATAAATTTCAAGTAAATATTTATAAGAACTCATTTCTTACCTCAAGGAAAGCACACTACATTAAATGCCAAAAGGTTAATGCCAATTAGGGTGACTGTTTATTCTGAGAATCATATAAACCTCATTAATACATTCTGCAGGAAAAACGTGGATTTCTTGAGTGCTAAGCAGTAGCTTTAACAGATTGACTCTTTATTACATTTACACTTACTTGCAGCTAAATTACTGTTCTGAGCGTCAGAGCATAAATAAAACTTTAATCGTAAAAGGATTTTTTTTAGAACTGCTAAAGTATTCTTCATTTCATCTGAATTGGCAATTTTGTACCTTACAGCTAAACACAAGGGAAAGCAATCAGGAAATTTTTACCATAGGCCAACATTCCCAAACAATATTCTAGTTTTCGGATGCTATTAATTTAATCTCATTTCACCTCCTGTGTTTGTTTCTGTCACTTTCAGTGAGATAAAGACACCAAGTACGAGAGCACAGAAAGAGTATTTTCTAAAACAAATGAAGGTTGTGCTCGTTGCTGGGAAACCTAATTACGACGTTTCAAGTACCCAATCAGAAAACAAGCGTTAAGAAACCTAATTAGTCTTTGGAACTACTGTAGCATCAGAAATGCATATCGCATCACTAAAAACACCTGGGAATTGACGATGATTTTAGTGATTAGTTTACTATACTAGGTAATGCAGAGCGGGGAATTTTCATAGGCATTCAGAAAGAATACCAACTACATTCACCAGGGTTATTTGGAACTTCAGAAGCCCTGAAAATAGCTGAGGTGCTGGTTAGTCAATGGCTTCTCAACACGGAGGCCTAGGTTCACTTCTAAGTGATCGGTCGGAATTTTGGTGGACAACGTGACTGTGGAACAGTGATTTCAGAGTGCGTCGTTTTCCCCTGTCAATTGCCATTCTACCGATTCTTCATGTTCACATTCGCTATCCCACATTGAACAATATGAAAGTACAATCTATAATTCTTGATTTTAAGCTTTCGCCGTGTTCTATATATAATATGTTTTTTTGGGGGGTAATTCCCCGAAGTCACAGTGCTAATAGCCGACGTTTCGGAACCCTCTATCAGTTCCATCTTCATAGGCAGGTGGATGAAGTATCCACCTGCCTATGAAGATGGAACTGATAGAGGGTTCCTAAATGTCGGCTATTAGCACTGTGACGCCGGGGAATTACACAAAAGAAAACATATTACAATTTATAAGTTGACGCTGCCTCTAAACGAAACACACAAATAACCTCTGGCTTTTGTAGAAAGCAACGGTAATGTAAGTTTGGGCTCTCATACATTTATAAGAGTAGGAGTGAATTTCTTGAGGTACTGAGGAGCTACTAGCTCTGAAGGACTTGACCCAACAGAATTTTAATTATGTGCAAGGAAGCGGTCGTGATGTACTCTCCAACTATTTGCCTTTATAATGTAAATTATTCTAAAATATCCCTTGAAGAATGTGGGAGCCAATTCTTCAGCAACTTTTATAACAACCTAAGAAACAAAGTGGCGCCACTTTCAAGACAAACGTGGCGGTTAAGCGGGTATTTTCTTCAGAGGAAACGCACGTACAGTGATACCTCGGCTAACGAGTGACCCTGCTAACGAATTTTTCGGCTAACGAAGATTTTTTTCGCTGTTTTTCGGACTCGACTAACGAATATAGATTCGTCTAACGAAAGTTTTAGTGGATGCGCGTGCTAACATAAAGCAGCAAACAAGAACGGTAGGGGCATTCCAGGAGCTTATCTTTTCCGTCTGTATGTGTGTTTCGGCTAACGAAGATTTCGGCTAACGAATGTGATTCCGGAACGAATTATCTTCGTAAGCCGAGGTATCACTGTACGGGCTTGTTCAGTATCTTCAGTGTCCTTTGTAAAGAAAGTTACCATTACGTTGCAGGGCCACAGAAAGATGCTTTTAAGTTTCACGTATTTGACCTGATATAATAAATCTTGGTCTCATTAACAATTTCGCAGCACTCCTGCCTCGTATTCGCTCGGTTCTGGGTTGAAATCTCGGCCCAGAGACTGCTACTTCGCCACTGATTTCTCTTGGTTTTCTTCAGTTCTTCCAGGAAAACTCCGAGATTGTAACTTACATGAGGCCAATTACAATTCCTTCCACATCCATACAATAGTCTTCCTACCATACGATGTTATAAATTCTGAGCCACTGAATGTCGTTAAAGATAAACGTCATCCTGTAACTGACAACGCAGAACGAACAGAGAGGGGATAGGGGTGTAAATCTGCTCTTTCTTTAAATATCGTAAATAAATAATAAATATACGTAACATTAAAAAAGATTAATTTTGACGTCATGCATCCTGTTGTGTTTGTATTTAAGGAGAATACCAAGAATATTCTCCTGAAATTTAACAATACACAAATTAGAAGAATAAATGTGATATCAGGCTTCCGCCGCGAAGCAGACGAGATCTGCGCTTTTCTGGAAAATTATACAGCTTATAGTGACCATTCTTCAGCGAAGTTTCGGAACGACTTGTCGATCCAGTCTTCAAGGGCAAAATATTATTTTGGATTTTTGGCCCTTGAAGTTGGACCGATAGGTTATTCCGAAACATCGGTAAGGAATTACCACAACATGCTGCGTAATTTCCCAGAACAGCGCAGAAATGGAGGGAGAGATTCTTACTTTTAAGTGGTACTAAATTATAAAGTAAAAAGTTCAAATATAATTTTGATGTTTGTGTGACCGTGCATCACTGATACAATAATATAAACAGCCAACTAGATGCAACAATAACAATTTTATTGACAATTTCAGTTAGTTCAACATGTTTCGGGCGATAAGTTCGCCCATCCTCAGGAGCACTAGACTGTGGTATAATGCACCGGCGATGCTGCCAGCAGGAAGCATCGCCGGTGCATTATACCACAAGCTGCAAAGACAGTCTAGTGCTCCTGAGGATGGGCGAAATTATCGCCCGAAACATGTTAAGCTGATTGAAATTATCAATAAAATTGTTACTGTTGCATCTAGTTGTCTGTTTATATTATTGTATTATTCAAATATAATATCTGAACCACGGACTAACAGTAGAAACAGGAGTTTGCAAAATACGAAAATTAATGACCATTAAGTCACGACATTCGTCCAGTCACTAGAAACAAATTTTCAATATTTTCAACACTGTGCCGGTCCACACTGACTATTCACATTATTGCCTTTGATTTAAAATTCCTACTAGCAGCACTCAACACCCAGACATGCGACGGAGGCAGGCAGCGGCCGTTCCTGCTTGCTACAATAATGTACCGGTAACACAATGCACTATCGCATAAGTAAAATTTTCATACTAGCTCCAGGGATAAACGAGATGAATGCACTGTGCTACCACCGACTGGCCGGCCCATTGTGCCACGTGTATTCGCCCAGACGGCATGCCCTTTGTCACATTAATGACGTCAGAGTACATTAGCTTTACAGCTTTGCAGTTCCTTTCTCTATAAAAGATACATCAGGCAGACGAAAGTATTGACCTCTTGACGCAACGTGGAATCGCATGAGAGAGAGAAAAGAACGGAAATTTCCAGATTTTCATGCTTCTCGGATATTACGCACTATAGTTCGGTAGGAAGTGTGTCATCCTCGTTGTGTGTGTGTGAAAATTGGAAAGGGTATGTAGCCAAACACAACTATGTCAATGAAGGTGTAATTTAATGGTTGTACAATGGCTATGCCAGCCAGTAAAGGCCGAAACTTGTAGTTGTCTAGTATAGCCATTAAATTACACTTTAATTGGCATAGTTGTGTTTGACTACATACCCTTTCCAATAGTTTGGTAGTTTCGTACCGACGCTTCGGGACAAAATATCGGTCCCATCTTCAAGGGTCAAGAGGTCCAAGAAGATGGACCGATATATTTTTCGAAACGTAGGTCACTAACTACAAATCTCAGCTGCCTAACACCCCAGAAGAATGAAGAGCTCACATATACCGCGGCAGAAATCTGAAGTCAAGTAAGGAAAATTTAATCGGGATTGGTTTTTTAAAAAAAAAAAAATTCTTGAGAATCTGATAGTTCCTCAGCGAGTCATGAAATTTCCCTACAGGCGAAGGACTCAAAGATTGTCTTGCTTGTACGTATAATCTTCAGTAACATAATACATTTTAAGATGGGGGTTTTTACTCCTGCCGCTCGCAGTCCGTGAGGTATAGGGCCATATGTTATTGGTTAATCACAGCTGCTCATTCAAGATACTCTACAAATTACGCTACATTTCTGGAGGCCGCACAGCACCCACGACCTAAGCAGCGGCTCTCAAGACCACCACCCATCCAAAAAATCGGTGCAAAAAACCATATGCTGCAACTCAGCATCTAATGCTCCTGATGATGGGCGTATGCACCCGAAACATGTCGAGCTAAGAATACATCAATAAAATTACCTAATTGCATCAAGTTGGCATTTAAAGTTATTTCATGACTGACATATTGTTGCGGAGAACATTAAAACTGGTTTTTAAAAAAATTGTGTAGAAATGTACACACATCTACATAAAGCGCGTGTGGTAGAATGTGTAAACACAAATAATCACTTTACATTCTTATTTAAGTCGATGGAAACACGCAAAATTATTTCTAATGGTGTTTATTTCTGTTCAATGGAAACTTTCAGACCTGTAAGTGCAAAGCATACAAAATTGTACACTGGCCTAAATGTACTGTATGTAACATGATATTAGACATATTAAAAAAGGTAAAACAGTCCCATAACAGGCCTGGACAGGCCCAGAGGGTTCCAGGAATTTAAGGTTCCCAGATTTCGTGACAAAGGCACAGGAACGTGGTAGGTTGTCAGCTTTACGCACCGGCCGCCTTTACCCCCAGGAAATACTCCTGGTAATCATTTATTTTAGAGGCTGAGTCGACCCCAGGGTCATAGTGCGATCGGAAGGATTTTATGTCAATGAAAAGTCCACTGACACCAGCTGGGATCGAACCAGCGACCTTCCGATTTGTAGCACAACACCTTAACCACTGTGCTACCGCGATCCCCATTAGACATATTAAGAAAACTTAAAAATATGCACTTTGTGGGTCATAAGTGTTTAAATTTGAATTTAAAATGTCAAAGCGTGTTAAAGGCTGATTTCATGTAAATCTGTACTTACTCGACAGCTGACCGTTGCGCCCTGGCGAAGTGTGCGAGAGGGAACTGTCATCTTTTGTGACCCGGTGATCAGGAGGGCTTGCAACTGTAACCACATAAAAAAGGATAGGTTTCAGAAAGTGATCGGAACGTAGGTGTTTTTGGGAGTAAATGTTTACTGAATTTGTTGAAAACACGCAAATTATAAAATGTACTTGAGACCTGACATTCACAGAGCCGTGTCCAAGCTAAAGATAAGGAGAGAAACGTCCTCTGAAATGCTTTAAATTCCTAATTAAATAAACACCGTCACACCTACAACGGTATTTACCGGATGTCCCACGAAAACTCCGTCAGGCTTTACGTGGTAACATTGGCCTTAATGTGAATGAATAATACAGCGGGTCAAAATCACTAAAGGTAGTTATTATGTAATAATTTTTAAACCCTTTGTAGGCTAAAATTAATCTACATTAACCCTTGAAAGACAAAGCGCAGACTGCTTCATTTAAAGACCCAGTTTGTACCGCGCAGTGAACACTTTTCATCTCGGTTATAAACACCAATCAGTTTATGTTGTATGGGGAAAAAGTGATTGTTTGTTCTCAGATAAATACAAAACACATTAATATCTTGTGGGCAGAAAGTAGAATTATTGAAAGTTAAACCCGTTGGTGCATCACGTAACCAGTAGGCTTTACAAGGTTACTGCATGTATGAAGTTTAAGTGTGTATCTCATAGAGAAGACTGTTTGCTTCTCTTGGAACTCTAAGGCATAATAGTTACTGTATCTACCCCTAACACAAATATATAAAAATCAAAATTAGGCCAATATCCACAGAATGTATTTATGTTTTGCCTGGACCTCAGAAAGAACAGCGGTTATTTTTTTCCTCTTCATTTGTGTTCGTACCTGAGGCGGAGTGTGTTTTCTCCGAGGTCCGAACTGAACCTTCGTGTACAATTCAGATTCATGTCAGTGTTCAAAAGATTCATCCGTTAAATATGCTATATTTTGAGTCTTTTTAATTTTTGGGTAACATCACCGACGTATCGAAAATTAAAATGACGTGCAGTTTTTATACTCGCTTCGATTAATTTATCAGTTGTCCAAAAGTAGCCCGAGCTGTTAAATTGTCATAAAACAATACTGTAACTAAATAACTGATTGTAAAAAATTCAACTGTTTGGTACATATTATTGTTTCAGGAGCTTCTAATGTCTAAATTGTTAACGTAAGTGTGCTATTGTAAGGAAATTTCCTATACTTTGTTGCTGTAAGCTCTTCAGTTGCTACGAAGTTAAAATCGTCATTCAGAACTGTCTATACCAGAGACATGAGAGTGAGTTAGAGTGAAAACAACGTCAGATATTGCTATTGATTTTGTTACAAGAAAACAGATAACTGGCAACGTTCCTGAAGCTGTGAAAGATGTACATCGCGCACGAATCGTGTTCCGGCTCCAGGATGCTTCCGGCAGCTGGCCAATTCATGTGCAGTCAGAGGCGGCAGTAATCCGCGTGGCAAACTCAGAAATTGCAAAGCCGTCTGTGTGTGTGCGTGTGCATGTGCATGTGCATGTGCATGTGTGTGTGTGTGTGTATGTATGAATGTATATAAATGTATGTATGAGAATATGGAACTTATATATGTTATCAACATTCGTGTATACATAGCCAAAGTATATATGTATGCAATGTGCCAGCTATATAAACAACATCAAATTCAGCCCTTATCTTAAAATTGTTTTTTCAAGGCCAGTTTTTACGACATGTTTATTCCATTTGCTGTGTACCTTGACTATTTTTCCGTACCGTCCATTCTGTCTAAAAGAAAAGGGCTCCATATTCGTATGTTGAATATATCTGACATTCCTAACTTTTGGACACATTTAGCGATTGCCTGGAAATGTGCAATAGAGTAGGTGATACACCTGAAGTCGATACACAAGATTATAGAAATATGGCGATTATGCGAAAATCGAGATATGAAAAACGTTAGCACCAGCCATTGCAGTGAGCTTGAAATTAGAATTGACAGATATGTTCTAAGAACTTGCGCCTTCCACTGAAAGCTTTTTCGCCTAAAATTAAGAAAGAATAAATTACAATGGCACAAACAAAAGTAGGTATGAAGTTACACTGGGAAGGGCTCTTGTTTGAATGTTGACCAGGTTACTTATTTGCGGTCCTGCCTGAAATATTCATAGAGGTTTTCTGTGTCACCAATGCCTCTATTACCTGTTCAAGAAATTCACATGCTCTCTGATTATTGTGGAATTTAATTGTGTTTTGCGTATTCTTGCAGGGTGAAGAGAGAGAAACCAACAAGATGCAACTAATCTGATATTTATTATGAAACTTCTATTTCAACATGTTTCGGGCATCAATATGCCCATCTTCAGGAGAACAAGACTGTGTAGTACCGCATATGGTGTTCTGCACTGGTTGTGCTGGCTGTGGTTGTGTGGAGCTGGAACGCGAGTTGTGTGCACGGTGTGAAAGTTAAGTCTCGTTATGAAGATGGGCATAATGATGCCCGAAACATGTTGAGATAGAAGTTTGACAATAAATATTAAATTAGTTACATCCTGTTGGTTTCTCTCTCTTCATCCTACATTCATGATGCACTTTCACAAGAGCCTAAAATACATTTTGCAGTTGACATTTCCATTAAATAACACGATGCTATTATCAGTTCCAAGACAATAACAGGATCCAGCTGTGACCAAGAAACTTGTCTCAGGTTATATATGGGCAAAAATTGAGATCAAGTGACGAAAGTCTTTCAGACGGCGGTAAATTCTTACAAAAGAGCTGTGACGTTCGTACTCGCACTTGGTTTAAGCATCAAATTTATTTGTTTTCCCTTCTTCAAGGCGAATGGCAGTTGCCATTACCATTATATAGCTATGTTGTCAGTATTTACGAAAACAATAATACTAATAATAATAATAAAACTACTTCATGACAGGTACATCTAGGGTAATCGCCGACCATAAGTGCTGTTCATGTAAACTTTATAAGTACCGTGGAAAGAATATGAAAACAAAAAATTTGATTACATATCTAAGAAGGTTTGTGGACTGTATTCGTATGTAAATATATTCATACCTACATACCTACAAACACACTCATACATGAACACACATATATATGTATATAAATCTTCGACTAACATTAATATAACCAGAAAAGGCTCCGGAATTACAAATTTTACACAACAATTACGACCCTCGACTCACGATTGTTCTCACGTGTACTCAGTCTCCAATTTCATCCAAACTTGAAACCAGCAGAGTACAGCATACTGCATTTATTCATTTATTATTGATCTCACATGTGTCGGCCTAAATGGTAATCATCAGGGATCACTCAATACAATAAGAAGTAAGACCATCATTTTTTCAAATTTAAATATAAATATAGCACAAGAAGTGAGATATAGGGTATATGAAAACATTATAGATAGGTAAAAAGCTATCCCTGCACAGGCCTGGATAGACCCCTAGGTTCTATGAGTTTGAGGCTCTAAGAATTTTTAGACAATCGACACATGAATGTGGTAAGATTGCCAGCGCTACGCACCGGCTGTCCTTACCCCCAGGAAATATTCGCAGTACCCATTTATGTTAGAGGCTGAGTCGACCAGAAGATTTAGTAAATAAAAAATTCGAGTGACTGCACCAGCAATCGAACCCACGACATTCCGCCTTTTAGCGCGGTGCCTCAACCAACTGCACCACCTCATAACTCGATTATCGACATTGATTTTACAAGAATATTTCTATTTTATCGACAAACAAACGACCGTCTAAAGAAATTAATTATGTGTGTTTATGTATTTTTATTGTTTATTGTCTACAGGTTATATATGCATTCCGTGGCGTACCGAGGGGGGTGGGATGTTCAAACCCCGCCCCCCCCCCCCGAAATTCCGAAGGCCCTCCAAAATCTTGCCAAACTCAACCCGATTGTGAAAACTGTTAAAAATTGCTGAATTTAGGAGGCCAACACCCCAAGATGTTCGGAAAAAAGGCAGTAAAATTCTAAAACTACCTAGGTTCGCAATTGTTTTACATTCGCAGTGACAAATAAATTGGTTGTCATCATAAATAGTCTTAAATTACCAAAAATTAAGAAAATTTTACTGTATGAAATGAAATTCCTTGTACCAGATTACAGCTGCCTCCAGAACCCCTGACTAGGAGGCTACCACCTCCACATTCCCATTCTGTCCGTCCTCTGTCCTCAACTGAATTTGTTGAACCCCCCCCCCCCCCCACAAAAATCCTGGGTCCCCCCCTGTACACATTCATTTTTATTTTTTTTTTTGTTCTTC
>Ga0123352_10022219_pt1 | contig 10115 bp, 10 predicted proteins | sample TergutLab28metaG_FD_89700 | JGI IMG/M metagenome (GOLD analysis project Ga0123352, IMG submission 89700) | Labiotermes labralis P1 segment gut microbial communities from Petit-Saut dam, French Guiana - Lab288 P1 | ecosystem: Host-associated > Arthropoda: Insects > Digestive system > Gut ...
AGGTAATGACATCAACTTTTCCGTTAAAATTGTAAATATCATCTATTAATTTTGTATTTGCAATATTGAGTAAAGCGATAGTTCCCTGCAAAAAACTTAACCTTTTTTGCTTGCGTTCGGCTAGAGTAAATTGTATGTTTGGGCGGGTTATGGCCAATGGTAAGCCCGGAAAGCCGGCTCCGCTGCCTACATCTAAGATAGTTTGTGGGTTTAAACCGTCGATAAAATTTAAGGCTAATAGACTATCTATAGTGTGCTTTAGCCATAACTCGCGGCCGCTGGCTTTGGTTAAACCTAATAGCTGCCCGTACTTTTCTACCTCTTCGGCGTGTAAAATAAGTTTTTGCACCGTTTCCTGCGGTAAGGCTAAGCCGGCTTTAACCAATAATTTATTGGCCTCGTTAAAGCTAAGCATAGTTAATCTCTTTCTAGGTTGTCAAAACGCACAAAACGCGGTGTAAAGGCCAACCTAATTGTGCCTACCGGGCCATTACGGTTTTTAGCCACAATCAGCTGTGTCTCCAACAGTTCTTCAGATGAACTTTCTTCATCACCTTTAGGACGTTGACGATGTAAAAACATTACCACATCGGCATCTTGTTCGATACTGCCCGAGTCGCGAATATCGGCCAAGCCGGGCTCATTACCTTCGGCATCGCGCCTAAGCTGTGCCATTACGACAATGGGGATATTAAGCTCGCGCGCCAGTCCTTTAATGCTGCGGCTTACCAGCGACATTTGCTCATGGCGCGGCAAAGTACGTTCTTCAACGGTGATAAGTCCTAAATAATCGATAAAAAGTATTTTAATATTCTCTTTAGCTTTCATACGCCGGGCTTGGCTGCGTAGATTGTTAAGGGAGATATTGGGTGTATCCTCAAAGAAAATGGGAGCTTCGTAAAGTAACGAGGCGGTATCGTCCATCGCCGCCCAGTCTTTGGTGGAGAGCAGGTTAGGCCGTTTAAGACGGTTGCCATCGATACGGGCGCGTGAGGCAATAAGCCGCTGCACCAGCAGCTCGCCGTTCATCTCGAGGCTAAAAAAGCCGGCGGCGATAACTTCATCGTTTTGCCGGGTTACAATGTTATCGAGGATAGACAGAGCAAAAGCCGTCTTGCCCATACTTGGGCGCGCTCCAATCACAATCATTTCGGCATTTTGCAGGCCGCTTAACATGTCATCTAAGCGGGTAAAACGGCTGGGGATACCGGTGTACAAAGCTTTACTGTTTTTGCGTTCTTCTAAGGTGTTGATGGTGGCCTTAACAAGCTCTGACGAAGGTTTATAATCGTTTAATTTACGGTTAAGGCCATATAAAGCTTTGTCAATATCTTCAAGGATTTCATCAATTTTTTTGCCTTCATCGCGGGCGCTGCTATCAATTTTACCGGCAATGTTAATTAGCCGCCGCCTTAAGGCCAGTTCGGCGATAATTTCGGCATATTGCTTTAAATAAGCCGATGACGGAGCGTTGTCTACCAAAGTAGCAATGTAAGCCACTCCTTCGGCTTTTTCTAATAAGTTGTTATTTTTTAAATAATTAACTAAAGTTACGGTGTCTACCAAATGGCCATTATCGTTTAACTCGACAATGGCCCGGTAGATAACCTGATGGGCTTGTACATAAAAATCATCGGCATACAAAACTTGGTCGATGGTATTAAGCTGGGCGCTAACAAAATTTAACAGCAGCGCCCCAAGCACACCTTTTTCAGCATCAATATTGTGCTTCAATTAAACCTCTGCGCTTTCGTCAACTGGTTCGGCTTCGGTTACCACTACTTCTTCTACCACCACTTCAGGGGCAGGAGCTTTTTCATTATTGCTTTCTACTATTACTTTTAAAACGGCAACTTCATCGCCGTAAAGTTTAACGCGTACATTATGCGTGCCTAGTATTTTAATAATAGAATCGGTTATTTCTACCTTTTTACGCTCTATTTTAATACCTTTTTTAGCTAGTTCCTCCACAATGTGAGCATTGGTAATAGCCCCAAATAAGCGGCGTTTTTCGCCGGCGGCTACCTTAAAGGTTAGCTCTTCGGCTTCAATTTTTTCGCGGTAGCTGCGGGCCTCTTTACGTTTTTCTTCTTTGCGTTTAGCGATAGCCTCACGTTTTTTTTCTAATTCGTTCAGGCTGGCTAAACTATAAAGCGCTGCCATTTTTTTAGGTATTAAAAAGTTGCGGGCATAACCATCTTTAACTAGTTTTATATCGCCTTCTTCACCTAAATTTACTATATCTTGTTTAAGAATAATTTTCATCATTTACTCCATATTTACTAATAATTAAAGGGTTTCCCTGCTAAAAGCGCTTGGGCTGCCGGTAACCCTTAACGGCTCGTAATTACGATTCGCTCACAAAAGGCAGCAAAGCAAGCGCCCGCGCTCTTTTAATAGCGGTGGTAACGGCCCTTTGGTGTTTGGCGCAGGCGCCGGTAATACGGCCCGGTAATATTTTACCGCGTTCGGTAATATAACGCTTAAGGGTATCGGTATCTAAGTAATTTACTTCGTTACGGTTAGCGCAAAAGCGGCAAACTTTTCTTTTAAAGTACTTGGGTTTGCCGCGTCTATCTTTATCATCAGCAAATTTATCATCATGTTCAACTCTTTCGTCGGTCATTTTAAGCTCCTATAAATTTAATTACCTTTACAATTAGGTAAAGGCAGGCTTACAAAATTAAATAGTTGTAAGCTAAAAAGGTATATCATCATCAAAATCGGCGTTGCCGGCCGGCGCCGGCCGGGCCTGTTGGCTACCGCCGCTGCGTGCCGGCGGGCGTTCGTAACTCTCTTCGTTGCCGCTAGTGCGGTCGCTTTTACTGCCAAGCAACATAACGTTGTTGGCCACAATACTCACGCGGCTTTGCTGCTGGCCGTCTTTTTCCCAGCGTTCTTGCCTAAGCCGTCCTTCTATCCCCAGCTGCTGGCCTTTAGTTAAATAACTATTAAGGCTTTCGCCTTGTTTGCCCCACAGGGTAACTTCAAAAAAGCTGGCTTCGTTTACCCAGCTATCACCGTCTTTTTTAGCGCTGTTGACGGCGATAGAAAGTTTGGTAAGGGCCATACCGTTATTGGTGTATTTAAGTTCGGCATCGCGGGTTAGCCGCCCCACAAGGGTTACGTTGTTGATGTCTGCCATAGTATTATACCTCGCCGGTAGTTTTTTCTTCGGCCTTTACTTTGGGTTTGCGCGGCTTTTTCTTGCTGGGCGCTTCTAGTTTAATAATTAAATAACGTAAAAGACCGGCTTGCAGCTTTAGTTGCTCGTCCAGTTTAGTAAAGCCGTCGTTTTGAGCGCTAAAGGTAAAAAGGTGATAATGCCCTCGGTCTTCATCGTTAATAAGGTAAGCGAGTTCGCGGTTACCTCTGTCTTCGTCTTTAACAATTTGGTAGTTAAAACCGGTTAAAATTTTTTTAACAGCCTCTAAACCGGTGGGGTAGTGGTCTTCTTTAACATTAAAGACACAAGTTAATTCGTATTCGCGTGGTTTTTCCACTTGCAGTTCCTCCTTATGGACTCATACGACCAGCTTTAGCTGGTAAGGTTTAAAAAAGTTTATACTATAGCCGGTAATCTGTCAAGGCCGGCGGCCGGGTTTTTAGTGGTCTATTTTAACTTATTTTAGGGTTAACCGGTTATGATTACAATTATTTAACCAATAGTTAATGGTTAGCTAGTTGACAGCTAGCCGTTATTAGCTTTAAACTGCTAATAAAACTTAGTTAATGCTTTTTAGGGCAGCCCTCTATTTAAGGACTTAATATAATGAAAAAATTAGTAATTATTGCGGTATTATTTGTTTCTTTATTAGCTTATGCTCAATCTGGGCCCGGTGGCGGGCAAGGCGGCGGAGGCGGGCAAAATGCTAATGCCAATTTTAACCCCAACTTATCCACCGTTTTTACAGAGGCTATTACTACCCACATATTGCACCGCCGTATTAATTATGGCGGCCGTATCGAGCCCATTGTTAGCTTTCCGCAGTACAGCACCATTACCGGTATTGTTAGGCAAGTTAATGTTAGGGTAGGCGATGTAGTACAGGCGGGTACGGCTTTATATAGTATACAGCAAATTCAGCCGGGTGCCGGCTTTCAGGTGGGTTGGGTTACTTCGCTTAATGCGGGGGTAGTCGCTCAGGTAGATATAGAAGTAGGGCAAAGGCTGGTAGCCAACACGGCGGCTTTAGTGGTGGCCGATGTCAGCCAGCTTAGGCTAAGCTTTTTTATGAATGAGCGCGACCGTAACCGCACCAATGTGGGCGACCAAGTAACTATCGCCAGTTATGCCCGTATAGTGGGCGAAGAAGAAGATAGGTTATTTAATATGGTACGCAGTAACGATGAGCGTTTAGCGCGTTGGGGCCTAACCCCCGATAACACCGCAGCCTTTAGCCCCGAGCAGCTTAGTTTAACCCAGCAAGCCCAAAGGCAAATTACTTTACAGCAAACGGTGGTGCAGCAGGTTCGTCATAACTACAGCAGCTCGCTGGGGCAAATAGCTTTATTGCCCATTATCCCCGATAGCAGTACGGGCCTTTTTAGGGTGCAGGCTAACTTTAGCAGCAATGCAGCCCTTACCATCGGCCAATTTGTAGAGATAGAGCTCCAAGTAGACCGCTACGAAGGATTAGCTTTATGGCAAGGACATATCCAGCGGCGTTACGGCCAAAACCAAGTGCGTGTGGTGCGCGAAGGGCGTATAGAGTTTCAGGAAGTAATCGTCGGCGACCGCTTTGGCGAAATGGTGGCCATTTTAGGCGGCCTTGAAGAGGGGGACGAAATTATTACCGGCAGTAACCGGCGGGTAATAATTGGCGAAGAGGTAAACTCGGTAAGGAGGGGTTAAGATAATGGAAGATTTAACCTCTGTTTTATTAAAAAGGCGGGTTGCCACTTTAGTTTTTGTAGGTATCTTTTTGGTTATTGGTTTTATTGCTTTAAGCCAAGTGCCCATTGCTTTTTACCCGCGTACCAGTAAACCCACCATTACCCTAGATGTGAGCGTTACCGGCCATTCGGCCGAAGACTTGTTTGATAGTTATGCCGGTATCTTGGATAACGTTGCCCGCCAAGTAGATGCGGCGGAGCGTATCAGCGCCGAGTTTCAAGGCAACCGCATAAGGTATCGCTTTGAGTTTCCGTGGGGCTACGATGTTGACGAGGCGCGTAACCGTGTGTTTGCCGTTGCGCCGCGTTTTGATGCCGCCTTTCCTACCGATTCGGCGGCTAGTTTTGGCCGGGCTACGGTGAGCGGCGGTAACGATAACAGCGCCGGGTTTATGAGCGTGGCGTTATATTCCAGTGTGCTGGAGCATAACGAGCTGTACTATGAGGCCCGCGATATTTTAACCAGCCGTTTTAACGAAGAAGTAGGCGATGCCGACATCATTACCATCTCGCCCGTGCAAATATTAAGGGCCGATGTAACCTTTGATAACGAACTGATGCTGGCCTTAAATTTTAACCCGCAAACGGTGGTAACGGCGGTTAATAACCGCTTTAGAAACCAAGCGATGGGGAACTTTAGCCATATTGGGCGGCCGCACACCTTACGTTATGTGGCCGATGCCGACACTATCTTTCAGGTAGGTAATGTGGTGGTAGGTAACGTTGGCGGCAGCGATATACGGCTTAACGATATAGCCGAAGTTAATGTACGTTACGACTTACCCAATGCCATTTTTAGGGCTAACGGCGAGCAGGCCATTTTTATTGTAGCTGTGCCCAACCCCGATGGCAACATCAGAACCATGTCCCTCGAGATAGAAAATATTATCCAAGAAAGTTTGCAGTATTTTAGCGAAGAGGTAAGCTTTGAGATATTTGTAGACCCGGTAGAGTTTATCGATAACGCCATTTTTAGCGTGGTGCAAGCGGCTATTTTAGGCAGTATCTTAATTGTACTTATTACTTTAATCTTTTTGGGCATGCCTAAAAACAGCCTTATTGTTATTAGCGCTATTCCTATTAGTTTACTGTTTGCCTTTATTTTTATTAGGTTATTTAATGTTTCTATCAATTTAATTTCGTTATCGGGCCTTGCTATTAGTATTGGCCTTACCATCGATGCCTCGATTGTTATCATGGAGAATATCCATCGGCATAGGGTAAACAGCTTGCGCGATAACGATGGCCGCAGCATTTACACCATACTAGTGCAAAGTATTAGCGAAGTGCGGCTTAGCGTATTGGCCAGTGTGCTTACCAGCGTGTGCGTGTTTTTACCGCTGTATTTTACGGCGCCTTTAGCTAATGCCATTTTAGGCGATTTGGCTTTTACCGTTGTTTTTATGTTATTAGCCAGTTTGGTAGCCAGTTTTACGGCGGTGCCGGTTATTGCTTACTACCTGTTTAGAAGCGGCCACCGCAAACATGCCGTGCAGCCCGAGCCAAAATGGAATATTTTTACCGCTATTAGTAACGGTATGGAAAATTTCTCTAAACGTTTAATGACCAGATTAACGGCTATTTACAGCTGGTTGCTTTATAAATTGCTTAAAAATTTACCGGTACGCATTGGTTTTATTGTGGTAGCTATTGCCTTACTGGCAGCCAGCTTAATCTTTATTATGCCGCAAATCCCCAGCGAAATTATGCCTACGCCGGCCAGTAATAAAATATTTGTGCACGCCAACAATAACCAGTTGGGCAGTGAAAATGCCGGCGATTTTTTAGATGCTTTTGAGCCTATCGAAGACCAAATTTTAGCTTTAGTGGGCGATAGGCTGGTAAACCGCTTTTTTCAAACACGCGGGGCGGCGGCCGGCTCGCTGCTTATTACCATTAGCAGCAGCAACGATACTTTAGCTCTTATCGACCAGCTTAATAACGAGCTGGAGGCCGAAAATTGGAGTTTTAACATTCAGCAATGGGACCCGGCCAGTATGCCGCTGCCTTTTACGTGGGATTTTCAGATGCGTATCAGCGGCCCCGACCGTATGCAAATTCTCATTTATATGGAGCAAGTTTTCGATTTAATCCAGCGTACACGGCTGTACAGCTGGGTAAATACGGCCCCTACCACCACCGTTACCAACCAAATGGCTATGCAATTACGTACAGAGGTGGTAAACGAATTGGCTATTAGCGATGCCTTTTTAACCAATTATGCACGTATTTATTTGTCGGGCTCTACGTTAACCGTTAATGAAAGCGGCGATAACGTAACGGTAAACTTTAGGTACCCGCGTTTAAACAGCAGCGATGAAGTGCTTAATATCCAAATACCTTTTAGAGGGGTAAGCTTGCCGCTTTCTACCTTTTTTGAAGAAAGTTTTACCGAAGGTATTAGCCGTATTGATATTGCCAACCAGCAAGAAAGTTATATCGTACGTGCCCGCCTTGCGGCCGGCCTGAATAACCCGGCCGAAGTAGAACGCCGGGCCGCTATCATACGCAGTTTAATCGGCGAGCAAATTGCCCTTGACCCCGGCTACCTTATTACCTTTGAAGACGGCCGGGCGCAAATTACCGCCGCTCAAAACAGTTTAATTTATGCTTTAGGTATTAGTTTTGTTTTTATGTTTTTAATTTTAGCCATTCAATTTAATAGCTATAAAATACCGCTTATTATTGTTAGCGCCATACCTTTTGCCATTACCGGCGCTATCTTTAGCTTGTATATCGGCAGCCTTTTACCGTTTATTACTTCGTCTACTTTATCTATTAACTCGCTGCTTGGTATCATTTTACTTTGTACCACCGCCATTAACAACAGTATTATTATGGTAGATTTTTACCTTAACCAAGAGCAGATAACCGATAAAACCGAAGCCATTGTTTATGCCAGCACTCTTAGGCTTACGCCCATTTTAGTAAGTACCCTTACCACCATCTTTGGTATGTTACCGATAGCTCTTGCCTTTGGTGATGGCAGTAACGTAATACAGGCTTTAGGTATTGTGGTAAGCGGCGGGCTGGCGGTATCGGCCTTTTTTACCTTGTTTATGATACCTACCATTTTAAGTTTGGTTAAAAGGCCAAGAAGACATAGCCGGCTGGAGTAACTGGAGGTTTGCTATGAGTAATTTAGGTAAATTACTATATAAAGTTTTAAGGTACATAGCGGCCGCCGGTATGGTTATAGTGGTTATAGCTATTTTTGTTGGCCGGCAAAGCGAGGTGAATGAACGGCTTACCGCTAACAGACTGCTCCCGCCCGAAGAAGGCAGCATTGCTTACATACTGGCTAACGGGGCAGGGTTTGGCCGGCTGGCGCCGCCGGGCTTGTATCACCGGCGCAGGGTTATTTTACATGGCGAGCTAACCTTTAGGGGCTCCGGTACACTTAACCACACGTTTTGGTTAAGTGATGGTAGCGGCCGTATTACCGTGCGTATTGCGCGTAACCACGAAACCGAAACTACGGCTTTAGGCCTTACCGCAGGAAACTGGGTTGAAGTGCAGGGCGAAGTTACCGACACACGCGCCAGCGACACCTTTGTAACCTTAAGTTCCTTGCAGCTGATTGCAAGGCCGCTACTATGAAATTTTTAATAGAGAATAAAAAATGAAAGTCATACTTGCCAACGACCACGGTGCTCTTAATATTCGTGAAGAGGTTTTAGCGGCGCTAAAAAAAAATAATTTTGAAGTAACCGATTTAGGCTTAACTGCCGGCAGCGGCGACTACCCCGATTTAGCCCAAGCGGCCTGCCAAGAATTTAACAAAGGCGGTTATGCCTTTGGCGTGCTGATGTGCGGTACCGGTATTGGTATTAGCATAGCGGCTAACAAAATAGCCGGCATAAGGTGTGCCTTAATCCACGATAACTTTACTGCCCAAATGGCTAAAGAGCACAACAACGCTAACTTTATTGCTTTGGGCGGCCGTATAAGTTATGGCGATACTTTAACAAGTATAATACAAAACTTTATTAATGCTCACTTTGCGGCCGGCCGCCATCAATTAAGGTTGGATAAAATAACAAAATTAGAGAAAATAATTTAATGAACACTTATGGAAATGTCCTTAAAATTATTATTTTATTAAACATAAAGGCACTTAAGGCCCTTTATGTTTAGCCATTTCGGCCTCGTAAATGGGCTGGCCGGCTTCGTGCATAGCCAAAAGTTTATCCATAACACACCCTACTATATGGGCTTTAACATCGCCGCCTTCGGGCAGGCTTTGGTTACACTCGGCTAAATAATCTTTGCTGCTAACAACTTCGCTGGCGGTAAAAAGTAGCACATCGGGGCGGGGTTTATCGGCGCTAAGGTTACTGTCGTTTTCATCTACCGGCAGGACATTGCCATTCATCGAAACAAAACATAAATACTGAAAAGATTTAACATAGCTGGCAATTTCGCGTACGCCTTTGCGGGTGTCGGGGGCCAACGGCCTAATCCGTGTGCCGCTAGGAAAAACCAAAAACATTTGCCCTTTATATTTACGGGCCGTTAGCTCTTTCATACTGGCCATATTAAGGGCCATCATTTCTTTTTTTTGCTCGTCATTCATTTTATCGTACCCGCGCGAAGGCCAAATGATTAACCTATTATAAGATTGTACATAAGCCGAGATAAAGGCATTATCTTGGCTAAGTTTAACCCCGGCAATACTCACAAAGTGGTCGGCAAAATCGGGGCCAAGCAGCGGGTCGTTATCGGTTTGGTAGGCAAACATCGGCATATCAAAGTTCCCGTAGTGCTCCAGCAGCAGCAGGCACGAGTGGCCGGCCTGTGATAAATCGTAAAGTTTTTTTAAATGTTCGCTGCCGATTAAACGGCTGCCCGGCAATAAAAGATAAGGAACAAAATCGTTGCACAGCATACGCGCCTCGCGGCTGCCGGCTTTGTACACGCTTTGCGGGCTAATTTCTTCTTGATTAGGGTGCATAGCCAGCAGTTTTTCGGTAGCGGCTTTGCCTTTGGGGGTACTGGTTAATATTTTTATTAAAGGGTCGTGTTCCATAATAATCCTTTGTTAAAAGATAGCGCTTATTATAACATAAGGCAAGTTATTTGGCAACAAAATTAATAACCGGTATCTTCCAATGATTAATTCTTACTTTTTAATTATTAATTTTAAAGTGTAGTTTTATAGCTCCGAAAGTTGTGTACTAAGGAGAAACACTATGCCCAATCAATTAAACCACGCCGTA
>Ga0123352_10022220_pt1 | contig 10115 bp, 3 predicted proteins | sample TergutLab28metaG_FD_89700 | JGI IMG/M metagenome (GOLD analysis project Ga0123352, IMG submission 89700) | Labiotermes labralis P1 segment gut microbial communities from Petit-Saut dam, French Guiana - Lab288 P1 | ecosystem: Host-associated > Arthropoda: Insects > Digestive system > Gut ...
ACTACTGGACGAAAATGGAGCAGCTTTGTTGTCCATTCTGTGGACAAACGATGGCACATGCTAGGTACTATCACATACTACGCTTTCTGCATTTCACGGACAATAAAAATGGAGTTGACAGAACAGATGACAGACTGTGGAAATTACGAGACTTCTTTGAAATTATAAGGACAAACTTTTCAAAATTTTACAACCCTTCCGAACATTTGGCAATCGATGAAGTCATTGTGAAATTCAAGGGAAGGGTATTATTCAAACAGTACATCCCGAAAAAATGCAAACGTTTCGGCATCAAAATGTTCAAACTATGCGGCTCTACAGGATATACATACGACATGAATGTTTACCTTGGTAAAGACAGACAAAGGGCGGAACAACATGTGACAGCAACACATAGTACAGTGACAAGTCTGACAAAGGGGGTAGAAGGATTTGGGCATAAACTGTATATGGACAGGTTCTTTTCCTCCCCTGACCTGTACGACGACTTGGCCCAGAAAAAAATTTTATGTTGTGGGACACTTAGGCCACATAGAAAGAACATGCCCAAGGACCTCAGGCCCAAGACACTGAGATTGAAACGTGGAGATATTCGTGTAGGAACCAGAGGTGACTTATCAGCTGTAGTGTGGAAGGACAAGAGAGACGTACGCCTTCTGACAAATATTCACGATCCACCCAGGGAAGGCAATTATTGCGACGAACACGGGAATTCGACAAAGCCAGTAATTGTAGCGGATTATAAGCGTCACATGAGGTACGTTGACAATACAGATAGGATGGCCAATAGCTACACGGCCAGCCGTCGAACATGGAAGTGGACAAAAAAGCTCATTTTCCACCTGTTGGACCTGACCATTGTCAACAGTTACATCCTCTTATCTTCATGCGGTGGGAAGAGAATCTCACACAGAGATTTTCGACTTACCCTTATCAGAGATATGCTGGCACGGGCTGGACATGAGCCACGGCCATCCATGCCTGTTGGAAGACCATCCCAAACATCTACCAACATCGTAAGACTGGACACGCGTCACAATGAACACTGGCCTGTCGGCAATCCGACCCAGCGGCGGGGTCGCGTATGCTCCGCCAGGGGTGTGACGCGATCCGTGAAGTTCAAGTGTCTTAAGTGTGACTTGGCATTTTGTGTGGACAAAAATTGTTTTATCGATTACCACACAAAATACAACTTATAACACATATTTTCGTCCGTCCTCCATGCAAACAGTTGAAGCTCCATATAATTGAAGATGTATGTTTCGGGCATCCTAAATTTCTCCACTACGACTTTAGAATATGCTGCTACAGTTTACTCTCGATTATTCGGAGTAATTGTGGACAGCGAGGTGAACGAATAATACAGAATTACAGATAATCCAAAATATATATAATTTGTTCTCGATTATCCGGGGTGACTGTGGGAGAGGGGTGCAAGGATAAGATTGTGAAACACGGATAATCCAAAACATATCAAGTTTACTATTAATTATCCGGGATAATGGCGTTGAGAATGGTGAACGAATAATTGAGAAATATGGATATACCAAAACGTATATTTTATTAAGCCACGAAGAAACTAAAACTGTAATTTATTATATACATAATAAATAAACAGCTTACGCTTTTTATGTAAACATTCCGTTTATTTGTGTTTGTCTTGAGGATTCTGTTCGAACAATCGCCGCCAAATCACGTTACTTCCCACCTCTGTCATCATTCATTAGCAACTTACAATCGTGCACGGATAATCCGCAAACAGGTTAATTCGCACACGCCTAATCGAGACTACACTGCTTTAACTGTCCAGTGGAGATCGTAGGATACGGTCATCTGTTCCTCCTCCATCCTTACTAATTCAATGTCCTTAATCCTCTCATTTAGTGCCCCCAACAAATGATAATAAAAAAGTGATAAATTTATCTGCTAGGAACCACCAAATTTGAAAACAAGCTACTTGAGAGCACCATTTATTTCATCAACTAAACATCCAGTCTTAATCAATGACGTATTACGAGGGGGTGCTGATAAGTCCTTAGTCCGACCTACTTCCCGATGTCGTAGGACGGAATCCATAGTATCGTTGGAAAGAGGGGTCTATCCATGTGCCGAATGGCAAGTATTTTCTCGTTACAGGGGCTGAAAGGAAGCGTGTCAGGCGTTGCGCGCGATTTCAACAACATGGAGACGCGAGCTGTCATCAACCCCCCCCCCCCTGCAAGGCAAGGCGCCGAATAAAATTCATACTATTCTGACAGAAACATTAGGGGAACATGCACCATCGTATACCACAGTCAAAAACTGGGTAGGCCAATTTAAACGTGATGATTTTTCCACCTGTGATGCGCCTCAACCTGGACTACCCAAAACAGTGAGCACCCCTGAGATTATTGATCGAATTTACGGGCTAATCTTGGAAGACCGCCGGATCTCGGCTAAATTAATAGCTGAGCAACTGGGCATCTCACGTGGGCGGGTTGGGTCTCCGTGAAGTGGGTCCCGAAATGCCTGAAAACGGATCAAAAACGTTAACGGTGCCAACAGTCTGAGCAAATTTTGGATTTTTTTCGGCGCCATCCAAATGATTTCCTGTTGCGATTGGTGATCATGGAAAATACCTGGTTATATCACTATGACCCGGAGACAAAGCAACAGTCAATGGAGTGACGGCATAGCGGCTCACCCCGCCCCAAAATATTCCGATTGCAAAAATTCACTGGAAAAGTTCTCGCCGCGGGAAGGTCACCATGGGGTCTTGTTCTTGCACGACAATGTCCCCGGCTCACCGGACAATTGCAACCCAGAAGAAACTGGCCTACCTGTGCTTCCAATGTCTTGATCACTCACCCTATTCTCCGGATCTAGCCCTGGCGGACTATTACCTGCTACCTGGACTGAAAAAAAAATTGAAAGTTCGCCATTTTTCGTCGGACGCGGAGGTCATTGCTGCCGCAGAGACCTGGTTGGAGGTACAGTACCTTTCTTAATGTTTTTTTGAGCGGCTTGCAAAAGTTATAGCAACGGGCTAAGGAGTGTTCGTGGGGAGTATGTTGAATAAATCCCGAGTTTGGTCGTTGTAACTTGTTCCTTCCTGGTCGGGCTAAGGATTTATCAGCACCTCCTCGTAAAGTAACATCTCCAATATGTTCGGTAGACGTGTACCATCTTCAGGGAGAACAAATGCCAATTTTTAAAAAGCAATTGCCTGTGGAAAGGGTCTGCGGTCTGTAGTAGCTTTGTTTCTTAACAAGTATAAGAAGTACAACAGTACAGATGTATAAAACGTACGGTTTAAATGTGGTTAAAACATTTCTTATATCGTTAAATATGATAAATGTACAGTCTATATTATCAATGGTGCCTTTAGACGCGGCAGCTTCTATTCATGTGGCACACATGCACAGTCCTGTAGTGAGTATCTAAATCCAAAGTGAATCTAGTCCCTGTATTGGTGACGTGTCTTGTATCGGAGCCAGTAAGATATCTTGCTAATACACTTGTACCGAAACATATTGCAGGTTTTATTTTAATATTGTATTGATTAAGACTGAGCATTCAGTTGGTGTAATAAAGTTGCAGTTTGATATAAAAGGGCACGGAGCGGACAACTTTAAAGCTACCTAAGAGAACAAAATATGTTATTTTATAAAGGATAATACATAAATCAAAATATTATACTCCATGTAAGTACTCTAACCTTCGTAAAGTACCTTCTTATCGAGTTGCTGACCGTTGGTCTGAATCTCCTGCTTCCTTGCCTGATTTCTCTATTTCTATCAGTGCTTCATACTGCACTTATTTGAAGCATGCATTTGCTGTAGGATCTAGACGTTCCTTATCTCCAAAAATGAAGCCAAACAATTCTGGACAGGTAACACGTTTGAAGTAAGCACCAAGAAAAATGACGATTACAGACTTTTGTTATGGTAGTCCACACGGCAGACGTTGAGGAAGTTCTCGCTACAGACTTTCAGGAAACATACAGTGAGTAAGCAGTAGGACTACTGCCGAACTGGCGCTGTGCAAACAACAGAATTTTCTGAAGGCTACATCTGATTACCTTTCATTCAAATCTTTAAATTAAGTCTTTTACTAAAATTGGGACTTTCAAGCGGCCAGGTTAAAGTTATCGGGACGCCGGGACTGTCCCGATAAATAATCAGGATGAATGGTACAGCCGAGTCGTATTTCCAGTCGACATATACAAACTTCGCGGCTGCAAAATCGTCAAAAGAGAGAGGCATGTCTGGAGCGGTTCTACAAGAACTCTGTAGATGATGCAGAATCGTTAAAAGACACCCACTGACATTACTCCCGGAACTTACAACCGGTCTACGCCTTTGAATTCTGTTGAGTGTGGCATACCGCCGCGTTTCATGTTCGGGACTGCTATGTGTAGAAATTGTCCTCATCGAATTTCATGAGAGTTCGTCAGAACAGGAGCGGCCGGCCACTTGTTGCGTGTCTGCCACCTTAGAATCACGCTCACAGGCTTGTTGGCATGTTCCGGTGCTCAGAACCGGCTCACCGGCGAAGGTAACGTCCTGAGAGGCACAGGCAGCAGAGGACAGGCGTGTCACCTCAACAGGTTCGCTTCGACACGACCTTTACAGTGCGCCTTTATTGGCCATTTCATTTCGGTGTTAATCGAGAGCACTTGTGTCACTGTATGTTTGAACAAATACACTTCGAAGTATGATTATTTTATAGACCGTAATACGGGAAAGAACTTAGGGTGCGGACACATCGGATCAGGGCATATCAGTCTGACTGTTTATAAGTGTGTTCATAGGTTTAAACGGCCTCGATCCAACTGCGTAAGTCATAGCCAGATATAAATCCTCTCTTGTTATGTCTGGACAAGAAACCTCGTGCGCTATTCTTCGCCTATCAGGATAGCAAAAGTGTCAAATGTCGCCTTTCTGAAGGAATCTATTTATTCTATATAACTGCAACCTATCGCACTTATATTGACAAACAATATATATGTGTACTATTTTGTAGTGTGCGTTCCCCTACATATTGTAGCTATAACGAGCCATCTTCATGGACATCCAAATAAAAGGGAACAAGAGAGCAATGTACGTATAACGTAACATTAAGGCGAGTTTGTGCAACCATTGTTGCAGTGGAAAAGCAATGATTATTACATATTCTGAGAGCGCGTGTTTGTAGACTTACTCGTATGTATCCAGCATGCAATGGGCATGCACCATACTCTCATCTATGGCCTTCCCCACTCTAAAATATTTTTTCATATTATCTCACATAAGGCAGGATTTTAGAAAAAAAAATTGTGAACATAAAATGTTTTCATGCTAAGAAAAACTGAGCGAGATATGATCAAAAATGTAAAGTTCCTTTTATGTTTGTCAGACTTTCATGAAACTTGCACTTACGCGGAAATGTTTCGAAAAATACCCAAATAACAAATTTCATAAAAATCCGTCCTGTGAGAGACGAGTTGTTCCATGCGGACGGACAGACAGACAGACATGAAGATAAGAGTCTTTTTCGCAAGTTTGCGAACGCGCGTAAAAATGACTGTATCCGTCTGAAGATGGCTGATGAAAGTTGAAATATAAGGGGGCATATATATATATATATATATTACAAAAAAAAGTACAGTCCATCACTTGAACTGATAATGATGCTTCATTCAAACCTGGGATCAAAACAGAATGTAATGTGAACATAATTTATATTACCCTTACTGAAATATTTTATTATATTTTATATTCTTTTAACCTATTCACTTCAAAATTTCACGAAACAGTAACGATTAATCCTATAACTATAAAGTGTATTTCTCAATATGTTTTATAACTGGGTCTCAAGATGGCCTGATTGAAGGTGAAACAAGTAACTCGACTGATAGAGTGACTCTGTTGCTAAAAAAAAAAAAAATTGTTGGGTTGAGACTGATGGTGATTAGACTTGTTCATGTCACAGACACACACCGGCATGTACCTGTAATAGCACACACAGGTCTACACTGCTTGTCAATAAGTGCAACAAGTTATAAACAATAAATAAATGTCTAATGTGAGGAATACGTACGATAAAAAGTGGCGTTAAGTCACTTCTGTATGATTTAAAGGAAAGTTTTTAGGAGCGCAATGCCTCCGTCCTCAGGATCAAGCAGTAAGATAGCGGCTGACATAGCAGACTTCACCCAAACTAATGTGAGAACAAAAAAAAATTTGAATAGTGCATAATTACGGACAGTTTTCAGGAGCGTACTACCTCGAACCGATAAATGTTAATAATTTAAGATGGAGGACAGTTTGTTCCTCCGAAACGTCGATTACGTCCTAATAATTCTCATTCAATTATAAGATAACTATAAAAAATTTGCGAATTCATCAACATATTAAACCCAATCAAAACACTAAAGTATGTGCTTGTTTCATTAATGGGATGAATCCAGAGGCGTCTGTTTCTTTATCGCCACCGTCGCCATTTGGCCTGCAAAATAGTGCACTCGAACTCAGATCTATGCTGGCAGACGTCTTGCACCAGACTGATCGGTACTACATCGTTTTGAACGAAGTTTACTGTAGTTTCTGTTCTGTCTATTCGACTGGTCTGATCTGTTCTACTTCATTGTGCCTGCACTCTTAGTGGGGTTTTAGACCTTTCTGGCGTATTATAACAATTTACTTTAACCCTCGTGAACCAAACAAGACATCAGGACCCCAGAGGTTATCTTTCGCTGAAGGCTATGAAAAAAGTGTCTTCATGCAACTGGCGCGTGAAACTAACAGCTTACCTCCATCTAGAGGCAAAGTTAAAAATGTTTGTAGTTATACCATGATGGGGTACACGCATAGCGTCAGGATTGCAGCCTGCACTAACCTGTGTGATTATGTTTGTTAGGATGGACGTTATTTCAGTCTTAAGTGTTGATATCTTGTATAACGATACCTACTTAGTGCAAGCGTTGAAATAAGAAGACCTGTGTCATGAGTCATCGCGACAACAGGATGGGCACCGAACCCAATATCCCTTACTGGTCTCTGAACAACTAATCACCTCAACGCGTTCTGTTCACATGTGGTCCTGTCTCAACTCACGGGTCAGTTCGCAGTGAACAAGGGACTTATCAGCTCCACGTGCGAGCCGTTTCCTGACTGCCACAAGCAGGAAGCCGCACCCAAAGCGTTTGGGCGTCTTTCATATGACTTTGACATTCTGAACTACGAACTGTGACTGTGGTTCCAGTTAAAAAAGAGACTATACTCGTAACTGTGTGGGTGGTGTTACTGTGCATATAAGATAACTTGATAACTGAGCTCCCAATATTGCACACAGCTGTGGTCAGCACTGTCCCGTCATTGCTTGGTCCTGGTCGTCACGGCCAGGCAACGTTATAACTGTTCTTAAAACATCACGTTTGTTGAGAGTAGGAGTACATTGTCTGTCGCAATACAATTGCTTCTGTTAAGGTTAAATTTTATGTTTTATTAGGATTTACTTTAGTTAAAAACTGAATTGCTTCAAAGAAACTGCAGAGTCCCGCGGGTTTACGAGACGATGTTTTTGAAACGTAGCGAAAACGTTGGTTGCTGTGTGCGCTGTTCCCCCAGCTTGCCTCTTCACCCCCGCCATAGAAAGGAACAGGCTATCTGATTAAGACAGTACACTCTACGTTGGTAAGTCGTCCCTGTGTTGTTTTTTTTAATAGAACGTATAACCTTAGTCTGTAAGGAATAATATTAACTCTTTATAGTTGTCAGTTCACGCCTTTCATTTAAGCCATCTGACTGTATATGGAAATATTATTTTAAATGGCAGACATCAGTAGTAATTTCCCGTCCGCTCTACTACTCTACTATCAGTGGTTCCCAAAGTGTAATCCGCGGATCCCAAGGGATCCATGGCTACGTGTCTGCAATGGCTACTTTTAAAGTAACTTTTTTTTTTATTTAAAGGAATGTTTTGCTAAAAATAATCGTTGAGGCTCCCAGAATTTATAGGCAATCGGCACATGAAAGAGGGAAGGTTGTCAGAACCACGCACCGGCCGCCTTTTCTCTTTTCTGTTGGAGGTTTGTCGGCCCTGGGGTCGATGAAACATCCCAATAACCCCTTCGGGTACCTCAACCAAATTCGCCACTGCGTACTGCCATGCATGTAGAATGTGCGAAAATTTCCCGCGCATCTATGAGAGAATGGTGCTGCAGTGTGCTGGAATTGGGAAAGTCCCCGAAGTACGTGTAGAGCACTTTAAGTGGCATACGTGTACTGTGTCACGTAGCTCAAAATCCCTGCAATTCTGTGCGCTTGATGTACTTCTATGCATTCTTCCGATATGACTTCTACCCTAACCTATATCCTACTTCCGACAGGTGCACAGGGAGAATTCGCACACCTGAATAATAAATACCAGATATATGTTACGTTATTATACAACTGAACTGCGAGGTTAAGGTTGCTATTTAAAAAACTGTTCCTTCCAAAACTGATAATAGTGTGTAGTTCCTGCAGCCATACTCAACAACCTCTGTGCGTAGGCGTAACTTGGCTAATAACATTTAGAGGCGGAGGAGGGGGGGGATGCAAAGTCAACCATGGGTATTAGGAACTTTAATTTACTAAGATAGGGAATATTAATTTGAATCAGTCCTTTTCCCCAGTTACACCCAAATCCTTTTATTTGCCCTCTTCAACTCAGTAGACAAAAAACTATTCTTAGGTAGAAAAAATAGGGGCGGCTGCCTCCCCCCCCCCAAAAAAAAATTTATGCTAAGGACTATGTATGCACTAGGATTATGGAGGTTGACATAAATGAAAACGGAGGAAGGGAGATGACGTATCAATGAAAATGATGTTCCGATTTGGGCAGGAATTACGAGAAATAGACACCAGTCACATTGGGTGGTCTTTGTAAATGGTTTTAACTAGTCATATTTGTAGTGGTAATTTATTCACCCCATAAGCCTAACATACAGTTTTGTTGCTGTCTGTAATGAGTACTCAATACAAATACGGATTTATTCTTAATGAAAGTACCTTTAACAACTCGTCCGACTAAACTTGGGCGAATCCGCTGTGTGTCGCCATTTTGCGCTGAACGTGTACGGCGTAGGACGGATAACGAGAAGCTTGGATGATATATAAAGGAATGTGTGTAGTGTGAGTTGGGTTTTGTGTTCAGTGAGACAGCACGGTTCAGCGATTACCTGCAGTGCTAAAACATCATTCGTGTACATATTTCAGAGCTTTCATTTCTATTGTTCTAGCAGTGTGTGTATTTGGGGCTGGTATTTACATATTCAGATACTAATCCATATTCCCAGCTTCATTTTCCCTCCCTTTGCCCCACTTCTACAACTCTCAAGTTTCAAGGCCAAACCATGTCTGAGGAGTTCTACCAAAAGTCTACACGGTTTTCTTGTTCAAAATTCATTGTCACTCGAAAATCAGCCAGAACGCCTACACACACGAAGAAACATAATATGAATCTAAGTATCTCAAGTGGCAACACAAATCAAATATTTACACCGACGGTTTGTTTCGCGACAAGGTCACAGTCATGACGTGACAGATGGCCGTAAACCTTAGCCTAATTAAACGCTCGACAACAAAAGGACTCGGAAGGAGAATGAGAAAGCAGCAGGTGTTGCTTCATGTTACTTCATGCCAAAGCGAACGGATCACACATATAATGTGATGATTCATTTTGTGTGAAGTCACATTTTCGTGTATTATCGTGCAGTGATACTGCGGCTAGTGGCAATTCAAATTTACTAAGTTTATTCTTGAGCAGTTAAAATGTATAATTCTAGTCAAGGAATTTCTTGCTTGTACATCCTGTGGATTCTACTTGCAGCAATTCCAATGCCATTTACACTTAACGACCTGATTCCAAAATTAATTATTAATGTGTGTATGTGTATGTATGTATGTATGTATGTATGTGTGTATGTATGTATGTGTATGTATGTATGTATGTATGTACGTCTGAGCTAAAATTCACGGCTTCGTTTAATTTTAGTTACACTGTTTGGCAGTTCAACACTTCGCCCTCCTCAATATGTCGCATATCAGTGCTCACGTCCCTCCGCTATGGGAAGTGTGGTTACACGACATGCAATAGTGATTCTGTTACTG
>Ga0123352_10022221_pt1 | contig 10114 bp, 7 predicted proteins | sample TergutLab28metaG_FD_89700 | JGI IMG/M metagenome (GOLD analysis project Ga0123352, IMG submission 89700) | Labiotermes labralis P1 segment gut microbial communities from Petit-Saut dam, French Guiana - Lab288 P1 | ecosystem: Host-associated > Arthropoda: Insects > Digestive system > Gut ...
ATATAGGTGTTTTGGGTTATATCGGTATAGTTTGACCTAAGGAACACTCTCCCGAAGTTAGGTCCTTTCCTCCTGGGACACCCTGTATATATATATATATATATATATATATAACGAGCTGAAAATTATTGGGTACAAGATAAATGTATACAACAGCAATCAGTTATGAGTTAAGACTGACTGCAATTACAATACTTAATTCAATGTATCTCATAAACATATATATTACTATATACAAGCTGAAATATCAACTATTAGCCTGTTTTATCTTACTGCTGATGGTGGCTGTTTGATATGTGAGCTGAAACATGTAGTGTAATGAACTTCAACTTATTACATGTAGATTGTTGTGATTGACAACACTCTCCTTACCTTCGTGTATTTGTATCACAAACAGGAAGTCACTCATAAAAATACTTTGAAGGTGAACTATGCCAGTGTGAGTCATGGTACTGGCAAAGTTCATTTGTATACATTTTGTACTTGCACAAATATGCATTTAAACTGTGCAGTTATATTGTTCAGCTATGTAACTGGGAAGGCCATGTTAGAAGTGCAATGGATAAAGGCATTTCCATTCCTGTCCCATGTTACATTTATTTTTGAAATTCTGACTTAAAGGGCAATGCCTGAATGTGGACACAGACACAAAATTTCATTTAGAAAGAAAAATACTTGCTAACAGGCACTACTATTTCTTAAATTATACTGCAACAACACATTTATCAATGAACATAAAATATACCACCTAGCATTTGCAGAAAGCAGTGTGCATTGGTGGAGGGGCAGAAATATTCTCTGATTAAGTTACATTTAGCTTAGTGAATGAAGGGCCAATCTTAATGTACAGATCACATGCAAAATGTCATTACACGCACGCACACACACGCACGCACGCGCGCACGCGCACACACAGCCATCATGTCTCTACTGTGGGGTTGTACCTCCCACAAACAGGCTGGATTACTGATCATAGAGATCAGCACCCAAATGGCTGTGACCACTTGTACACCTTAATCCGTATATTATATGCAGGCTATATGTTAGCCACACACATAAAGATCCTGTGGTACCTGCAGGCTATATAAATTCTCCCAGGATTTAAATGCAGTAAGTTCCTTCACTGCCTACAACTTGAAATCATGTAGGGGAATACAGGTATAGCTATATTCATTCCTGACTCCGCATTAGATGAAGTTTAGTACTCATTGTCATACTCTAACCACTTTATCCTAGGAAAGAAGCCAGGTACCCATTCAACAGGAGGATATGTGGTCTTCGGAGCCAGTTAGGACAATGTGGCTATGCTGTATTCTTTATTTTTTATCTGCCAGTAAAATGTGGCATATGTTCTACTGCGAGCTGAAGTGCTGTGTATGTTGACAGGTGCAAAGGAGAGTGGCTAAATTTGCAAATAATACAAATTCCCTGGCGTCTGAATTCAGACGCCAGGGAATTACCCAGAAGAAGGCTTACAACATTCAGAACAGGTGAAAGTTTGAAATCAAGAATAACACATTACTTGGCGACTAATTTCTGTCCCGAATATGGGCCATCAACAGGTCACTATACAAGAACATGAAAATGTATACAGAATTTCTCTTTTTTGTCATGCTTGCTGCAGAAGGTATACTATGTAGATAGCTTACATTTCTTCTGTGTGGGAGATATTCTTATTGGAAAATGGCATACTATTAGCTTCTGTATGGTTTTGTCACCACCATGGTGACATGACATTTTACAGTGCACTGAATATTATACTAGAAAACCCTTAACCAAATCTACCCCAAGTTTTCAATAGTAACTTCTGCCCTATATTTTTCCTATATGTGACCACAAAACCAAGAAAAATTGCATGTTATCAATTGTTCATTCTGTGTTTCTCCACTAGACACGTGTGTTGATTATGACTCATGCACACAACCTTCTGTTTCTCTGTCCCCCTCTCTACTACTGTCTGGACTTCAACTGGTTGCTAAGTTTAGATCAATGTCGCATGGTTCATTACTCCATCTGACAACATACATAGGTTCATGGTGCTGCCCAGTGACCTCACCCTTCTGCAGCTTGCTTTCTGTTTATTTTTATGGTCTCCATACAATCAGCATTTCATGATTTCAGGAACACTGCCAAAGCTGAAGAATTGTCATTATATGTCAGAGAGAGAGAGAGTTTAAGAATTGCATCTAATGCTTTTGGTGTGTCTTTTGAAATAAGGGACAACTCCAAGAGTATCTGTTGTACAGTGTGATACGAAGCACATAAGATGACCAGAATCTTAAAAGAACAATTCAAATGTCTTCATTCTGAACTGTGACAATTTCAGTGGAAGGTACTATTCAAAGGATAAGCAGCACTCCCATAAGGTGAGAAATTCATCAGATGAAATATCTTTTTGGGGTACATACTAAGGTATGGAATGTTGATTTTGGGTGTCTGCTACTTGTAGTCCTGTTTGAACACTGATATTCCCACCCATCTTCACAGCAAAATATTGTTCTTCCCCAGACATATAGAGGCAGGTCTCTTTTTACACGATTTCCTTTTGCACGATTTCGCTTTAACACAACTTGAAAATTTACATCATTTTTCAAACCTATTACATCAAGTTTGGTTTAATGTGGTTTGGTATAATTTTGGTTTAATGCAATGTGGCATACAAGATCCATGGTTGCTCTTGCTTTGTGTTGGAGGCTAGCAGAAATTGACATCACTCTCACACTATCAGTGACATGTATGGATTAATTATGTTAGTGATAAAAACACGTGGGATCTAGTTTCCTCTTCTATAGCATTGGCTTTTCGTACCATGAATGAGAAACACAAATCTACATCACCTAGTGCAATCCAAGTGAAAAAATGGCACACAACAATCAGTACTGAAGAGAAACTGGATGTAATAAGCTAATCTGAAAATCTGAAAAAGGTGAATGAATTGTTGACATATGGTGTAATGTCAGATTCACTCATAGTAGGGTACATACAATATGTGATAATGCTGACAGATATCCAGAAAGTGCTAAGTCAGGACCTAAAGTGTTGTGTAGCAAGCCTACAAAGTACTTATCAGAATGAACTACACCAAAAACTATGTATGTGAGTCCCTTACAATTTTAATGCATTAGAAATAAATATATTGTACACAAATGTATGTGTACTGTACAATACTGTATATATATACTCTACAGATCCATATGTCCATTAGTGCTGTAGTCATACACTTTATAGAATGAGGCTGTCAATTCCCTAACCCCCGGGAAATACACTGTTTTAAATGTGAATTTGGTGTCTGATTTGCGCGATTTCGATTTGCGAAACTTTTTCAGGAACGTATCCCTGGTGTAAAACAAGACCTGCCTGTACATACAGAGAACGCACAGAGGAATGAACACATAAATTATTCACTGCGTTACAGTCGAGTGCTTGAACACAAACCACAAGATGGTAGCACAAATTGCATATTGTGTACAAGTGCCCTAAACAAATCTCATATACTATTACAAACATAAACAAGTTGAGTCTGACAATTGAAAAGACAGATTTTTATATTACACAGTGACCCCTGATCAATGGATGATATTCCCTACATTACTTGCATTTTTCCTCTATGAGATCACAGCACACAATTTGGCTATCTAATGTGCAAATCATGAAGTTAAAAAAAAATCTTAGCAAAAAATGACATTAAATAATAATTCAAGTAGCTGTGACAGAATAAAGTTATGTCCACTCCAGAAAACTCCAGTACCTACAAAATGTTACAAAGATCATGTTATCCCCCAAAACAACTTCATCACATAGACATATGAAAATAATGCTATGCACCGAGTACACTCGATGCTCTGTCCTATGACACATACAGAACCCAAGTAACTCGATGTTCCACATTTAGCAGTAAGAGTACTAGACTTAAACTTCCTACATCCAAGGCAGTATTTGGAATTAAAACCTTTGAGTCACAGAAAGGTAAAATCACAACTGCAAGGAACAACATACCATGGAAAACAACCGAAATGTCCATGTCCCTTGCAGTTCTAGCCCTGTACGTGTTGCACAAACTGTCAATACATGCTGCTGAATAACACAACTGCACAGCTTACTTGAGTACTTGTACAACAACATATACACCATAAAACTGCCAAGACCACAAGTCAAACATATATAGTACATGTCCACAATACCAATCTGCTACCAACAGTCTACCAGGGAGCATGCATGTTCAATATACTTAAAGTCTTCAGCTTGATTCTTCCATAAAATGAGTCATGCACCTTGGAAAAGTCACTGACATTAGTCCACATTTTTTTTCAAATTAGTAACTGTAAGTAATGGATGTACAGAAAAGCTAAAGATGCATACATATAACATTACAAATGATTAGAATAATGAAACCAGCTAAATGCTTGTATACCTTTAGGTCTGGGAAGTAGTAAATTTTAAGCACCTGTTTGTTGTATACAGTACACATCCTGCCTCCCATCTTCTTTGCAGATGCTCGTTCAGAACACTGGTACCTATCTACCAGACTACATGGTGTTATAACCCAAAAGACAACAATACAGAAAGCTTGTTTAGGGCAATTACTTCTATGGTTGACCACAAAACTTCCAATTTAGCAACCATATATTGGTTATACTGCTTCTGTGTGCAACAGAAAACAAAATTAGTGAAGTGTGCGCAAAAGTATGCAAAACAACACACAGAAGACGTGTATGATACAGAATACGAAGTTAGTGACAGGTGAGCAGACGTATGCAACAGGATACAAAGCTAGTGATTTGTGTGCAGGTGTACACAACACAACACAACACAAAGCTAGAGGCACGTGAGCACATCTGTGCAACTTGACACAAGGCTAGTGATGTGTTTGTGTAGGCTCAATGTAACAATAAAAATTTTGGGGTAATAAGCAGGGGATGCAGCATTGTTAAATAGCTTGCTGACCAAACTGTTAAAACAGATGCAATATACCTCAACAGACCCAGATAACCTTATAAGTTCATGATTCTAAGAACATCCAGCAATTACAAATATGAACAGTATTGATGTGTTGGTATACATATGCGAGACATTGTGTTTTCTGTGTGGTAGAACAAAGTCCTTAAATATCTGATATGGTGACAAAACCAACAAAAGCATATAAACATTTAACATTACCTTATCTTATAAACACAGTATGCCTGCTACATGTATATGTTTTGGCCACACTTGTGGCCATCCTCACAGATGTGTCCACAAAGGATATACCACAAAAACTTTAAGAACCAATTCAAATGTGTGTGACCCACATTCACCACTCTCCCTCTCGGTGTTTGATTCCAGAACAGAATACTCCCCACCTAATAACATCAAGAGTGCTTATGTGCTAAATATCATACTGACAACCGTTTCCCCTACATGCTACAATACATAATTTTATCTACCAATACATTAATAACCTCCTTTACACACATTTCTTTCATTTCAGGATGGTGACATACCACACAGTAGCTACATGGAACATCTGTCCCTCACTTGAATTTATCACATAATTTTGTTGGCATATTATATTTCAATATACATTTCAAACCACACATTTCAAAATATACAATTTTACATTTCCATTGGTTCTTAAGTTTTTGTAATATATCATTTGCAGACACCTCCCCAAGGATGGCCACGAGTGTGGCTGAAACATGCACATGTAGAATGTGTACTGTAAGATACTCAAGTGTTATATGCATTTATTGGTTTCATTTAATATTCCTTAAATATTACTGGGCCTTATATTTTCTGTATTCTCCGATGGCAAATACCTTCAATAAAAATCAACATGGAGACATTATGTCTGACAACCTCATGTTAACATTATGTGGCAAAATGGGTTATCATGTACACAGTGTGGTAACTCAACACTATAAATGTTTTAATAATGTGGATGCTGGTTATTCAAAATCTCTTCAATTTAAAGATCTGACAAAAAGCAAGCAAGACATTAAGGGTGTGTACTTGTGGTGCATCCAAAAGTCAATGGCCACTGTGCAAAGTGCATCAGCAGACAACAGCAATTCAAGCACACAGACATTTGGTAGAAGTGTACTCACGGAGGTATGACAGGACTGGTGCCGTCAATTGCCACCTCATTTGCAATGTCCTGCACTGCAATGATAGAAGGTGTCGACACTGACTTTTGCAGGGGCAGTCTTGCAGGTAGTAGATTCAAGCCCTCTGCCTCCCTCTTTGCAACAATCTTGCTGAAATCATTCTGCAAGGCAAAATGTAGAAGCAGTTACTTGGGTTACTTTCAAAACCATTAACATATAGCTCCAATATTAATCTTTGTGTAATGTTCCCTTTGGCATAATGGCACAGTGTCGTGGCCACCCCCCCCCCCCACACACACACACACACAAAAACACAGAGTTACTTCTTGCTTTCCTCCTCTCTATCACCTTCCCTTTCTCCTCAGGGCTCCTCCTGGTTTGCCTGAACACACTTACAGTTCTGACCTCACTGACAACCAAAAGATACCAATGTTAAAATTCCTGTCTTTGCCTTATACTTCCAAATCCAGTCTTTTCAGCATTGCTTTGTGTCAGATCTTAGTGACCTTCCTCAGGTATGCTTTTCTTGTATTTTTATGTATCATTTCTTGTGTTACCGAGTGTCCCATGGAAAGCACTGATCCGTGCTATTTCATGAAATGGTAACACTAGCTGTTAGACCTGTCTCTGTGTGCATTCACTTTATTGGCATGTGCTGTAGCAAAAATGGAAGCAGGTATATGCAAGACCAGTGACAGCAATGGAAGCATGGATTGGATGACTTCTTACAGGTCAAAGGGGGTATATGGAGAACGGACTGCAACTGAATGCACTTGATACCACTCTGTATACTATGTTGTTTGCGTAGTTATACTTCCTTGTTGAAAGCCCCAGAGTTTGTCCATATTCAATGTTTTGTTAGACCCAATGTAATTATTACTGCTTCCCTGGACCATTACCCTTTGAGGGAAAGCCTTAAGTACACACTCCTTGTCCAAATTACTGATAGTGTACAATTCTTGTACAAAATTTTTAAAATTCCCATCACGTTAAGTTTGTGGAGACAGACGAGTCACTGGACCAATCCAATTTTAACCCCATATCATTGATATGCTATAAACTGCATCTGCATGCAAGAATTCAGACCTAATCAGTACAGAATAATAATATTCAGCGGTTATGTTTGCCATGGCAACTGCTTGTATTACATGCATTAATGTCAGCAGACCTTGAAAAATGTGACACAATATAAATTGTTTCTCTACACAAAAAGAGTCAATTTCAGTGTGGTAATATTCATACTAGGGAAGGTTTTAAACCAAAACCATGTACGTTAATCACACAAGAATTACGTTAGTAATCAGATACTATGGACATCATGACCCAGCTGTCCGTTTTCCTGCTGTGCTCTGCTCTGCTAATTACCTTGAGTGCAGATTAGACACAATATCAAAAGCTAAGAAATACATTTAGAGAGGGACAAATGCTGAGTTCTTATTTGGTGGCATGGTGTGCCACAGACAGACTGCTCCAAACCATTTGTTACTTGCTGTGTATAATGGTAATAAAGAGTATACAGTAACCCAAGTGTGTTGTCACTTCACTAGGCATGAGGAACTCGATGCTTCCCCACAACCCACGGTCATACTTCAATCCCAGTGACCAGGTTGTAGCATTATTATCTGCCAGACTTTAACGCACAGGTTAAAACGTATGACCAACTACTTGCATCAAGATTCACAAACCTGAATTCCCTCCCCTTGGATATTTCTCTGCGAACATTAAAGGGTATGTATACATGTGTGTGTGTATGTATCATTTATGACAGACAATAAAAGAGCAACAATAACAATAATTTTATGTGTTCAGATTTGTTGAAAACTGCCACACTGGCACAGTATGTCTAGATGAACATAACATTTGCCAAGTTATCCAGGTACTACTGGTAATTCATAAAGCATAGCACTATGGATAAGTTCATGAAGCCTAGATGCTCTCACATGAACTTGATCCCAGTGCAAAACTTTCCTAACCTGCCCGGTTTTTTTTTGCCCATACAGCCCTACTGGGGAGGGGGAGGGGGGGAGCTGGAGCACAGTCAAATGTCTGCTGCTAAAATTATGTAGGGGAGGTTTTGTTTTGATGTTCATTGCATCTGACCACCATGATCACCAACACCACCAGCAATAGATGCCATACTGTGCAACATGATAAAAGAATAATATGATACTGAAATGGCTACACTGTAAGCTGAGGACATGTGATTCAAATTAACTGCTATTTCAAATAACCAGATAAAAATTAATGAGGTTTAAACAAATTTTCTTGCACTTTATGGTTTACCTCTACACATTTTTTTCACATCATTACCACCTTTGTGGACTACATACTTTCCCCAAAATTCAAGTAATTTCGTAAGTCCAACATGACAGAATTATGCATCTTGTTGATGGAACCACAACATATTCATTTTTTTTACTTCAATGTCTAACAAGTAGTGAAGTCCTTTAAGATGGTCTTCAGTTCGGGAAAGAGTTTAAAATCTGTTGAATCTCAGCAGTTGTTCTAGAACTTGTGTGCAGTCAAGCATTCTTATCTTGAGGGAGAGGTTGCTCCATGGAAAGTCAAACTCTTTAAAGTCATGCTTCCAAATGTCCCAGCATTTCACAGTACTGTTCAGAGTTTATGGCTGTGCAAGTATTGATCAATACCTCACACCTTCAATGTCCAAGGAAACTGGACATGACTTTGTCAGCAGATGCTGCAGTCTTCGATTTTTTTAGTGCTAGTGATCTTTTGTGACAAAACTCCACTGACTACCTAGTGCTGTCAGTCTCAAAATGTGACACCCAACGTTTTCATCTCCCATAAAATATTGTCTAAGATTGCAACAGTATCATATACACAGTGCAACAGGAACTGTTAGCTACTGTCCACTCACTCCTGTTTCAGTTTAGGAGTGAACATTTGTGGCACCCCTCTGCACTCATGTATCAGTAGCCCAGATTTCTAATTACTGCCTTCAGCAATTTCCATGAAATGCTCGTTCTGTCTGTTAATTCACACTGAGGAGCAGAGTGATTCTCTTCAATGAACTCATCAACAAAATTATAGTAAGCCTCATCAGTTGTGATGCATTGCCTCCTCCTCCTCCAATGTCACTCAGGTTTAGGGAGAACTGCTCAAGTTTCCCGTCACAACACATGCAGTACTGATGTCCACACCTTACCCTCCAAGAATGACTTTCATGTGATAAAGAATGTCGATCAGAGGCAGGTTTCTGCAGTCAGAACTCATCACTGCAAACTGCTTTGTTGCGTAGATATACTCATGCTACAATCTGCCACATGTAAATTAAAATTCACAGCTGTCGAGCAGCAGATGTTTCAGCCCCATGGTGAAGGAGAAAGTCTAACAAACTGAATGCAGTTAAGTTCACACTGCTCCATGTTCTCCTCTTAATAATAATAATAATAATAATAATAATAATAATAATAATAATAATAATGACGACGATGACGATGATTATGATTATGATGATGATGACGACGACGACGACGATGATGATGATGATAATAATAATAATAAGGGCTCAATGGGTATGGGAGAGGTAGTACCTTTGTAAGGGGTTGACCCTGCACTGGTCCTCACCAGCCCAGGTGTGCAGTAGTGCAACTTGAGGCACCAGCCACTCACTTCCCTGCACACAAGACCATCTGTGCGTAGTGAGTAACTACATCCGACCAGAGGTAAGCCTGTTTAAACGGAACACGGCGGATCTAGAGGAGTAAACCTTGAAAAAAATCCCCTAGTTCAAGGTGTACACTACTGTGCCGAGGGACTACAGATGCATCTGCAGTGGAGGGTAAGAAACCGAGAACGGTGAACTCTGAAAAGTGGCGACCCTCGGATTCAAGCAGCCTTACTGCGGCAGGCGGGGCTATACTGCAGTGGACAGAAGACATCCATAGCTACTCGTGGGACAGCGATGATGATTAGAAAACAAAATTGTAATACACAACCAGGAAGAAGGAAAGAGCAGAGGTCCTCTGACAGCACTGAAGAGAATGGTAACCGGAACGAGGAAACTC
>Ga0123352_10022222_pt1 | contig 10114 bp, 2 predicted proteins | sample TergutLab28metaG_FD_89700 | JGI IMG/M metagenome (GOLD analysis project Ga0123352, IMG submission 89700) | Labiotermes labralis P1 segment gut microbial communities from Petit-Saut dam, French Guiana - Lab288 P1 | ecosystem: Host-associated > Arthropoda: Insects > Digestive system > Gut ...
ATGTGTGTGTGTGTGTGGGTGTGGGTGAGGGTGGGCGTGTGTGTTTGGGTGTGTGTGTGTGTGTGTGTGTGTGTGTGTGTGTGTGTGTGTGTGTAGCCTTAGTTAGCCAGCTTGCAAAGCGCATGCGCCACACTATACTGTCATCTCTGACCTGCCCCACTCTACCATATGTTTTTACATTATCTCGGAAAAGATATTGAACATAAAATGTGTGTTTTGGTTTGATCTGTAACTTTTGCGCGATAACCTTCTGATTCTAGGAGAAAATGAGCGAGATATGATCAAAAATGTATATTAGTTTTCATGTAAGTGACATTACTGTCAGATTTCAATGAAACTTAAATTTTCTATAGAGACTTTCGAGAGTTCCTAAAATATGAAATTTCATAAAAATCCGTCCTGTGACAGTCCAGTTCTTCCATGTGGAGAGACAGACAGACAGACATGACAACGCTGACAGTCGCATTTCACAACTCTTCGACCGCGCCTCTGTCTGCAATACCCAGATCTCCGCGCACGAAGTACAGTCAGTACAGTCAGTACGGTATACTGAATGAAATGCAGTGCTCAGGTTGTATCATCAGTTGTAATGATGTATGTAGCGTGCATCGTGTTACGAGTAGTTCAGTTTTTAGACACAACAGTACATGCACTAGAAGTACTGTTTGCATGTTGTCAAGTCTGCAACATGTTGCGGCACACCACACGTGCCATCTTCAGGTAGTCTCCGTAGTTGTTACCTGAACGCTTTCAAATGGTCCTTTGTATGAGAAGTGTACTTTAGTATCTCAGTGTCTACTTTCAGCATGAATTGTCGATTCTGGTATGTGACGTCATGCAGGATGATGGAAATTTAGAATCTTCTTAGAGAAATCTGCTGCCTCCACGTTAGGATAAATAGTAGATATTACATTAGATGTCGTGAGGACTTTAACCGCTATACGGTTGTTTTCTAAGGGAAGGCACCTGCACACATCATTGCTCTTCTGGCAGAGCGAAGCAGTGGCCTTCTCTCAACTGTTGTTGCCCATCTATCGAACTACACAGTGTTATTTCTGAAACACTGTAACTTTTAGCTTAAAAAAATTCACTTCTCTTGTGTGTCTGTTTTGGTGTTCATCAAATAACAACAACAGCAAACACGCCTCATAAAATAAGTTTTGCCTTTTTGGGTTTTAACATCTTATATCCTCATAAATATTTACCAGTATCTCGGAGGTAACCGGATTCTTCCATTTTCTGAGCATAAATTACGGCCCAACTACAGCACTACACATCCAGTGATGGCTGCGTGAACGGCCGACGTCACAACGCTGTCTGATGTTCAGGGTGGAATATACAGAGCCCAGTATCTTCTGTGCTGTTACGCTGCGAACTTTTTCGGTGCAACTAAGAAAACAAGAAGTTTATGCAGGACGTAGGTACACTTCGGCAGACTACACGTGGTCACATTCCGGTACACAGCATTCGTCCAATCTCGTCACGTCTCTGACGGTTCATTTCAGAAGCTGCAGCTCGATCTTTATCAGTTTTATCACCATAGAACATTACTGGCGAAACATTGCGATCACCAGTTCTTTGTAAGATCTTGTCCTTTCATCCAACCAACTGTCCGTTATGACGTCTTGATTGTACAAAACGCGGGGAGAGAAAAGAAAAGTTCAAAATACCAAGAAGTGTTTTGGCCAAAATATTTTAAACGTCTGTTTTAAGAGTTTCCTTATGGGTAACAAATTTTGCGATCACAAGTCTGTATCACATAACTGTCTGTCTGTCCGTCCGGTGAATATAAACGCAGACGAGTGCTCAGATGTGACGCAGTCTATTTTGGTAGACAGGTAACATAACCACCAACGTTACAGCTAAACATACGGCTTCCATCTTCTGTGCAGAAGAGATTAAGCGTCGGCTTATTGAAACACGGACAACAAACTAAGGATCAAACTAGGAAACCAGGTTTTGGAAGGAAGCTCCATCATCTCTGTGAAACCGCTAATTCAGTTCATTGTTTCTAAATTATTCGTTTTATTTTTTGTTGGACAGCAACGCCGTATGTACAGATCAGCAAAACAAAATTCCCCTAACCTAAAGAATTACAAAAGTTCCGTGCTTTTGGGGAAGCTTTATTTACTGTTTAAACAATGGCTGATGATATTTTGTACTTTAAAACAATATGTAAAAGAGCTCCAAAGGGAGCTGATGGTGAATGTTGCGGTGATAATTAAAGGGATGTACAAATAGAAGTTTAGAGTGTGTTGTGATGTCATCAGTTCCAGCAGAAATGCAAGCATCACACACTGGAGTAGCAATCAGCAACTGAATTCTGCTGTTTTGGTGAGTAGCCATATTCTGCAGTCACATTCTGTAGTTGGTTTCTTTTTCCCCGACAATGCTCCATCATACCGGTCGGTTTTGGTCAAGGATTTCCCATCAAAGAACGAAGTGACAACACTGGAGCAGTCCCCAAACTCCCCTGATCTGGATCCAGCTAACGTTTAGCATTACCCTCGGAAGAAATAAGAAATTAAGGGAAGGCGCTTTTGTGATGCAACTGACATTATCAAGAACGCGATGGAAGAGCTGAAAAGTCTTTTACAAAATGGCTTCCAGGAATGTTTTCAACACACCTGCAGTCGCCGGAAGAAGTGTATATTTGCACAAAGGGACAATTTGAAGGAAATATAGCTTAAATGTCTGTAATGCTTTATATTTCTCCAAAATGAAGATATTTCGGGAACATTTTAAAGCTGTCACGTATTGTGTGGCTATGTTCTGCAGTTATGTTCTGCAGTTATGTTCTGCAGTTATGTTCTGCAATTATGTTCTGCAGTTATGTTCTGCAGTTATGTTCTGCAATTATGTTCTGCAGTTATGTTCTGCAGTTATGTTCTGCAATTATGTTCTGCAGTTATGTTCTCACATTATATTCCGTAGCTATAATCCGCACCTGTATTCTGTTGTTATATGTAGATATATTTTGCAGTTATATTACACAGTTATGTTCTGTAGCCATATTCTGCAGTTATGTGCTGCTGTTTATTCTGTAGTAATATTCTGCAGCTGCATTCTTCTGTTATATTATGCAGTCATATACTGCACTGATATTCTGAAATGATGTCGAAATTGAGTATTCATATGGTCAACTACGCACTTGCACATAAGGCATTCCACTTGAAATCCAAATTCCAGTGTACTGGAACCCGATGTACTGCAACATGACGATACCTCCGTCTAGGTTATCGCCCAGCAGTATTCTTCCGCGACTTTCGCCTCATATCGCTCTTGTTCCCGCAAGGAAAACTTCGGCGTCCTTCAAACGTCGTTTCATTTCTTTAGCCTTTTTGAAACACGAAGTCTGAAAATGAGTTACTTCAAATTACGTAAGTCGTAGAATGATGTAATTATTACCTCATTATTCTAAATGAATCCAAGAAACTGATAACTGAAGGCGGCCCTGTGTACAGCAGTTTCGTTAGACATTGGCAAATACCAAGGCTTTCCGAAGTCCTCTTTTGGACGTCGGAAATCTAAAATAGAACTATACAAATCAAGTGTTCATATCCATCCATCCATTCATCCAGCCAGCCAGTCAGCCACCCGTCGGTCCATTCATCCATTCCCTCAACTGTCTATCCATCCATCTATTTTCTGTTCTCAGTCCCTAACCTGTACATTTTACAGAACTCCTCTCACCAGAAGACAACCGACCGCGCGACAACGCAAAAAGAACAGAGCACAACGGCGGTACCGAGTTACATTCGCAAAAAGACACGCAAAGCGCGTAAATGTAACATTGTAACGCTTTCGCGTAAACAATGTCGCCAGGTAAAAACAATGAGAATCAAATATTATTAGTGTGTGTCTGTGTTTGTATCTTAGTTATACTGCGCGAAAATGGCGTCTTTTCTGCGCCGTATTATATTCCCATCTGTGGCCTGTCTGCTCCCATCATATTTTCCCACATTATCTCAAAAAAACGGAACGATTTTTGGAAAATATGTGTTGTTCATAATATTTGCGTTTTGATTTCCCCACGAATTTACCTAAAATATTTCTCATTGTGAGAAGAATTCAACGAGGTACCGTAAAAAACGTACAGATGTCTGAACTTAAAGTGCCGTGATTATGGTCAAGTTGAGATCAATCTTCTATTTTCTGCACAGATTTCAGATAAATACTCAAATATGCAAATTTTATAAAAATCCTTTCAGAAGGAGCCGGCTGCTTCATGTGGACAGACAGACAGATGAACATAAGGAAACTGACAGTCGCTTTTGACACTTCCATGATCTCGCGTCACGAACGATCTCATAGTTCAAGCTGCAGATGGCATTACTGGTACTAAATTGTGAATATTTTGGTTGATGACGTCAGTCTTTAGGTAATGGGGAGAAATTAGTAACTTGAAAGACGTGTAATTGTATTGTGCAAAACTGTGCACTCAATATATGACGATATTCTTACGTTATAATTGCAAAACGAAGACAGACGTAATATCGGAGTTACGCGAGAAAACAGATGTGCTAACACTCTGCCCCTTCCTGGGGGCGGTTGAGCTGTAAAACCTGTACTTCTAAGTAAATACAGTAATGCGAGCCTCAAATAAGTTCAATCGATGTTTACTTTTCGGGCAGGGGGCAGAAGGCAGGGTGCGTCTACCGGACGCTTCTCACGCACTACGCACCGTGCGGCGGAATTATGCAGATATTAACATTTGCTTCCGTTAGGGACAATCGAAGGAACGAGCGACTGAACTTGTAACCAGAGACACGGTAAGTTGAATTGTTAGCGCAGCAGACATTGCTCTTGTGCATCGTACAGCGGTCTGCACTCTCCGGTGTTTGTAGGACGCACATAGAGAGGAAAACGGTGATTGTAGTGCACGAAATGGACTGGAACCAAAATGATAAGTACTTTATTTAGAACATTATGAGCGGAGGTTCTAAAAAGCCCAACATTCAAAAACAAAATGTCATTATTTTGCAGTATTCTTTGACGTAAATAAAGCAGTGGCGACTTTGACCACAGCGCTGCCTATTTTACGGAGACGTCAATATGAAGATTGCCGTCGTGTGAAATGTGACGCCGTATCGTGTGCTACATAGACGCCAACTTTGTTATAAAACTGCTGTGTCGGTTGCCTAAACCATATTCAACGGTGGGAAATATTTACCAAAATATACGGTGTCAAACCCCAAAGGAAAGACGTCTTCCTTCTTAATATTAATGCTGAATGTATCAATAGGAAAGCGCAGTGTGAAGAGGACAATGCATAATTGTACAGTTTAAATTATAACACGGTGTATATTGGTGCTGTCTGTGTGTTATGATAACCTACTATCTAACACAGCAAAGCACAAATCAAATGAAAGGGTACCAAATAAAATTGGTCTAAAAGTAACCATAACAATCTTACAACAACACGGAACCAATAAGCACTACAAGAGCAAGATAAAACGATAGAAAATAAATATATATTAATTAACTCAACGTACTAGTATTGAAGAAGAAATTTCCTGTTAAATGTATTGTTTCAGGTGGACCAACAACCTTCTCAGTTGCTCGTGTCACTATTTTACTTCGCCTGCTATTCTGTATAGCATTAACGACCATCACAACAACTCTAAACACCCTATAGGTCAGAAGCAGACAGAAACTCTCACTCCGTGGACAAGAACCTTATGACGTCAAAAGGCTGGGAGGAAAATAGGACGGAAAGTCGGGAAGCTGCTTTGGGAAGCTGAGGATTCTGTGAAGGCTGCACAGTACCGGGTCATTCTTAATTATTGTCTGGTATAGATACAGCAGAATCGACTGTGGGAAGGGAACTATACAGTACGTTACTTTCTGTGTTACGGTTCTAGTGTCAACAGAATACAGAACCAGAACGACAGCACAGGCCCAGCTAAACACATAAATCAAACAATCGTCCTAAAAATAATTCAATACAAATCTCTGTACAACAGCAAAACTGCACAACAGAAAGTGCAGTCCAACCCTGTTATGACGTCATGAAGGGGGCTGAAAATTTTGTGTCTTCATAAACGAGTGTCGTTATAACCGAGGATTATAATTCTATGGTTAACAGTGAGAAATTATTTGGTACCACAGAATATCTGACGTTGTAGACAAGGTGTCGTATAAACCGATGTCGTTATAACCGGGTTCGACTCTATTACAGAATGTGAGAAGTTAACAATTAATTATAATGAATATTAATAAATCACAGAGGAATTTTGTGTTTTGTTTTTAGGGGAATTCATCACAGTAGACTTGAAATGACATTAGCTAATAACAGTGCTAGAACCTTACACACCGTAACATCGCGGGCATTGAACTGGTTCCTAAAATTATTTCCAAATATGTAACAAATAAACATATGCAGACGAAGAGCAAGTGACAGCAGTGTCAGTGTCATTAATGCCAACAGTCCTATCAGCGGTGGGTATGGTGCTGCAGACCGAGTACAAACTTGTAAACCAGAAAGAAGGCACCTCCAAAAGCAATATCAAACCAAAACAGTCTGCAATATGCCACGCTGTCCAACAATTTATTCTTCGTCGCTAATAACTGAAAATGTTTGCAGTGAGTTCGGTAAAATTTGTAGTTTTCTACATTCGTGTATAATCACTACCGCCAACACCGGACGGAGAAAACTACAGAACAGAATGAAGCGTATGTGGTTACTTTCTGGTCACTCTTGGGAAGGAAGATCAGCTGACTGTTTACCAAGAGCAAGCAAAGTCTGCGGCACGACGAGGCATGACGTCACAATTCGGCCCACACACATTTAGCGACAAAGAATGTTTGTTGACGCCCAAAATAACCGAATGACTGCAAATCGTAAGAAAATCCGGACAGATGAAAAAATGTAAACTTGAACATCCCACCATGGCAGGCAAGCCTGCTTGTGACAAAGGATACTAAACGCAAACGGGCCTAAGGATCTAGCGAATAAACAGTCAGTTTTACAAAGGTCCTTCATTCGAACTTCGTACTTGGAACCCGTAATTTTGACAAAGATTTTCGTTACTGTACTATTAGATAAGAAGAAGACAGACGTATAACGTAACATTGAGGCGCGTTCGCGTAACCATTGTTGCAGTGGAAGAGCAATAATTATTACACTTTCTGAGTGTGTGTTTGTAGCCTTAGTTATCCAGCATGCAGTGCGCATGCGCCGTATTGTATTGTCACCTGTGGTCTGATCAGCTCTACCATATTTTTCCAAAGTGTTTCAAAAATCATTATTTTCGGAAAACGTTATTGAACATACAATGTGTTTTGATTTTCTCTAAAGATTGTACCCGAAACATTGTCATTCTCAGAAGAATTCGGCGAGATATCATAAAAGTAAACCGGACTGCATGCAAAGTACCGGTTATTCTAAACAAAGTTCTATGAAACTTGAATTTTCTCAATGGATTTTCACAAAATACCAAAATTTGATATTTCATGAAAATCCGAGTTGTTCCATGTGGACGGAGAGACAGACAGACAGACACGACGAAGCTAATATTCGCTTTTCGAAATTTTTCAAGCACCTAAAAATAAAACAAACCTTCTAAAGTCACAGCGACTTGAGTCAGATTTGCGGTTATCGTGGTGGTGGGGGTAAATAATAATAATAATAATATTTATTTACTGGAATTGGGTTGTCACCCGGTGGCAGTACTACAGCATTATGGCCTGCACGGACATGCATTTCCGTGTGAAATCGTTGAAAAACCTGGTGTCTACATTTTCAGGGCACCCTGAAATTGTAGACAACGCTTTAGACCGAATGGTTGTATCAGTCCACCAAAGTGGAATGCGTGGCACATCGGCAGACTGCGATCTTAAAGTATTACATTACGTCCATCAACAGTTTTCCTTCTTCACAGTTGGCAACATCGGACCGTGCGTCACTCTACTGCAGCGTCACTGAAACTAGATTAATCACCATCAAATAAAACTGGTATCGATATCACGCTTGCAGTGGTAAGATAATGTACATGAACGTCACATTTACGGTCATCGTGCAATAAAATAAAGAAGTGGGCTTATGGCGCCAACTTACATGCAAAAAGTTTGGTCTGTAGGTAGTTAGGTACGTAGGTCTGTGGGTAGGTAGGTCTGCAAGTTTGTAGGCAGATCTGTAAGTAGGTAGATAGGTAGGTATAATACCGTGCTGCTTGCTTGGTAGTTGGGAAGAAAAGTAGGCAGGTAGTTACGGAGAGAGTTAAATTGTGAGGAGGATTGGCACTACCTGTCACTTGGCACTACATGGCACTTGGCACTACATGGCACTTAGCACTACATGGCACTACATGTCACTTGACACTACATGTCACTTGGCACTACATGGCACTACATGTAACTTGGCACAACATGGCACTACATGTCACTTCGTACTACACGGCACTACAGGGCACTACATGTCACCATGGCCACTGGCCAACTTATGCAGTTTTAACTCCAGTCCCTCTTATCTTCAGATCGTATAGCGACCCGTCAGTTGCACATCGCGGCGAATCAACTCAGCTGCCGGGACCAAAAGGAACGTAAGGTCGGTGGGCCCAAGTCGAACTGGACGTGGTGGAGAGAGGAAGCTTTGCATGTCCGTCGCTAAACCGTCGACAGGTCCGCGGCAGGAGAGCCCGTCCCTAGACCTGGTATAAATGTACAGAGAAGAGATGGATCCAGATGGCGACCGTCTTGATTTCTCAGTGCACATTGCAATAAAAGGAAGGACGTCGACTGTCTGGACGTGGAGTCAAATTTATAGCAGGAAACTGTAGAGAAAGTCGTCATGAAGGAACGTCTAAGTGTATGAACATACATGCTTGATACTAAGAAATGTAATAAATTCACTAATATACGTCAGCACAACAATTATTTATTGGATCATACAGGCTACATGTTTAGACCTGTTAACAGGTCATCATCAGGCCTCCAGCAGAATAAGTCAAAGGCGCTGTTAAAAAATGGGATCCCAATATTTTGTACAGTTGTAGACAAATGTAGACTGTGGTACTGGATAAAATATGGCACATATAATATCTAGTTAAAACAATGAAAATAGAGTGGGTGTTTGACACTTAGGACAGATAATTCAAATTTTTAATTGTTTTAACTAGATAATGCATGTACTATATTTTATCCAGTACCACATTTTACATTTGTCTACAACTGTAAAAAATATTGAGATCCCATTTTTTAAACAGCACCTTTGAATTATTCTGCCGGAGGCCTGATGATGACCTGTTAACAGGTCGAAATATGTAGCCTGTATGATCCAATAAATAATTGTTGTGCTGACGTGTATTAGTGAATTTGTTTTATACTTCATTAGAGCACTTCATGATGCCCTCTCTAAAAAGAAACTAAGAAATGTGTGATGAATTTCCTCGTGAAGTATCGAATTCAGTTAAAAAGAGGCAACACCTTGTCTTTCATAGCTATTTGATATTAGCAATGTTAAATTTTCACAGTGCTGCTTAGGCCTAGTTAGTTCGTTTGTGACGACAGTCACTACATGTGCTTGGCCTCTAGTTTAGATATTTTTGTAATAGGAGGTATATAAACGCCCCCAGTGAAAGTGACACAGAGAATGTGTGCAGCAGAGCACTGTGTGTGTGTGTGTGTGTGTGTGTGTGGTGTGTGTGTGTGTGTGTGTGTGTTTGTGTGGGTGTAGGTGTGTGGGTGTGTGTGTGTGTGGGGTGTGTGTGCGTGTTTGTGTGTGGTGTGTGTGTGTGGTGTGTGTATGTGTATGTGTGTGTGGTGTGTGTGTGTGGCGCTGAATGCGTAGTTGACTTCTTCCAGTGTCGAGGATGGGGATGTTTGAGCTGCGCTTCCGGTCACCTGCACGTCTTATGGCGTGGTGCTTCACTAGACAAAGGGAAACCTAACTTAACTTTACTTTAAATCCTGTAGCGTAAGCCACTATGAACTGCAAATGTCGCGAACCGAAGAACAGTACTGGGATATAATCAGGCAGGTAAAGTAAGAATGTAAAGGTAAAGCAGTCCCGTTAGAGGCCCGGAGGGAGTCAGAGGGTTCCAGGAAGTTAAGGTTCTCAGATTTCGTGACAACGGCACAGGATGGTGGTAGGTTGTCAGCCTTACGCACCGGC
>Ga0123352_10022227_pt1 | contig 10113 bp, 7 predicted proteins | sample TergutLab28metaG_FD_89700 | JGI IMG/M metagenome (GOLD analysis project Ga0123352, IMG submission 89700) | Labiotermes labralis P1 segment gut microbial communities from Petit-Saut dam, French Guiana - Lab288 P1 | ecosystem: Host-associated > Arthropoda: Insects > Digestive system > Gut ...
AATCTTGCTATAATCCGCCATATATATTCAACGATACTTTAATGCTGTTTTACCTGCTCTGCATGATAAGTGTCGATAAACTCATCAAGGTATCTATCTGTTATATTCCACAACACTGACAGCTATAGAAGGTTAATATTTTGGTAGTTTAGATTTTATTCTCTATGTTAACTTTTAGCTTACATATGACCTATAATATAAAATGCAAACGATATGGGATCCCATAGAGTGCACAATCACTGAATGTACCAGAACTATGTTCCGTTTTTAGCCTGATGATGACTCGCTGTAGCTGAAACATGTTGTCAAGATTTCGACTTCTAGAAATTGCTGATTAATATATGCTGTGTTATTGACACAATAAATTGTTACATTTAATCTCGATGTTTAAAGAAATGTATTTCTCACTGTCTTGTTTCCTGAGTGTAACATTTGTTATGGATTTTTTCCATTGTCCATCTTTTCACGTGTTCTAGAATTTTGGTTGGTACCTTTTATTTTCTTAGTTCGGGCACACACATTTAATAAAAGCTTATTTTCTAGTTTCGTTTTTGTATTTTGCAGTAAGTTATTACCGGTTTCAAAAAACACGCCATTTCTCATTCATTCATTCATTTTAATGCTGTTGTGGGCTTAGCATAAAGCGTTCACTCACATAAAGATTTTGATTAAATTATGTAATTAGCAGAATATACACCTATAAGGTCCATTCTGATGTTGTCCTAATACCTGTGTCTAAGTTTATCAGTGACATTTTATGACTAAAATCATATATTTCTCTTCTCCTTATGCATGCTACGTGTTTTATCTATCTCGTTCTTCTTGATTTGATCACCATTATAATAAATGTTAAAGCATGAAAGTTATAAAGCTGTAGCTGACATTTAGTTTTAAGTGATTTAACAGTCATAAATAATCATTAGCGGTGGAATTATTCCATTAAAAACAGTTTTTTTCTGAATTTCTGTACCTTGCATTACAAATTTGTAACTAAAGAAGGTATGAATGACTAATATAAGAGGGATGTTCTTGGATGGGGAAAATTTACAGGTAAACTTTAACTTTGCTGATGGTTTAACCTGCTCCTGTTTTCTTTGAGTGCTGCTTAAAAATTGAGAGATGAGTGATAAAATTTAATTTAATTAAATTCAACTTTTTATTCAATCCAACCAACCATGCTTGTGTCTCTGGACATGTCAAGCATAACATAACTATATATTTAACATAATACTATTAATAATAACAATATTTTACACAAAACAACAAAATACAATATAGTAATATAAAATACTAAAGGGTAATGTAATATAGTTATATGGCTAATTATTATTATTGTTTGTGGTGAAGAATAGGGATTTGTATACAAGTAACCAAGAAATTCATGGCATTAATACAAGATACAATACAAATTTTCGTCTTTCAATGGCCAATTTGAATGCACTTCAAAACGGAGCTTTTTTTTTTAATTAAGTTATTTAATTACCTCTCAATAAACATAAAACATATATCTAATGAAATAAAATTATTCAACATGCTTTAAAGAGAGTTCTTCTTCTACATTCATTTTATTCAATAGAAGAGTATTTTAATTACAACAGTGAGTAGAATCTTGTTATTATTATAAATCTTGATCACTGGTATTGTTATTTTATTTATTTATTCTTATTCTTGTAATATTATATTATATTTTAATTAATTTATTGGACAAATAATACAAAATTGTATCTATATTTGACAAGGAAGTATCTATGGATATATTTATGTATGATTATTTTTTTCTCTTTTATATATGTAAATATATAAGACAAATTCTATATCCTTTATGTTCATTGTAACTAAACTGGATCAATGGAAAATAATAAGAACTCTGAATTGTGAACTATAACTGTCTTTCTCCTGCATGTCATCTAATTAGTAAGATAAAAATTCACCTGTTGAATAAAATGCATGATTCTTCAGAAGAGATTTTAATGTTCTCTTAAAAAGCTTACACCTGTTCAACTTTTTAATATTAGCAGGCACCTTATTATATAATCACATTCTGATGTTAAACATATATTGAAGAATATGATCTAAGATCCCCGCAGATTTAAGAGTGAAGATTTTGTTTCACCACTGAAATTAATCATCAGGTTCAGAAAAGTTTATTTGTTTGTTTATTAGTCATTCATTTTTCTATCATCTATAATGGGACATACTTTATTGCAGACTTTACAACTTCTAGTAATTAGGTAATGTCATTTTGACAATTTCAGAGCCAGTGTGCGACTAGGAGAACATGATATGGATACTGACAAAGATTGTATACGTGAAGAAGAAGAAGAAGAAGAAAAAAAAAAAGAAGAAGAAGAAGAAGAAGCGTGTGCCGACCCATATGTAGAATTTGATGTAGAAGATTCATTTTCACACCCCAGCTACTCTCTCTCACATCTTCAGAATGATATAGGGCTTATCAGAATAAAAGGCACAGCTAACTTCAGATCAAGTGAGTCTCCAGGACCCCTTCTTTTATATTTTACCATGCCTAATGTAACAGAAAACAGTAACATTATGTTTTCCGCGTCCTGGTTTGACTCAAAATCTGCTATACCCTAGTCAAATCTTACACTTGCTTCCCTCTTACCCACTCAACCCATGGATATCCTCATCTCCTTCAACTGCACACTTAGCATTAATTGTAATAATAAACCTTACTGTCAGTTTCAAATGGTGCAGACAGCAGAGTATGACATTGCTGCCTTCTGAATTCTTCCTCCAAATTCTGCCATGCTATGTGACCACTTAGTCTGCCTAGTGAATTTTGCTGACTGTGTCCATATGGACTTTAATATAATAAAATGTCCTACATAAAGGACCAATAGTCATGCTACACAGAAAAGGTAAACATAGTACAAGTGTGGACAGTGGGTGGTCAGGGTTTTGTGCATTTATACACACATACAAAACATGTGACACCAGATGTGCTGGCAACATGATCTTGAGAATAATTTCAGTACATCTGAAATAACATGATAATTAAATCTTCATAATGCGCTGAACTAGTTACAAGAGTGATAAAGTCATATAAAATTGTTCTTGCAGTACTATCATTGAAAGAGACTTCATCTAGCTGAGTCATAGGCGTAACTTGGGGGAGGTGGCAAGAGGGGCAAATGCCCCTCCCTCATTATTTTTTCTATGTAAGAACAGTTTTTTGGCTACTGAGTTGAAGAGGGACAAATAAAAAATTTGGTGAGGGTGGGGGAAAGAATATGTGTGTGTGTGTGTGTGAGTGTGTGTGTGGTGTGTGTGTGTGTGTGTGTGTGTGTGTGGTGTGTGTATGGTGTGTGTGTGTGTGTGTGTGTGTGTGGTATGTGTGTGTGTATGTGTGTGTGTGTGTGTGTGTGTGTGTATTAAGGACTGGATCAAACAATTCTTTCCCCTGTTTCTAACTTGACTGCTTCATAAACTGAAGTTCCTAACACCCATAGTTGGTTTTGCCCCCTAATGTTTTAAGTCAAATTAGTTATGCCTATGAGCTGAATGAAGTATATGCATTTATTGTCTACCTAATTCTATGGTATGGGACTTATGTAGAGCAGCTCTGAAATGTTCAAGAAGTAAAATTTGTTAGTAAAGCTGCATGTTCATCACTGTCATCACAAAACCTCATCAGTGCTCAAGTGTAGTAATCAAATTTTCACTAACTAATATCAATATTTTAATCCACTGGAGCTGGAATGTCAATCAGTGATCTGTACAATGGTACATAGTTTAACAATGCATGAAATGTGTGAATTATGTTACAGATTCCATAAAACCAATCTGTCTTCCCATGGGTGCTGACCAGACACGAAATCTGGAGGGACAGACTGTGATAGTATCGGGGTGGGGAACAACTGAGAAAGGTGATATTAGAAATCACACTGGAACTTCCCTTAAACAGTGCAGTATAGTGTATATATTACAAATGTGGGACAGAAGAGACGTGCATGAAATGTTTTGGTTGGGAAACCTGGAGGGTAGTCACTACTTGGAATGTGAAGTCTTAACAGGGATGATAGTTTTAAAATGGATATTAAAGAAATAAGGTGGTTGGTGTGGACTGATTACATCTGGCTCAGGACAGGTAGCAGTGGTCAGCTGCTGTGGACATGGTAATAATCTATAAGTCTTGTACAAAAAGAGTAAGATGAAGTTGTACCCATCTACGCTGTAAGGACATAGTGGAGGAGTAGAGGTACAGCTCCATGCATTCTCAACCTCAGCATGAGATGGAGGTACGTAATCATTTTCACACCCTGGATACTTTGCTCCAGGGGAAAGAACTCTTGGTACCTTTTAAATAGGAAGTTGGATCAGCCTCGAGTTCAGTGTGGATATCTTGGAGAAGAATAAGGTATCTTACACCTGCCAAGAACTGAACCTTGGATTGTCCAGCACCATTGTGTAGTCCCTGTACTTAAAATTGGTGAAAAAAAGTAACAAAGTTTCGTTTGCAATATGACAGAAGTTTGTAAACTCTGGGTCTCTGGAGCCCTGGGACAAGGAGGTTCTTCCAAAGGGGTAACGGTAGTTACTCCAGAGGCTCCACTTATTAACACAACTTCACAACAAGTCTTTATTCTTCAGTCAGCACTCATTTCCTTCTCTTTTTGCTTTGTGATGAGTAAAATGTGAATTTGTGTGTGGAGGTAATTGACTTTGTAGTGGCCTTTTCTCAGTAGATATCGCCTCACTTATTGGAGCTTAAAATACAACTACTGGCATGTGGTGGTGTATAAAGATATTTGAAGTTAGTGAAGGTTCCTTATACTTCACAAGGGTGAAAATTATTACTATATGAGAAACTACTGGTGCATCTAGAGAGAAAGAGACAGAAGAGAATTGCAAAATAGGTCAATGAATTTGTATGACTTTCATGTCTACAGTACAATATTTTACATGTGTGCAGTTTGTAAAGCAACTCAGTCTGTTCTTTTATAATATTTTGAGAAATGACACATTATTTTCTAACGTGATAAATATATTTGACTTTTTTTTAAGAGAGAAGTGTGTTTTGAATTCTTATTATGAGTTAAGTCAAGATTTGTGAATAATCTTGGTTCACACTGAGTGTCAGCATACATTGTCACTGAAGTTTCTGAGTCTTGATTATTTCTAATACTTGATAAAAGTTTAATATGAAATATAGCATACTGTAAAATTATCTCCATCATTGCTAATGCAATATAAGATTTGTGAACAAGTCCATTTTATCAAAGTTTGTATGCTTTTATGTGGTATCTGTATTTAACAAGAAATATAATATTAAAAAAAAATGAAACACACTGTGCATAAAGCATTTATACTTTCAGGTGTAAGTAGTCCTGTGCTACTTGAAGTTGAGTTGCCAGTCATAAGACAAGATCAATGTGCTGAAATCTACAGTCGTAGTTCTGCTTCCTATAGAAATCCTATAAGGATAACATCAACTCAGATGTGTGCTGGTGGGGTAAATGCTCAAGACTCGTGTGATGGTGACAGTGGAGGACCTCTTATATTCAAGGGTGAGGTCAACTTAAGGCCACGATTTGTTCAATATGGTATTGTCTCATTTGGTCCACGATCTTGTGGTGTCAAAGGATTTCCAGGTGTGTATACAAAGGTTGCATTTTATGTAGACTGGATATTAAGTGTTATGAGACCATAACAAAATTCTGAATATAAAATTAGTACTTTTCTCATTTTTCTACTTATTAAAGGCTGTTCAAACAAATGAAGGAAGCAGCAGTGCTGTAAAGGTGGTCTAACATTGTAAACCACAAATGTTTACGAATGTAATAAAAAACCATCAGCAATATAAACAATAAATGTTTACAAATGTAATCAACAACCAATGCAAATATGACATTGTTTTTAAATACAGAGTTGACTTAAAGATTCTCGCAAATGACCTTCATGTTAGGAAAAATATGATTTTGTTAGTGGTGATTCACCGATGGAAATCTTGTTCTTAAGAAACTGAAACACCCTGCATTGTATGCAACACAAAGATTCCCATCATAACCAACCAACTATTTGTACGGTGTCATATGACATGCAAACCCTGCATTTATGATATGGGTTTTGTCGACCAACAATAAACCCACAGTAGAATAATTAACAACTTATAACTTACATATGACTGAGATTGATTTTTGTAAAGCAACTGATGGCATTTAAATTATTATTTGATAAGTTTTAGCCAGTTATGCCCACAAGTGTTGTTCTAGATGTGAGTGATATTCATGTGATCCATAATAATACAGCAATGAAAAATGACCTGTGTGAGAGAAAGCTTTTACCGAACCCACATCTGTTCAAATGTGATATGAGATTTCAGTTTCTCACAGTAGTGTTGCTGAGGATTCAGGTTTTCAGGAATGTAACTCTGTATCATTGGGTAGATCATTTTCACTATTTCAGAGACATTCGAAACATTTAGAACCACCCATCTAACAACACAGGGTCACATCCCAGAAGATCAGAATTCCAGTTCAATTGTGTGAATCTACTTGTTCTACATTATGTTAAAATGATAAAGAAATAAGGTCAAACATAAATATTCAGTAAATTAAGATAATTTTTGTAACTATTTTATATATTGTGAATATTAAAATGAAAGTAGTACTATAATTTGAATGTTGTCATTCATTTACTGTCATTTGGATGCTATTATTGAATTCTTTAACTCAAGTGCTGACAGGTAAAGGTAAAGGTAAAGCAGTCCCATTACAGGCCTGGAGTGGCCCAGAGGGTTCCAGGAAGTTAAGGTTCCCAGATTTCATGACAACGGCACAGGATGGCGGTAAGGTTGTCAGCCTTACGCACCGGCCGCCTTTACCCCCAGGAAATGCTCCTGGTACTCATTTCTGTTAGAGGCTGAGTCAACCCCAGGGCCATAGTGCGATTTTATGTCAATGAAAAATTCCAATGACACCAACTGGGATCGAACCAGCGACCTTCCGATTTGTAGCACAGCACCTTAACCACTGTGCTACCATGGTCCCCCCATGTGCTGCCAGTGCTACACCAAAAATGTGAACTGAATTATTAAATAACTTAATCAATAGTTATACACTGCTATGAAATAAAATATTGAATGGTACAGTGCAAACCATTTTATGGTGCCCATTAGTGTTTAAGACAAACACCAGCTCGGTAGAATTTTGGATGCTCAGATGAACTAAACACCTTATGCATCTTCTCAAAATTTCTGGTTATCAGCGTTCAGCAGACCTATTGCATGATGTCACTACCACTAAACACCCATTCCAGAATATGATATTGGTCCTGCAAGATTGTTTGAGCCACATATTCCATAACAAAGCAATCAGAGTGACCAAACCCCGTTTATTTTGAGACAACACCTCCGCACTGTGTTTTCAATTGCAGATACATTTCTCAAATCAGTCACCAGTGGTGTAGGACTGACTTGAGAAAATATTTCTACAGAACACTGACTGAATGCTCCAACAGTACCATGAAACATATTAAGTCCTATAAATGATGCCATTGTACTCAGTATTGTTACTACATTTATAGCATTTGCATTATTGAATTTTTATTATTACAAGTAGGATCATAGTTTCACACAAGGTTGTGGGAAGGAAATGCTTAGGATGTTAATACAGAGCTGGATCTTTGCAATAAGTTTTAATCTGGATGAGGAGTTTAGGAGTTCCACTTTTATTCAAGTATGTTTTTACCCTAAAATTGTTTTCAAACAAGTTCTTTTAAATGTATATGAAACTGATGCTCATGAAACCGTTAAGATTACATGACATGTGATATGTTACATTTTGAGCAGTATGTGAACAAAAATAAAATTTTACTCTTACTCTTTAATTGAACTTGAGTGCATTGTATGTATACATTATAATGCTAATAATTTATTTAAATAGTTCCATTTTACAAGTTTGTGGATAATTATTATAACAGTGCATTACAGTCTAGATGAACTAAATAATTGTGTGACAATTTTTACTTTAATCCTCACTAATCTGTTCAGCATTGTAGTTTACAAATAAGATCAGCTTCTTGTGCTGTGCTTATTGTAGTAAAGTACAGATACTTTCCAGGTATATTCTTGGGTGTGTTTCTCATGTTATTGGCCCTATCATTCACGTATTTGAGATAGAAATCTGATGATGAAAAGGCATGAAAAAAGAAAGTCATATTACTATTTTGAGATATAAACTGTTAGTCCTCATCGTATGCATGTGATTATGGATTATGCTACTTCTTGCTTTGTAGTTTTCACATTATATGGTCACATCAATCTCCTTCTTGCAGTCTTTTGTGTTTTGAACTTCCTCTTCTCTACCAGCACTCAGTTATACATCTTCCTTGGCCACTCACTTTCCCTGTTTACTGCAAGTATCTATGTTGTATCAACCTCATATTCAGTGGCTTTAACAAGTCAACTTTCCATTTTTTCTTCCTATTTATTTAATTATTTCTGACTCTGTGGTCCATTGACACCTCACAGGTCCTTTGTATGGTAATATTTTCCTCACACTTTGTTGAATACACATGTTTTAAACAAACTATGAATTAGGTATATATTACATAATAGAACAGTTTGTTGTAGGAGTCATTCCTGTTTTTGGTGTTCTTTACAAAATAAAGAGAGAATGTCTTGTTTGGCAGTAAAGGCTGTCTGTCTGCCTGCCTGTCTGTGACCTAGTCTGTACACCCAAGCTGTTCAATAGATACCATTGAAATTGGATACTGTAGATTTTCAAGTACAGTTTCACTTCCAAGTTTAAATCACAGTTTTCAAAAGTCTACCCAATACACCTTCCACAGACTGTGGTGAAATTCAATATGGGCGATTCACCTTCACCATTTCTATTTTGAGGTATGTTTAATAATCTTATGAGAACTCCACCCAGAATTTTGCATTTTACATTAAGGAATACTCACGTTCTATCTTGTTTAACTATCTCAAAAATCCTCATATTTCCAGGAGAAAATATATTTGATATGTGAAGTGTATTAAATGTTTCTATTCAAATTTTAATCGAAACCCTCCTCCCTACTTTGAGTATTTACTAATGATGCTCGAGATTCAAAAGAAAAACATGCAGATCATAATTTAAACTGTCAGTTATTTCATTCCGATTTGAACGAATATTGTGATGCCCATAGTTTTTACCAACATCTCCCATTGTCTAAAGTTGGTACATGCAAACCGACAGGATAGAAAGGCAGGTGCCAATTAACAGACCCATTTTTGTAACTTCATCCCGAAGGTGCCAATGTTTTCCCCCCTTATCAATATTGCAAACCGTGTCTGTCTGTTTCATGATGATGTGTAATGTGCTTAGCAAAGAATTTTGCTTCCGAAATGCAAGATAACTAGCTAAATAACTGAACCTGCAAACGAAGGAGAATAAATACAACATCTGTACAAAACAAACGTCGCTTCTCTATCCGGGTTACTGTTACAATAATAGTAGTTCGCAAAATTGCATCAATTATTATGCTTCAACAAATCTCCTGAAACATTTTGCATTGGAGCTCACGTGCTTCAGACTACACTAGTCACGTATATGGTCCAATATCCAGGGCATGAAATCCTCTACATTGGTGTAGACAGAAGGGAAGGGAGAGAGGCATGTCCTGAAGCCGAAGGAAACAATGCCGACTTGGTAGCAGATGTGGGTGTCGCCGTTTCTGAAGATGCTGGCTACGAGAGGTCCGCCGCTGTCCCCTTCACATGCGTTCATTGCGGCCATACCTCCCGCACACAGTTGTCCCGGAAGAACCATTCGGCCCCGCAAGCTGTATTCACATATTTTCGGTTCCAAATAAGGCACGTCAACTTTCATTAAAATGTTACTCTCCGTACCTGGGGAAAAAGCAACATGTAAGACCAGGTGTACGCAGTGGCGTACCCAGGATATTGTTCGGAGGGCTCAACAAATTCGGTTGAGGACAGAGGACAGAGAGAATGGAGATCTGGGGGCGGTAGCCCCCTAGTCAGGGATTCTGGAGGCAGCTTTAATTTGGTACAAGAAATTTCATTTCATATAGTAAAATTTTCTTAATTTTTGGTACTTTAAGACTATTTATGATGACAACCAATTTATTTGTCATTGCTAATGT
>Ga0123352_10022231_pt1 | contig 10112 bp, 7 predicted proteins | sample TergutLab28metaG_FD_89700 | JGI IMG/M metagenome (GOLD analysis project Ga0123352, IMG submission 89700) | Labiotermes labralis P1 segment gut microbial communities from Petit-Saut dam, French Guiana - Lab288 P1 | ecosystem: Host-associated > Arthropoda: Insects > Digestive system > Gut ...
TGTATTTCTGCCTGCCCAACATCCTTAACCCCATGCACATTGAATAACTGGGAGAAATAGTTCCTCCACCTAACCACAATACTGTGGGAGTCTGCAACCAGGTCACCTTTCTCATCCGTAACTGTATTGCATCTAGGCTGGTACCCCTTCTTAAAGTCATTGATGCCCCTATACAAATCCCTAATGTTGTTAATCTTGCTGTTAGCTTCAAGTTCCTCAATCCTTTCTTAATTTGGTTTATTGTTTGATACATTTTCCTTGTGTTATTATGATTCTGATCTTCTTCTATTGATTCTGTTACATTTTTCATGTATGTCTTTTTGCTATTCCTAATTATTTTATGAGCTGCTTTTTTTTTATGGTGATACTCCTGCTCTTCCTTCTCCCTTCTTCCATTTATCAACCACTTGCTTTCCTCATTTATTCTATTGCAAATTTGCATTCCTCATCATACCATTTATTTTTAAATGTTTCTGCACCTTCATCCTTTTTTATAAGCTGTTGTTTAGTTTCCTTTATTATTGTTTTAATGTTTTCCCATTTTTTATTAATATTATTGTCAGTATTATCTTCATCGTCCAAGTTTTCCAGTATTTCAAACTTATAATTAATTTCTATATTTCTCGTTTCCACTTTGGATTTTGAAAATTATTCACCATTTTTCTTTTCTCATTATATTTATTTCCAGTTTTTACCCTTAATTTCACTTTAAAATTATATCTTCAGTAAGTTGTGATCTGATCCAACGTCTGGTCCCCTTAGTGCTCTGATGTATGTTATTGCACTCCTGAATCTGTTGCTATTTAATACATGATCTATTTGGTTCGCTGTCCTGCCATCTGCTGAATACCATGTCTCTTCGTGATTATCTCTATGTGGAGACGTTGTACTTCTTACATTTAAACCATTGGATATCGCAAAAACTGAATAATTTTTGTTCCATTTTTGTTAGTTTCATTATGTAAACTTTCATTGCCAATGGTGCATTTGTATACACTTTCTTTACCACCTTTTCCATTAAAATCTCCAAGTATTATTTTAATGTCCGACCTAGCTATTTGATTTATATTTTGCTCTAATAAATTGTAAAATTCTTCTTTATCTCTTCTGTTTTTTCATTTGTTGGTGCATGGAGTACATGAAAACCATTTAGCTTTTAATTTCAAACAGCATATTCTTTCACTTATAATTTTGAAATCTTTAACATATTTTAAAAATTCTCCACTTAGATAAAAACTGCAACCAAATTCATGTTTTTTACTTTCTAATCCACTATTGAATAAAGCAAAGTTATCAAATTTTTTGATACCACTTTCCAACTGAGTTTCCTGAAGCGCTACTACATCGAAGTCTAAATCTGACAATTCATTATGGAGCACTTTTAATGCTCCTGACAAAAATAGGCTTCTTACATTCCACGTTCCAATTTTCATATTCCTTTTCCAAATCCGTTCATCAGTTATCCCTTCCTTCCGTGGCTCCTTCCAAGAAATTCGTAACCGTATATTTTTACTTAGTTGGGAGGTGTTAGCCCCTCGTAAAACCTTCAACCTGAAGGGCCAGAATTTTTGATCAGGGTTTACTCCTTTATACAACTTGCTTTCACCACAGCTTCCAGTGCGTCATCTACCCTTGGTTTGATTTTGAAGTATCCTTCTCCTAGGAGGGTTGCAACCAAGGTCAAGGGTCCCTCCTACCCTGTGTGATAGACCCTTATGATCGGGTCCATCAGACCCCCTTGCTCTTTCTGTTCAGTGACCAATGCTGCCGAAGGGGTTGGTTACCTCAACCTTAGCATGGGTTACTCAACAGGACCCAACACTAGTAGGCAAGAGTGGGGTAAGAGTGCAGAGGTTTGTAGATTTTCATCTTCATGTTGAAAATCTTATTAGATATCATGTACCTTCACATCACATGCCCACATGGGTCTCACCACAATGAGGATCTAGGCCCTTTTTGTTTCTAATGTGTGGTCCCATTGGTCAACACATACCTCCACAATCATGACAGACGCTTAAGGTCTCTGAGTAATGATTTTCTTACACAGCATCATATCTCAGGCAACTTTTACCATCACTGACAACAAATGCATTAACCCCCTATCATCAATCATCTGTAACCCATGCCAGTTTGAAACTGAATTTATGTGCTGTACCATAATACTGAATTCATACCTACCAGCCACCTAAGTCTTACCATTCCTAAGGTTTCTCTTGGCATTATGTGCTCCCAGCAGAAGTCATATATGTGAATATCTGTTTATAAATGTTGAGGTTTTCTTTCTTTGGAGTTTCTTTTCTTTTTTTTTCCTGTCTGTTATGTACAAGGCTGAGTCAATAACTATTTTCATTGTATGTTTAACATTTGCCACAAGTGTAGAGATCTTACATCATTTTTCAACCTAGTCCCCTTGCTTTTTAATGCTCTTGGTCCAATGTCACAGTCTTCTTTCTGCCCTCAGAATTAGATGTCTTGGGCTGAAACACAAGCCACACGTACACTGCTTCTTTCAGTCGCTGGTCCAGCCCCCTTCCTCATTCTTAACATTTGTGCAACCATTTTTGAACTTCTCAATACATTTGTTGACACTGCATTGTATCACAACACTGTTTCCATACTGCAGCGACATCCTAATATGCATATCAGCACCTGGTACACTTTCAGCCAATGAAAGATGGATCACCACTCACTGCTTTCCTTTTGTGCCAATGAAAATCAGTACATCCTTCTTTGTAGCATGAAACTCACAAGTTCACTTTCCAAGGTCAAATCTGCACCACTATATTAGTAGATAGAGAGAGAGAGACTGCACATTTCCTGTCATGCCCAATCAGCATTCTAGCCAACCACAAAAAATATACCAGCATTGCAGATAATTATTAACTCACCTTCATATATCAACACTCTAAAACAAACGTACTTTTACTTAAAAAATAGATAACATATGTTGAATACATTTAGTATGAAAGTAAGTTGCAATGATCAAATATATTAAATTGCTACTTACATTCATCGAGTTTGTGATACAAATAGTAGAAATATTTCCAACAATTTTTCCAGGTAAAATACTGAAACACTGTCACTTTCAACATTCTTTTGTCATTTTCCTTTGTATACAGTACAAGAACTGTCTTGTTCTGTTAATCTGAAATCTCTGGCTGTTATTTACGGTTTGTTGTTGTGTTGAAGACTGTTGAAGCCAAAAGGGCTCCATGAATATCAGAACTGTAGGGATCAGTGGTTTAAAGGACGATGTTCATTTCAGTGGTGCTGTTTATCTTTGGAGTTCACAAGCGGGTTATAGCTCCATCCATCATCACAGCCCGAACAAGACTTGTACTAGGGGACTTCAACATGTCATGTGATGACACAGGCAAACTGATCCTCAAACCTCGGCCTACTACCACTTAACGTTAGTTTTACCTGATTCAACTATCAGATCGGTAATTTGGTCTGACTTAGAAGTTATGCAGTAACCATATATATGAATTTTTAGTTGAAGCTTAATAATCTTTGTTGCATTCACTCAAGTTTGATTATAAATCAGATTGTACTAATGTAACTCAAATTTCCCATAGTTATGTTTAAACTTCAGAATTTCCATGTAAAAGAATTGTTTTTTTATGCTACTATTAAGCCACAGATATGAAAATTTTAAAGTTATCAATTGACCTAATAAGTGGATGTTTACTACTGTTTCAAGTTCATTTGGGTGGACTTATTATTAGAAAGAATTAAGGTCACATGAAAATGAATTGGCATTGTAATTCTTTCAAGACACGGTTAAATTAAAACTGTGGTTTAAAATAAAGATAACTTTTGCAAATGACAGGATTATTCATGATCAGGTTATAAGCTCTTGTTTGAATTTACTTTTCTTTATAGCACAGATGCCAAAATGTATACTTAAACCCAGGTTTCTGGAAACCCATTTCCCTTTAATCTGCTGTTTTCATATAGTGACTGCATAATGGCGGCATACCTGTCTGTCAGTGTTTCTTTTCTGCAACCACTGGATGGACAGGGATTAAATTTGCTATTGGAGGTCTATGTTAAAAGTTGTTGAGCAAATTTTATATTGGTTCATAGTGAAGTATGTGAAACTCAGGTCTACATTATTGATGTTCTCAGCTACAGGTCATCCTCAAAAAATTTGCACAATTAACATGACAGATCTCATTAAGATTACACTTTTTTTAAACATTTCTTGATTATATTTTCATAATGTAGTGGAATATGTCTGATTGTAGGTAATGCTAACAGGTGTGAAATAAGATATCTGTGTATGTAACACGAAAGTACTATTATTGACATTTGTATGTCTTCCTCTTGAAGAAAAATCATCCTGTATGTAGAATTCTGTAGTGTTTCCTAGTTATTGATGAACCTTCACCCATTCACATGCTAAACCATGCTCCATCTTGCTGTGTCCATGCTTGGTTTAAAAAAAATGGTAATGAGTAAATATTCAAGTTTCTTTCGAAACTGAACAGTGCCACCAAGACCTTTAATATATAACGTGAGGCATATAGAGAAGATGCCCTCTAATGATCTAATGTGTTTGAATGGCACAAGAAGGTCTTTCAGAAAGAATGCAGAAAATAACCAATGACATCCCTGTCTAGTAATAATGAAAAGTGATGTATGTGTGGGAAAGGTGAGGACTGCTGTGAGGAAAGATAATTGTTTACAAGACAAGTTTAAATTAACAAGGAAATGGTGAGAAAAATTTTGGAAACAAAACTGAATGTGAAGAAAGGTTGTGTGTGCAGAAATGGTCCCATAGGTGTGAGTCAAAGTCAGAAGTTGGCAAGAAAGAAAGTTTTTTATAAAATTGTTGACAAAATTGAAGAACATGAAAATTTTTTGAACGCCATGGTCGCCTGTGATTAAAGTTGGTTTTTCAGTGTGACCTGGAAACAAAACATGCAAGGGTAAATTCCTGCATCTCAAAGATTTTCTGTCTGCTGCTTTAATGATTTTGGTTGTTTTGGTGTAAAGTATTAACCACATATTGTTTTAGTAAGTCTGTACCTGAAGAAAGAACACGCTGCATGTACAAGGTTTGACAGAATGACAATGTTGTGTGAAACCTGTCTGGTAAAAAGACAATGTTACATGAAGATGGTCTTGTTGTACACTGACAACAGTTTTACTGTACATTCAGTTCTACACATCTACACATTACACAAATGAAAACATCATCACTTATACAAAAAACATGTTACTGACCAGACATGTGACTGCAAAATATCTGCACTTTTTCAGTTCAGAAACTATACAAATGTTAAAAAACTTTTTAGATTGAAGTATTAAACATTTTTCATCAAAATATTTGGAGACATTCACTTTATTTTTATTTGTTTGTGACTACTAGCCTTATAACAAAAACAGTCAATATTGTCATTACTACTGCAACTAAAATCTAGCTGAAAGAGAGGCAGTCCATTATTATATAAAAATCTAAAAAATTAACAAAGCATCAAAGATACAGCTACATGACAATGTTTGGTTCAACAGTAACATCTTAGTAACACCACACAGTGCTCCAGCACATTGCTCTCCATCCCTGTAGAGTGGCCACACTCACTCAGGGTCAATAACTCTACTTTTGTACATGACAGTGAATCATAAATCACTAACTAAATATGCGTGTACTAAAGCACAGTCTGTATGTGATCAAGCGGGTTTTGAGGTGACTACAGCTACAGAGTTCTCTGTCTGAATGTGGAATAAATTTTATGACTCAATATATCATAATACACCATTGTTCCATACCACCAAAGTACCAGGTCACATACAAAGCCTCAATCTTACAGGTGAAGGCTGTAATACTGTGCTGCCTAGTCTGAACTATCCCTCACCTCTTGGGGGCAGTGATAGAAGAGTATGTTAGCAATGGAAAACTTAAGAAAGTGGGGAAAAATCTGCTCCAGTGCCACTTGACCCACAACAAACCTCACATGAAGTCTCCCAGAATTGAACCCAATGGTCTAAAGTGAGAAAGCAGCACCTAACTACCTGAATTATGGTAAGGCCCAAAATTACATTCATATTTTCTACAAGTATAAGTATTGACAACCATGAGTTTCACCTTCACAAACTGATTACATCTATTTATGAGTTTACAATGAACCTTTTACACAGATACATAGTCATTTCTTCTGACCTTCATTGTAATGATCTGGTAACCTGCCAGTGAAACAACAGCAGATTTTACTCAGTCTGCCACAATCTCATCTGCTGCTGAGATATTACTTCTCTGTTTCACATAATTCATAATGTTCAGGAATTATAATACAATGCAAAATACCATACTTCTTGCTATTTATGTAGGCACAGAAGTATCTTGTGTTACTGAATGTCATGAAACGGTTTGCAAGTTCCTTCAAAGTAACAGTCTTTGAGGGGCCTTGGCAACATATGTGTTAGATAAAACAAAATTCTTACCTTCTGTAAACTGATAAAACAAATGTGCCAGTGTTGATGCACATTAACTTCTGTTACATTTACAACATCCACAATGTTCCTTATATTCCTTTCGACTGAACACATACTTACAGATCAAGCTTTACCTGTACCAAAGTCTGCCCTGCACTCTTCATTTTTACAAATACTGATGCCATGGCATGTATCAGTAAGATCTTAATTCTCTGAGGTCCATTTACTTCGTCCAAATTTTAAAACCATCAGATTCATTTCAATATTACTTGGGAACCTAATTTCTTGAATACTGAAAAGAGTTACCATCACCATTCATATGCCTTTTATTTGAACATATGACCAAGCACCAGGTCCAATATGAATTTATGCTTTCAAATTCTAAACCTGTCATGTTATTAGGCCAGTATGCAATTTCCTAAATGTCAGACTAATTCCAACACAAGAACTCTATGAATTCAGAATGTGAAAATCCCTACATTCATCAATGTAAGTGTGCGTGTGCATGATATACATATTTACTTCATCACTGCAATCTCCAGAATTAATTTGCCACTCCAAGATACCAAATGGCTCTTGTATTGCCTCACATAAGGCACTGCATTTAGAATTCCAATGGCAATGGGCTGGAGCATTCATATGTTATCAATCTAATCTCAAATAAATTAGTTTCCCTAAGTTACGATATGACAGTGCTTTAAAGCCAATATACACTTCTGTGAGCAAAAGGTGACAAAATGGCAATCCAGCAACAACTTTACTATTTTGCAATGTACATATTGCATTAATACGGGCAAATCTGCTTTATAAGAAGCTGTAAGGTGTCACAGCTGCAAACAGTGCTCAGTACAAACAAATCTGAGGGACAAATAAAATTTTAAGTAACATTTTGATGTGTATGTTCCAAAACATAAGTGCTTGTATCACTGAGTGCTTGTATCACTGGTCATGTAACAGCACTCATATATGAGTTCATTCATGACAATTATGTAAAATAATAATAATAAATCCAAAGAATGGAACAGACCTTGGTAATCTGATCACTTCTTACTTCATGTGTTATTTGTGAAAACAGCCACATTGTGTTCTAAATAGCATTTTGGTTGGAATGTTCAGAATAAGTAAGAAGCTTAAATCATTGGATGTGTACAACCATGCAGGTACCCTCAGGTTATTTCTGGTGTGCAAAAAGTGACAGGACTGGAATTAAACTTTTAAATACCCTGAATCCAGTTACGTGTTATTTCTTATATTCCTGAAAACAGCTGGTGGCTACACTTGAGAAAGATAAATAACTGAAGTTATTTTCACATTGTGTGTGTGCTGAATCTGAAGATCAAAGAATGATGAACTGGGCATGACAGAGAACAAAAGAGTCGTTAAGGTTCTATGCCAGTATTTGTTTAGAGAGACTGAGAAAAGCCACACAGTATCCATTGTCACAATAGCTACTCTCCAAACCAAAAATCAATTTTCTGACTTCTGGTATAAAAAGTAGGAATGGTAACCTCTATACCATTATGTTTAACACTGAATATGTATTTTAAACTGTACCATATCGGACTCCATCTTAATGTGGCTGAATCCTAGTCTGTCACCTAAAAAGGCGCAAAATATATTCCAGGTACCCCCACTCACTACATTTAAGCTGAATAAAAATATATACCAACACTACAAATCCCCCCCCCCCAGTTCATATACATAATTTTGATTAGCTGACATCAGCATTGAAGTCTGACAGCAGCAATAAGCCTGCCAAATTCCAGGACATGATTAACAATGAATTACCTAACATCAAGGTACATGACACAACAGTACAGCAGTTGGCATTTCTGCTTCAAATTCCAGAGGTCCCAGGTTCAGTTCTTGAACTGGAGCCTGGCTTTCCAAACTGGGATTTTCATAGTCATTCTGAGCCCCTTTACACAAAAAGTGGAACAGTACCTTCAACTGACTATGACCATTTCTGTTGATGTCTTTCCTGTTCATCACTCACTACCATCCATACAGCACCAAGTACCCCACACAGTTGAAAACATACTGTCAAGTAAACTAAGACACAAACCCATTGTAGTGTTCTCTCTCCTACATCTTCATAATGATATATGGATTATAGTGGTTTATCCTCCTCTTACTTTGACCAAAGTTGGCCAATATAAAATATGTTGCCACACTGCCAGCTTGGCACCCTTTGTATAATCTGTACAAAATGTGCACTAAGGCAGTGATGTGTTGTCTCAACATTAAAAACACTTTGTGTCACATGATCCAAGGCTTTTAAAGCCCACACCAAATTGTTCTGTCTACATACATTCCTCTCATGCAGCCAAGAGGTTCTTGATATTTTTCGGAGTAGCTTCTTCATTCAAATGTTTCGTTGTATACCTGGAAGAAACAAAATGTTTTTGTAACATAACAACAGTCTAACATTATGCTATTCCTTGTCTGTCTCTAAATGTGTAAGAAGTACCAGATACTTCCGCACTGTCAGGAATTAAGAAACAAAGGAGTTCTGGGAAAAAGGTATGCTTGGTTTTCGTTAAGATATGTTTGATCTACGAGACTAGCAGGAACCATAAAGTAACAAGATAGGAAATATATGTTTAACATCACACTGAGGCACATTCATGCAATGATTGTGGCAGTGGAAAAGAAATAAGTACCACATATTCTGAGTGTGTATTTGTAGCTTTATGTATCCAGCATGCATATGCACCATACTGTCATCCATGGCCAGTGCAGCTCTACAATATTTTTCCAGATTACTTCATAAATGGCATGATTTTCTAAAAAAAAAAAACATTACTGAACATACAATGTGTGTTTTGATTTTCCCCACAAATTTTGTCTGAAACATCTCAGTCTAGGAAGAAGTGAGCGAGACATGATCAAAAATGTGTATGTGTCTTCATATAAAGTACCTGTTATTCTTGTCAGATTTTAATGAAACTTGAATTTTCTCAAAAGATTTTTGAAAAATACTCAAATTTCATGAAAATCTGTCCAGTGGGAGCCAAATTGTTCCATGTGGACAGATGGATGAACAGACGGGGAAACATGACAAAGTTAATACTTGCTTTTTGCATTTTTGTGACTGTACCTAAAAATTGTGCAATTTGGTTACTGTGTTCTTCGCATACTTTCCGCTACAAAAAAACTGCAGCTATGTGGAATTTTTAAAATAATGTGAAGTTTTTGCACCATTAACATGCTACCATACAAAAAGTTGTTGATGCAGAATTTGCAGGCATATTAAGCATCCATTCAAAATTTGTCACTCAAATCAGACTGAAACACTTCTCAAAACACTTTATTCCTCCTCCTCTTTCTTCTTCTCCCCCCTCCCCCACAAAAAAAAACTTCATTCGAGAGCATCATAACATGGAACACAAAACAATTTACACTAGCAGATACTTCCATAATAGGTGTGTGTCAAGTACGCAGTTTATTTTGACATACAGAGCAGAAAAACAGCATGGACCAAGACATGTGTACAAAGAAGTTTCTATGGAGTTTGAAGAAACAAACCAGAAGCGACAAAATCCAAAATCAGGACTTAAGCCACACCAGAAGTTAGAATAAATACAACAACAGGTGGTGTAATTAGTGATACACCATTATGGGACAGACATGTTATGTACGAACAAAGGGGTCTGATAACAGATTGAAAA
>Ga0123352_10022233_pt1 | contig 10112 bp, 6 predicted proteins | sample TergutLab28metaG_FD_89700 | JGI IMG/M metagenome (GOLD analysis project Ga0123352, IMG submission 89700) | Labiotermes labralis P1 segment gut microbial communities from Petit-Saut dam, French Guiana - Lab288 P1 | ecosystem: Host-associated > Arthropoda: Insects > Digestive system > Gut ...
ATTCTCAAACACCCTCAGCTTCCTTTCCTCCCTCAATGTCAGCAACCAAGCTTCACACCCATACAAAACAACCGGCAAGATTATCGTTCTATATATCTTAATCTTTAATTTCCTGGACAGCAAACTGGAAGACAAAAGATTCTGCACCGAATGATAGCAAGCAAAGTACAGGTATTACGTATTATATAGACCTGTGCTGGCTTACGTTATTCAGGAATTACTTGCAGAGTGACCAGAAATTAAATGCACACTGTTAAACAGCTGTACATCCTTAAATAGAAGGTTACAATTTTACAATTCTTAAAATAATTTAAAGCCCATACATTATCATTTAGTATCATATTTCTATTTTATCCCAAATTTTGCATATACTTCAGCAATATGGAAGACACAGAGTGAATTCTTCTACTTAAGAGAAGAGGAAGAGCGAAAAAGTATCTCGAAATTATTGCTCCAGTTTATCAGGTGCCTTGTTTTGACCAGCAGCTTTCTTCATTGGTCCAACCCCACAAAAACAAATCACATGAACACATTCGGGTTGTCCGCGACGCCCAATCCACTAACCCGTAAGATAGTTATAAGGCCACTCACGTATTGAAAACATAAAATTTGGTGGTACCCCATTTTGCATGAAGTCCAATTTTTCAAAACTGTTCCACTAAGAAACAAGGCGCAACACAAAACTGTCAAGCATACGCATGTTGCCGTCACTGTTCGTTGTGCCTCGTCTTTACCGTTATTAGGTCCATTAGTGGAGCCTTGATTAGTGTAACTTACTGGCTAAGGACTACCCAGAGTTTGGACTTCGTCTTTCGTCTAGAGATCCAAAAATACAAAAAGTAAATACAGTTTTCTGGAAAATTGATGTTTCTGTCCTGAGGTGAAAAAGTGAGGAGAAAAGAAGCAAAATAATCATTGTTTTGTCATATATTTGTAGATCAAGACCAATAGCTTCAAGGAAAAAACAGCATGGTACCGACGCGGACTGAATGTCGACGTGGGAAGGAAACAGAAACAGAAAACAGTTCTTCTTCGCACCGGGTGTAGGAAATGGGTGCCTAGAGTGAAACGCATTGAGTCGGCTCGCGGTACACTGGAACTAATTCACTGGCCAGTAACATAATATCTACACATGTTTCGAATACTGCTTAGAACATCCGTCTGCTGTTTTCTAAGAGTGGTCGAGAAACTTAAGTTGGCTGATTTTGTGGCGTCAGCCGCCGCCCGAGAAAAGAGGAGGTGGGGAGGATCACTCCAACAAGAGAGAAACATACAAAATAACAAAGAGAGAGTAACAAGTAGTGGCCAGGGGATGGACTGGAAAGCAGGAACAAGAAAGGAAGATAAAAGAGAAGGAGCCCCCCCCCCCAAAAAAAAGATAATAAAATAAAGAAAAGAACATTAGGAAGGAAAGAATAGTAGGAGAGAAAGACAGATGGATACGTTATTGATAAGTAGAGAGATAGGCAGGCAGGCAGATAGAATATGTATAGTTGGATGGATGGATGAACGGAAGCAAAGAAACAATTCTTTGTAGTTATGATTAATGACAAAAGTTTAATTTTCTGTTTTATAGGAACAATTCTTAGTCCTTCAATCCAAGGGCAGAATATTAGGACATACGTGGAGTGAGGGCATACCTCCAAACATTCTTAATTCAGGACGAGAAGGAAGTGCGTGGAGAATAGTGCTGTAAAATGCATTTGCAGATAGGAAAGTTAACGTAACAAGTGAGTAGAGGAAACTCCGTATTCAATTGTTTCATGATTCGTGTTGCCCACGCTATGAAGTAAACAGGCAAGTCGCACCTATTGCAGTGGTTCCCAACCTTTTTTTCACTTGCGTGCCCCTTGGCAGCCTATTTCCATAAATTGTACCTTTCATATTAGCGTAGGCCTACCCCCGGGGGTACGCATACCCCAGATTGGGAATCACTGACCTAATGGGAAGCTGAGAAACGTATACGGCAGACTGTTAATTAAAAGCGAACAAACTGAACTCCATGGTAACACAAGCCGAAGATACACAGCCCGTAACACCAAGCCTCAATCTGATACACAAAGTGCTTTCAGTAGCACACGATAATAAATGACGCACTAACTTGTCTGTGCGATTTAGTAACGCCACAACGCCTAGTATATAAGCATTTCTACCAATTTCCTTACTCAGCCACAACAAGAAACAGAAAGCGCTTATCCCTAGACGGGCCGTCGTTCGAGAAATTTCCTGCGTAAGTAACTTCGATCCTCCGCAAAAATGCTTCCCTCTTTCCATCCTACATCCATTCTTTTCCCCTTATCTTTTATTGATAATAACAGAAAAAAAACGCGGTGAGAAAACCAGAACAGAAGAAAATTTAGTAGCTTACAGGAAGGAATGTAATGATAAGTAAGTATATTCTTTACGCGGCTGCTGCTCTGAAATTGGCTGGATGGTGAATTTATCTCTAGGAATATGATCGGAACACACTTTCAGGTTTTCACACAGTTCAAAATACAAATTCCGAGACTATTCATGGGGTTCTGAGGTTTTAAATTCGAAACACCGAAAAAATGAATAAATTTCAAGCCCACAACTGCATATTCATACGAAGTCAAAGGCTATATAAAGATTAGAAGGTTTATATATTTACAGGGCACTTGAAATTAGGCAACGTGCCCTCGAAATCGTACGTGGTCTGCATGTTAAATATGAACAACACACAAAACGTCGACCACAAAACCTCAGGGGAAGAAATCGCTTAACAGTAGATCGGACGATAATAAAATGTATTTTAAAGAAACAGGATGTGACAACGTGAAATATAATCTTAGTAATTAACCAGTTTAATTCTCAAATTCCTGTTTTGTAATAAGTTTATTTATTATACGCCTGGGTGTGCACAGGACAGCCACCTGCAGGTGTGACGATACAAGTTGCTGTATAATACAATTTTGACCTCCTGATGATGAGCGCAACAGTGCTCGAAGCATGTAGAGGCGTATAATAAACTTATTACAAAAAAAGAATTTGAACATTAAGTTGGTTAATTACTAAGATAATACTGAGATACACTGTCAGCAAAATATAAAAAAAGTGAAACATGCCGGCGATTCTCCGCAGAAGCCGCCATGCGCTCTGCAGTAACTTATCAAGTGCCTTTCATATATTTTCGTGGATAACAGTAACGTCCTTCGACAAAACCACTGTCCAGTCATGACAAGAATCTTCTCCGTGTCCTCTGTATAATCACCGGCTTCTCTTACCTGGGTCTTGTACGCCTGCGCTATCGATTGCAGCCCTCCGTTTTGACTGGGTTACCTTGCGTTCATTAACAGCGTTTAGCAGCAGCTCGTTAATTTTCAGAACGCCCACTAAACATGCTCTCATTTACCAACATGCTGTAATTTAAGGTTGCCATATGTTCCTCGCGATTTGCTTTAAATTGCAAAAAGCTAACTATTGTAACAAGTCTATCGGAGACCATTCATTCAAATTAACAAAAATTTCCGGTGGGAGCGTTTAAATTCACAAATATATTCTGCGGCCCCATACATTGTTACACATATAACTTTTCATGTGGAAAACTAACTCAGTAAACAAGATTATTGTTAATTAAAAAAAATAAATCACAGTGTGAGGATTAAGTTTGATTATCTTCATTTGCAGTCGGTTACTAAATAGGAACGAGTGCACTGGACCATACACACCTAATCGAAAGCCGCCTAACAGTAACCAGCAATGCGCGAAACGCACAATCACAAGCAAAGAGTAGCAGCTATGTAGCACACACCCACAACACATGTACATATCATCTCGAGATTGGAAAATACATGTTTGTAAACGCTTTAAGAAAGTGTTAATAGTCACCAAAATAGCTGGTGTTTTAGCATAAGATCTTTCATTATGAAAAAGCAATAAAATATTATATATGATTATTGGGCTAAATATTGGGCTTCTGAATATCCAAATTAACAGCATGTATAAAAAACTAAGTACAACTTCCGTTTTTTACTTTGCGATAAAAGAAAAATTCTTCAGTACCTGACCCCAGCCAACCTCGTGAAATAGAGATAAAAGTATTGGCCTAATTTTTCTTCGGAAAATAATGGCGCATGTCACTAATGTGCATTTTTCACAATGGAGAGCCAGTAGCATGATAACGGCGCGGGATTATTGTATCAGCACTTCTGTTTTGCGTTTGGCGCTACTGCAGCGTTCTGACGGATCGTATCTCCTCAGCAGGCCCACTAAGGGTTCCAAGGGTCGACCATCGTCATCGTCATTGTCGTCGTCACTGCAGTACTATGGCAACCGACACAACGCCCAATGACGCCTAAACTGCTGAACACGTACCAGGCTTAGGAGGGTGAATGATGTAGAGTGAAAGGGCATAAATAAATCAGACCACAAACAGGATCTGGTATAAAATGTAGATTGGATTAGCTGGCTTAGGATAAAGTATAGTGGCAGGCTCTTGTAAACATGATAAGGTTCCACACGGGGCGAAGTTATTTCGGGGAAGTTTCTTGAGCAGTTGTACGAAAATTAGGTTCAAAATCAAGACTCTGTTGCATGGAGTCTGGTTATCGGTTGTCGTTTTTAACATTCTACCGTGGTCTACATTAAGTATTTCGGCACGCCGGGTCATGTGCACCACTGGGGCAAAAGCGCATCTCGTCCTATCTCTTGTAGTCTTGGAACGCCAGCTGAACGTAATTTTCTGTAGAGAAGGCATTTCTTGCTGTATATGAGAAATCTTGTCCATACACCACCCGAAAAACCATTTAGAGATATAAAAGCAACACAAAGCAGAGAACTCCACTAATATGAAGCCCAAACTATAACAGGAATTATAGGAAGGGGGTTATATCCTTCGCTAATCGCCGTATTCAATTCGTGTAGTATCAAATTTCACACGTCGCTGAAAGAAATGGAGACCACTGGCTCTTGTACATTCTGTAATGAACACCCTAGTTCGATAAAAGGCGAATAACAATGCTACGTTTACCAGCTGAGCGACTGTAAGTATCTCAATACGACAAATGCTGTATGAATTGGTTAAGTGAAATCTGGAGTCCTCACAGAATATCTTTCCTGTTGTGTCCCAAGAGATAGTGCCGTGTATTCTTCTCCTCTCTCCTGTTCATACTGAGTTTTATCTTCTCTCTTTTCCACATTTAACTGTTAACGATAAAGTACGGAGGAAACCATGGTTTATGTGACCCTGGTCATCATTCAACTGGATTAAGTTTAGTGTAAATTTTAATTCTAAGTAAGTCGATTTGGAAGAAGATTAATTTATATGAAATTTTCATGACACAAAATACAGTCTACACTTATGATTATACATTCCTCTTAATCTCAGTAACATAGTTCAAAAGAAGAAATTTTCTGCTTTTTTTTTTAACTCCAGAAAAGGAAGCATGCTGTAAGCATTCAACGGCTCACAGTTTGGTATTATTTTGTACCTTTCAGGGCATTCTAACGTGTCCCCATCACTCAGACTCTTTTATCTCGGCCACGATGAGTAATCATTGTGGTCATCTATCTTGCCGTGCCTGGAAACGAGATACAGCAAACGTCTGTGTGCCGCTGTATGCTTAGGCACTACCGCCATAAAACATAGAGCTGATGATATCTAATCCTCCAGAAACAAAAGCCTGCTCTCTGTGCTTATTGCAGAGTGTTCTGTAGGCTTGGGTTCCCAGCTTCTCAGGATTTAGTGGGAAGATTCTGGATAGGTCGCGCAACAAATTGAAGAATGCTGAAGTAAGTCCTTCATTTCAGACATCAAACAAGTAATTCCTTACTATTAACAACACAAAGCCCACTAAAATTACAGAAGAAATCTAGTTTTCTCTATAATCCCCTGAATGAACATCTATGAATGCCCTCCAAGGGATATTCTTACCCATCTTTGAACATCACATAGAAACACATAAATTACACTTCATACAACTAAAATACTATAGTCAAACACAACACTTTGATATTTGGCATGCAATGCTACATGTTTCGGTTCAACGAATCATCATCAGGCATTATTTTACAAAAATTTAACAAACATAAATACACATTCAAGTTGCATTTTTGGCATACTGAATGTGTGCTTACGCGTTTTAAAGTTACATAAAGTAATGCCTGATAATATTTAGTTGAACCGAAACATGCAGCAGTGCATGACAAATATTAAGTTATTGATTTGGACTGTAATACTTAATTTGTATTCAATATAACGCAACGGGATGAATCAGAATAAAATTATATTTAATACACCTGAATATTAGGCCCATTTTCTTATTTTATAATGTCATTGTATTTAACATTTTATCTTAGCCTAAGGAAAAGTGTCACATCGGACAATCTAGCAACATATGCAATATTACACTTTTGTCTACCTGTCTCTCAATCCCCCCACCCCCATCCACGTACGCAACCCTCTATCTACCTGTCTACCGTTTTGTCTACTTACGTCTCATACCAACACATTATTTTTTATTTAACATAAGCCAATGAATAAGCACCTGAAATCTGGCTAAATATTCTTGAGATACCACGTGAACCGATAATGTAAGGCCTACTTTTAATCTCTTATCTTCCAAATGTACAACATAATTCGGAGAACATCTGTTATCATTCATTTACAAATATCTCCCTCCTCAAATCCACGTTATGAACTGATGTTTAGCATGGCTGTGAAATTTGACCTCTCCTTCTAGAGGAATATCATTGATTGAAGTTGCTTCACCACAGGTAACAGTTGGGAACATTTAGACCTAAAAAAATTAAGCAACTGACATGTGGAGAGAAATACATAATTAGGAACTTTATAATTTGTAGACCGCCAGATATTACTAAGGTTATGACGTGAATATTGTGAGATGGAGCCATGCTGCATGCGGCGTGACATCGTGAATGTGTCAGTTCGCTATATGAACTCATGAAGCGGTTTTCAGACACACGGGAAACTTGGCTTGCATAACGTCGGTTCGACTGCGGACCTTGACATATCTAGTAACAATGATTTGTTGGGGCGACAATCAATTTTGGAGAATCAGAAAGACAAAATAAAACAGTAGAACAGCGGCAGGGCAACGACTGCAATTTGGTGATGGAACACTTGCTTACAGAAGTAAGGTTAGGGGTGATTTTCACTATGAGACCAGCAAGTCCCTCGACGCTATCCAAGTATAGGCCTGAAGCGCGCCAACTACCCGGGTTGCCAAGTGTTTCTCTCCTTCCTTCCTTTCTTTCTTTTTACCTTCTATTATTTCTCTTTAGCCTTTTTCGTTTTATTTTCTATTTTCTTGTTTCACTTAAAGATGTATTACTGTCCCTGTTGTCTTGCAGTGTTGTCACAGTTTCCTGACATAAGAAACCGAAACATCTTAACTTTTTGAAGCTTCTTCTTCTTCATGTTTACCCGAACTGTCGCCATTCTATACAGATCATCTGATTCCTCTACTGATTAACCTGCCAAATATTACTCTTTTTTTGCGAAAATCTGGTGACGACGATGACAGTGGTGGTTGTGTAGCAATGATAACAAATATGACGACCACAACGCATATCTAAACACAATCTGTACCGCACTTTTTGCTGCTTTCCCAGGAGCCCACATGAAATAATGGAGTGTAATTTTAATGAAAAACTTTCCTGTGCATAAATTTGTAAAATATTATTATACAGAATTAAGAATATCTATAGGACAGAAAAGCATAATTTTTCCAAAAATCTGGGATACACCACAAATTATAGTCGACAGAAGGGCGACACGATGTCAGTTCCATAATTCGGACACACACACACATTACGTGCCACAGCATAATATTTTGTCGCCTGGGCTAACTGACGCCCGGGCTTTGTGCGCCCCTGTATAGGACCATATCACAGGCTTTGTATCGGCGTGAAACTTGGACACTCACGCCAGAAGGAAAAGGATGTTTTGGATCAAAGTGCAGCAAACAACCATTTTTTTTAAATTCAATTTTGACATTAAAAACGATGAAGAAACAAAAGAGACTGCAACAGAACGGACACAAACATACAAACTGTTAGTGGTGGAGGTTGTAATATAACTGCAGACCTGAAACTCGTGCAGAAGTATATCCTCCCAGGGGGTCCTGTACGTCGGTTACTAGTACGGCTTTATGGCTGTCGTCGCTTCTGTTACGAAAATACTCCATCACTCCTACAGGTCTAATTCCTGAAGTTCTCTATGTTCTGTGGCTTCTTCTGTACCTTCCTTCCAGCTTCTGTTCGGTCTATCTTTCTTCCTCCACACTACTGGCACAAAATTATACCTTCTTGGCCAAGCTTGCTTGCAAGTGTCCGTACCGCATAAGCCTCTTGTACTCATGGTTTCAAGTAAAGATCCTGCAACTTATCTTGCCCTTACTTCATCATTTCTGACGCTATTGGTGCTTGACACACTGCAGAATTTTTTCCAGTAATCCACTTCTAACGAGTTAAGTGTGGCGCGCCATTCCTTTTGTTAATCTCCCACCTCTCCTACGACTAGGTGGAAAGACTTTATACGATGGTTTTGCAGGTTCATGTTTTCATCTTATTTGTTGACACCGGAGAATACCTGAAGTATATTTCGTACAAGGTCAAACATATGTCAAGTGATCAAAAAAGAAAGAAAGAACGAAAGAAAGAATGAACAAACGAAAGAAAGAAAGAAAGAACGAACGAACGAAAGAAAGAACGAAAGAAAAAAGAACGAACGAAAGAAAGAACAAAAGAAAGAATGAAAGGAAGAAAGAACGAACGAAAGAAGGAACGAGAAAAGAACAAAAGAAAGAACGAAAGAAAGAAAGAGCGAAAAAAAGAACGAGAAAAGAACGAAAGAAAGAACGAGAAAAAAACGAAAGAAAGAAAGAAATGAGATATTACAATCTGAATTGCCTGAATTCTTCAGAAGTAAAGTCGCTCCAAAACGGCAGCCATATCTCTTACTCCCTACACCCTCCCTCATCACTGCGCCGAAAACTTTGCACTGAATGTCCAATTATTACTCAACCAATCTTTGGATAAACTGTGTATGTAAAGCTGCTGTCCTCCAATCAAACTTGTTTACGTCGTGTTCACACAGTAGCAGTTCAACACAACTATGTATGTCTGCTATGTTCCCTTCGTCCTTTAATTGTGGCCAGCAAGTCTTTTCATTGTGAATAAATGGTATGTATCAATTCGAACCTTTCACCTATATTTCATAATAGCATTGCGCTTGCTTGCATATTTCACGTACGAGGTATAACGTGCATACACAGTCTATTTAGAATTTGCTGTTCATTTTCTCTTAATCAAGTAATATTTCAAAAGACTCTGTGAGTTTCTGAACAGTCACTAAAGAAGAAAGAGTAAATTTTCGTTATCCTGAATATTATCCATCGACAGTCCTAGTCAGTGGACCTTTAATAACTTAGACCACCTCAGTTCACAGGACACATCGGATTATGTCTCCGCAATTTTGGCTATAGACGGGAGTAGAATCAGCTTTCAAACCTGATTTTAAATGTGTGTACTTGTATTTACTGTGTTTTTGTATTGTTTTTATGTGTATTTTTTCTTTTTATGTTTTTGTTTAATTTTGCAAGTTAAGTTCTTTCATTGTTATGTTTATGCATTCTTAATGTTATGCACGTTCTGTTCTGTATATTCTGTTTTCATCGTGCCAGCTGGCACTCTTCGGCTACCCTGACTGAGGTTTTTCCGTGCTTTTTCCTCAGTTGTAAGGTCGCAAAGACGGGGCCCGTCCTACACTCTTCCCAAATTAATTGTGTTGTTCTGTTTATTGTTTTTGTGTAAATGTGTACTGTACTACTGCCACCGGGAGTCAACCCAATTAAAGTTAACAAATATATCTAACTGTCTTATTATAAAACTTTACTGTGGGAGTTATCCAGGGGAAAAATTTACACAGATGGAGCGTGTTTCAGAACAGGGTTCTGCGGAGAATATTTTAACATAGGAGTGTATGAAGTAAGATGAGGCTAACGAAAAGCGCACAATTAGATCCATAATACGTACTGTACTTGTAGGACACACACACACACACACATACACACACACACACACATACACACATACACATACACACACACACATACACACATACACACACA
>Ga0123352_10022234_pt1 | contig 10111 bp, 7 predicted proteins | sample TergutLab28metaG_FD_89700 | JGI IMG/M metagenome (GOLD analysis project Ga0123352, IMG submission 89700) | Labiotermes labralis P1 segment gut microbial communities from Petit-Saut dam, French Guiana - Lab288 P1 | ecosystem: Host-associated > Arthropoda: Insects > Digestive system > Gut ...
ACTTAATTCGTTCCTGAAGGTCGTTCGTAAACCGAAACTATTTTCCCCATAGGAATTAATGTAAAATGGATTAATCCGTTCCTGGACCCCAGATGATTGTTTATTTAAACTTTTACAACAGTATTTTGTGCAAAAGTTCTTAACATAAAATCAATGGAAACCATTAAATCAATCGCAAAAAAGATAAACACAACACTAAGCAGATCAAATATAGACGAAAACTTAATTTAGTTTTACCGTACCTGTATGGAGGAGAGTTGACGGCGTAAGTGGAAGGTGGTGAGGAAGGGAAATGTTATTGTTTGGAAGGGGATTCTTTTTCTTTTTTCTGTCTCTTGGCACCACTCGACTCTGCTTCAGACCCACTTCATTGTTAACTTACAAGCCCATGTTTTGCCTGGACACACAATATCATCGGTAACAGCAGAATCGTCATTGTCAAAGCCCAAAAGTGTTCGTAACTCGAGACATATTACGTCATCCGAGACGCTTTGTGTTTTGGAAAAGTTGTTCGTAAACCGAATTGTTCATGATCCGAGACGTTCGTGAACCGAGGTTTGACTGTATTCTTGTCGGAATTGCCCAGTTTTAACCAAATTGGGTTGCATCGACAGGTTTTGTGGAGGTTCTAAATATCAAATTTCACGAAAATTCGTCCAGTGGGAGCCGCGCTGATATATCCGGGCAGGCGGAAGGACGGACGGACGGATGTGGTGAAGCTTACAGAAGCTGCTTACGTCTATACGAAGGCGCCTAAAGATTCCTAGTCAGGATAGTCGGTGACCCAGCCAAGATTCGAAGTGGGCACAAAAAGGTTCGAAGCCAGCATGCTCGGTTGAGACTTACATGGGCTGTTCAGTTCAGACAGTCCACTTTGTGTGTCAGCCAAGTAGGTACTTAAGCATCCTGGTACTTAGAGTATCAGATATTCAACAAGGCATTCTGTTACCTCATCGTTTAATGACTTTGTTCCAGCTCAGTCAGTATAGTGATTAGGTTACGCGTTAGATGACCAAGGAATCGGGGATTGATACTCGAGAGGGACAGGGATTTCTCTCTTCTTCACAACTTCCAGAACAGTTTTTTTGTCGGGGGCAAAGTTATGTTCGTGAGGCTCTCCATTCATGTCCTCTAAGTGTCAAGGCTAAGAATGCACGGAGGTATAACTCCATTCCTCCATACGTCTTCATAACATGACTTTACCTTCTTAAAATTTTAGGAGAGCTGTCAATGAAGGTGCTAGGAGAACATTGTAAATGGGGTTGATGCCTTTCGTTTTTATCTTATTACAGTCACATGGAAATGAAAAGATCATCACAAACGACTCACCAAATCCATTTTGCTTTCACTGAAAGTAACAGGGCTTGGGTTCCCTGGAAGTAGGAGCAGTTTCTTGGCCCCTTTGAGCAACTTGTCTAACGACTTCGACAGATGTGCTGCATTTACAGCTAAAAAAGTGTACATGTTCCGTTATTCTGAAGATACTACAGAACATTAATCAGCAGAAGTCAGTGTAGTGACACTTGATTCGATTCTCAAAACCATAAATCTATCCCAGTAACCAATTCTATGTACTGTGTGTTCTTTATGAATTAATAATGATCGGTTAAGAATTTACCTACTGTTATGAAATAGGTACACACAAGAGCCGGTCACTTGACATATTCTGAGAAAGCATTAATTTCGTCCAAAACATAGTTTTATAATTAGGCATATATTAATGTTATCGTCCCATTTGTGCGTATCTTTCGAAGGCATCTTAATTGCCACAGATTTAATGACAAAATTGTTTTATGAGTTTCTGATTTCCTCCCATTTACGCTACGTGTCTCACGTTTCATTCCCCTCCAGTAGACTCCGTGTTCTTGGTATTTGCGTATTTGTTTCAGGATTTTCCAATCAACCAGAGTTCTTAGACTTTTTGTTCGTCTAACGTTTGAGACCGTGTCTAATGTTAATTCCATGTTTCTATTGGAAGAGGGTCCTCCTTGAGAAGCTACTAGTTGCTTGGCTAGACAATAGATTCCCACCTATAGGTGTGATGATACCAGAGGCTGTGTAATGCAGTTTTGACCTCCTGATGATGAGCACATGTGCTCGAAACATGTACAGGCACGAAATAAAATTATTGTAAAACAAAAATTTTGTGCATCAAGTTGGTTAATTACTGAGACAAATATACTGAGATGCACGGTCAGCAAAACGTCAAAATGTAGAGACTGATTGACGAAATAAACTGAGGATAAACAGTGCATCGAGTTGGTTTTTATTACTTTTTATTACACTGATGTATCGAGATGCACGGTCAACAAAACGTAAAATTGTTTCTGTTGTCATCGTCATTCAAGAAGAAAATATCTTCAAATCATTGGTCTTTGGCTCCGAATTAGCAGGCTTATTCTCCCTAGAAGACAGGAAGCTGTGCTTCTGCCTAATTACGTAGTACATTTTCTTTTCAAACCTTGACAGTTACTTAAGTTGGTGGGAAAAAACAAATTTTCTTTTTCTGTGAAAGTGTGCCATTTTGCACACAACGGAAATTAGAACATACTCAAAGGAAGATGAAGACAATCTAAATTTGAACATTCTCTTCTTCCATCCCCCATCTTATATCATACTTTCCCTTATTTCCCTCTTTCAGAAACGCTCTCTCCTTTTCGTACGTCTTAACGCATTTTAGACTTCCCCTTGCGTGCTACATGTTGCAACTCATCCTCTATATAATTACTGTAAGGCTCTTAAACGAATAGCACAGACTGTGGAGCCCTAGTTTATGTTAATTCCACAGTTTTTTTTACTTCGTCGCTCCTAATTCAATCTCTCTTACTTAGGACTTCCTTCACAGGCGTCCGTATTTTGCTTACAAGGTCGAACCTTTCTGGTCGTTCAGTAGATGCCGCCTCCAGCAACTGTTCTTACTGCGTGCTTTCTTAATCTCTCTCAAAGAAAGACTAAAATGATTTGTTCCTATTTACCAGACATTTTATATCTACTGCATGTAGTCGTGGACTTTTTCTGAAATGATGTTTGTATAGAAGAGTCCCTTAGGGAGACTTCAACATGCGAGTAAGACACGAACATCCTATTTAGCGGTAATAAAGATACACTATCGGAACGTCAACAACCGAATTACTTTTACACCAAAACAAGTGATACACACATTTGGTTACACAAGCGTAGGATATTACTTCTTGCGAGAAATGACACGGGTTGAACATTGTGTATTTGGGGGTGGGGGGGGGGTCCTTCATATTTCTCTTTCAAAACCAAATAAAACTACAGGTTTTGTATTTATAAAGCAACGGTGTTTTTTTTTTTTGGTGTGTGTATCCTCTTTAGTTTATACGTGTAGTTGCGTTATATGGTAGCAATTTGTTTATTGTTCTTTACAATCATGTGCATGTTAGATTTCAGTCAGAGATATCGTTTTGTAAAATGAAAAGGGGTTACAGGTTTTAATTTTTTGTTCCATCCATGTAACATACACACTTTTGTATATATGTCGGTCTGTTTGTATGTTAGGGATGACCGAACCCTACTTGCCATATAAACATGCCCTTATTGATTCCATATAACCCCTTTTTTATCTTCTACAATCCTCTTTGAACTCTTCTGTACCTGTTAACCAATATCCACCCTTATATTGTCTTCATAAACTTTAGAAGTTAAAAAGGAATTTATAAGGGGTGTAATAGAATATATTGCACCCTCATCCCTTCACAAGGGTACTGACCCCAATACCTGATTGATTTCCATTTCGGAAGTGTGCCACACACGTTCTAAATACGAAAAGAAAAAAAAAAAGGAATGATCTGAAGAGGTTCGGGAACAAGTGGATATTTTTTGTCCTCGTCTGGAGTCAGGGCAGAGCAGAAGACCTGCTATGTTTTATTGTTTCTTTTTTGTGTCGTCTTTGGGAACTTACAACAAGGGCGATTGTGTTGATGTCACGTTTGTAAGCCAGCCCTCCTTCACAATGTATTTCGATACCAATAACACCTGTTATTACCGGATCATGTTCATTGCAGATATAAATCGCGCTTTGTATGAGGAATAAAAACGGGTGAAGTCGGAATTGATTTTTAAGGGAACATTACAGAGTCGTGTATATATATAGATATATATATATATATGTGTGTGTGTGTGTGTGTGTGTGTGTGTGTGTGTGATACGAAATTCTCAAATGTTATGTTCGTATCACATTGTTTATGTTCTTCATAATGACAATACACAGTACCCAGTAATTAATTCCATTCATATGTAACTTAATTTGATTAATGAACTCATCAACACAAGCGTCTGATGATGGTGTTTTGTTTAACGAAATGAGTTCCAGATACCGCTCGGGGTGTTGTAATTTCAACACTAGCAGCCTTGTCTCTATGAAGGTAGCAGTTTCCGCACTGTACGAACAAGTAACAGGAGCACTCTTGAGTTGGCATGAAGTGATTTAAGTCCTGAAAAATTACAGTTTGCACGTTTACTACCACGACATGTGGCTTCTGTACAAATTCCGTGGTTTCCCCATTGTACCGAAGTGTGCAGCTCTGTAGTCATATTGTTGTCCGTGCCTTAGTAAAAGTGTCTCATTCCGTGTGGTAAATTCCAATAAACCACGTGCACTGATGTGACTCTTCTCCCATATTAAGCATTCGCATGGTCAACATGGTGTAGGATAGAAGCGCCAAATGGTGTTACTTTATATGCTACAATACTGATATTTAGTTACACAAATTTGATATTATTCACACCGTACATTTTGCTTACAGCCAACCGAACACAACAACATAAGTACATAACAGCTTATATGCTTAGGTTGTTGTGTTCGGTTCATTAAATACGAAAAATCTGAATTAGTGCTTTTAATATATATATATTTATTTATTTATATATAGTTTAAGCGTGACCGGGATAGCTCAGTCAGTATAGCGACTCGCTACGGGCTGGACGGGCCAAGGATCGAATCCCGGTGGGGGGCGAGATTTTCCGCACCCGTCCAGACCGGCCCTGGGGGCCCACCCAGTCTCCTACAGAGTGGGTACCGGGTCTTTCCCGAGGGTAAAGCGACCGGGGCGTGTCGTTGACCACTCACCCCCAATCTAGAACCGAGGTTAAAGAAAGAGCAGAGCTATAACTCTTTTCCGCTTCTGGGCCTTCGTGGCCTGTTCCAGGGTGCAGTTTACCTTTGATATTGATATGTGTAGTTTAGTGATGGGACGGACGGACGGACAGACTCAAGTTCATAGCTAATAAATGTAGAATGAGAGAATGTGCATCTCTACCAGTCTTCAAAGAATCGGACCGTAGTGATATGGATGGTTTTTTCTTAGAGAAATAACATTACCTTAACCAACAGTAATGTCAAACACGAAGTTGTTGGGTTTATCAACCATATTACCAAAATTTGAGCATCAAAGCTACCGAGGAAACGTTTTACAAGTAATACTTACTTTAAAAAATTTCCAGCTTTTAAAATGGTGGGCTGGAATGACGTGGTCGGCATAGCGACTCGCTACGTGCTGGACGTTCCCGAGATCGGATCCCGGTTGGGATGAAATTTTCCGCACCCGTCCAGACCGGCCCTGGGGTCTACCCAGGCTACTCCCCAATGGGCATCGGGTCTTTCACGGGGGTTAAGCGGCGGGGTCGTGGCGTTTACCACCCACACCCTCCAACGTCGAGGTTAAAGAAGGAGTACAATTATAACTTTCCTCCCCCTCTGGACCTTCGTGGCCTGTTCTACGGTGAGATTTACCTTTACTTTTACCTTTAAATTTTCCAGACTTTCTCGAAAGGGAGCTACTTAACTTGTAAGATAAACTCAACACCGAACTGCTTAACTTGCTAGATAAACTCAACACCGAACTACTTAACTTGCTAGATAAACTCAACACCGAACTACTTAACTTGCTAGATAAACTCAACACCGAACTACTTAACTTGCTAGATAAATTCAACACCGAACTACTTAACTTGCAAGATAAACTCAACACCGAACTATTTAACTTGCAAGATAAACTCAACACCGAACTACTTAACTTGCAAGATAAACTCAACACCGAACTACTTAACTTGCTAGATAAACTCAACACCGAACTACTTAACTTGCTAGATAAACTCAACACCGAACTACTTAACTTACAAGATAAACTCAACACCGAACACGTCTGCTAGTTTGGTGACACTTTGAGTTGTATTCGAGAGGTACCCAGTTCGAATCTCTGCAAGAGAACTGATTCTTTTAACAGCTTTTTGTTGTGTGAGTTTCCTCGGTATCTCCACAACATGACGGCTTCTTTCCACATTCTTTCCGAGTTGTCTTTTATTAATAACATTAATATTCGACGCCATTTACACCGACTTTTGGGCTTCTTTGTTATTTGAAATGAACAAGTCAGTGAAGTGATATTCAAAGTCTTACTAGATTTTAAAAGTTATTAGTGAAGTATTATTATTATTATTATTATTATTATTATCATCATCATCATCATCATCATCATAATCATCCTTGTTATAATTTTCATGCAGGGTATTTACAAACAAATACTTCAAACAATTCATGTTTTTAGGGTATACAGTGTTACAGCTGTTCTCTATTTACAATTTGTGCTACATGTATTATTATTATTATTATGCCGCGCGTCCCCCCCCCCCGGTAAAGCAGCTGGTGCTCCGGACCGACCACTTAACTCCATCTATTGCCGAGTTTAAGAACAAGTGGACCTGTACCGCCATTCTTTCATACGCCTTCATGGCGTGCAAAGAGACAATTTTACTTTTACCTTTACCCCTACTGTATTTTATAGTATGCTATTTACTGGTGGATAGTCGGGTAATATTTAACCGAATGAAATTCTTTTGTCGGCGAGGGTATTTTAAATTTTTGTGACATTGGAACTAGACACATTTCCAAGAAATTGCTCTGCCCGACAGGGATTCTAAGAAACAACGAGGGAGAAGATAGGAGAATAATAAAGAGTTGAAGGAAGTATGGAAGGAAGGACGAAGGAAAAGAGAAACGTAAGAAGGAGTGAGGAATGAAGGATAAATTGAGGGGTAGACAGATGGAAGGGAAACCATTATTGTTAAAGTTTATGTGGAACATTTTGTGTTCTGTATCATTCATTTAAACTGCTCTCCTCCTGTGCCAACGTCCTCTTGTACTGTACCCCTCGAGAGTGTTGAAAGGCCAGCCTTCCTCCAACAGAATCCATCTTAACCTCCGTTCATACAAGATTCTTTTTCAGACACGATTCAGAACCAGTGTCCAAGGTCCAGCAGTGTCTCCCGTCCCTTTACGTCTTTTTATCTGAAAAAAAGTTACTTCCTCTTTTTTGGGGGGGAGAGGGTGCAAGGGGAATGAGAATCACCCTGAAAAATGAAAGGGAGAGTAATAAGACCTGAGGCAGGTGATTTGATATTTTGAAGCAAAAAAAAAGTATTCTCAAAAACACCAGGCCATAACTTGAGTAGCAGCAGTGGGGAACATAAAAAAGGCAACTTCCGCATAAAGAAACCCCAACTGCAGCTTTTGCTTCCTGTCTTGCGACATTGCGAGCCCTTTATGGAAGTACTAACCGTTCACAAAACACACTCCTAATTATCCTTAAGTCGCCAACAATAAGGATGATACAGAAACGTGGGACCTAACAATACGTCATAAATTATAACCTAGCTTTAAAGAAAGACCTATGAATAACCTCTACATTAGGCGTTTGCCGCGTTACCTCACCGCCTTTGCTACCAATTATCTCTGACGTCACATCAACAGTTGTTTCTGCCAAGTAATGGGATGAAATTAACAGCGGATTAATCGTGCTATTCATGTCTTCACCATCGCGTCGGAACCGGTTTCTGGTCCGATCCACTCTCATACTCGGTGGGTACTAATGGAACGTGGCCGGAGCGTGATGCTCATTGTCATATGTATCGAGAGATAAATTTCTTAAAGATAAGGCTTAGCTCTGCCGTCGTAGTGAAGCAGACACGTGTATAGGCTAAAATGTTCATTTATTGACAGCATGAACCGAGTTAATTTGATAGCATTAACGGAGAGGATTTACGGGATTTGTGACAGGTGGGGAGCGTTTTGACTTTCTGAGCAATTTTTGGCTCCCAAGAAATACCTCCGTGCAGTCATTTTTTGTCGTTTATTTTTCACTTTGTTTGTTTGGCTCTTTTCTTCGCTATTTGCCTTTTCATTTTGGTTTATCTAAAAGTTCTCTCTTGTTTTAGAAGTTCGAAATCACTTGCCAGATTAAGGAACCAAAGGAATCCCTGTACAGGGTTTTAGAGCCTCTTAGGGCTGCAGAAGGTTGAGGCTTCCAGAATTTCCAGTTAACACATGAAGGTGGTAAGTTTGTTAGCCTTACGCACCGGCCGCCTTCACCCCTCAAGAGAAGTTATTTCTTTTGAGCCTGAGTCGATATACGGCCCTAGTGCGGCCGGAAGGATTAAGTCACTGAAAAATCTCATCGGGAATTGAAATCGTGACATTCCGTCTGATAGTGTAGTGTCTCTACCAACTGCACTATCGCGTACCCCTCGATTAAGGAGCTAAGAGACATTAATGTATATAAAACAGCAAAAGCGTCTACAGTAAAAAAAAAACTTCATGCTGCAAATGAAATTATCACGTGTAATAGAAGACGGTGAAAACATGCAGATACAATGGTGCAAACCGATGGTCAAAGCTACATGGAATGAAGAACCTGCAAATTGAATAGTAAAGATCCGGAGATTGGAGATGCTGGAAATAAGACTTTGAGCCGTTTATATTTGTTAAGCTTCCAAATCGAAGCTGCGAAAACTTTTTCAGGTAAAGTAAAAAATGTAACGAAGTAAACATTTCACTAATTGGCCGATATTTCGTCTGCGATCTCGCGTGTGATTATTACAGACTATCACATTGTATTAAACTAGCGCAAGGTTAATGACTGGGAAAAACGCGTAGGCAGACGTTATTCAAGTAAATGGGGGGGGGAGGGAATTTCTCAAACTCGCAAATGTGCTTGCGGAAAGAGAACAAATTTCGAATTCAACGTTCAGTAGTACATATTTGAATTGCTGGGGAGTTCTATGCTCCTTTTATATACATGTTGACTAATACGATTGCGGATGCTGGATCGGGAGTGTTCAGATACATTCATCTTATAAACAATTTCCTCTGTCTGTCGTGCCGTGAACATGTCGAGTCGGCGCTACAACTGGAATACTGAAGTTAACAACAGATGTAAGAGACACTAACACAACATGTCACAGTGTATCATTTAAAACCCAGTATCAAATGCCGGAAATATCACGTAATAATTTTTTTGAGAGGTCATTCATTTAGTGAAACTGGGAATATTATTTTCTTTTGTCCATTTTATGTCACTCTTTAACCCGTCAGTTTATTTTGACCCATTCGATACTGTCGTTGGGACATGTCACCGTATTGTTAGCCCTTCTCTTTATGATTTTCCTGGTATTTGAAGTTAGTGAAGTAATTACACCGTCCCGTCTGTAAACGGTAAAATCCAACGTAGAATAAATATAATAAAAATAATTACAGGCTGTTTCATTATATACGAGTAGAAAGCACCAAGAAGATATTTTAGAAGGAAATTCTAAAATCTATCAGAGCACAGTTTTGGGACACTTTTTTTTTCGGGTAGGGAGTGGCGGGTTTGAATCCCTTTTGGGACTTCTGTCATTGTTGTCATGTTTTATTGAACTGTGTACACAGAAGTTTTGCTGTTTGTTCCTAGGCGTTGTCAGTACCTAGACTATGTAGCGTCGATAGTGTGTGGATGAATATGTTTATGGAGACTGGCGATTTAATTCTAAATTGGAAAGTAATTCCATCCCACTTAAGTACCATTCCTGTTTTCTGCCGCTCGCTTTCAAGAGTGAGTGGAAACTGAAGAATTAAAAACCAACTAGATATCACTTGTTATTTTATTGTACTTCTTATAGGCTCAACATGTTTCGGGCATTACTATGTCCATCATCAGGAGCTCGCGACCATGATGTTGATTACCACATTGGTCGTATGGTTCTTGGTTTGCTGTATGTTGGAGTTATGTGCAGTTAGGTTGGAGTGGTGTCCGGGTTGCAGGCTCAAGTTGTG
>Ga0123352_10022236_pt1 | contig 10111 bp, 6 predicted proteins | sample TergutLab28metaG_FD_89700 | JGI IMG/M metagenome (GOLD analysis project Ga0123352, IMG submission 89700) | Labiotermes labralis P1 segment gut microbial communities from Petit-Saut dam, French Guiana - Lab288 P1 | ecosystem: Host-associated > Arthropoda: Insects > Digestive system > Gut ...
ACTGGAGTGACTGATAGTTGACAGTGCTTGGTGCAGTGCTGTCATTCATAGTTGACAGTCGCGAACTGCTTAACCTACAGGGGAAGATAAAACGCTTTCAGCGAACATTTAATTACAAAACAAACAGCACTATTGTGAGAGCTTGGGGTTGGCCTCATGCAGAACAAATAATGCACAAAGGGAAAGTTGTGCCTATCCACGTGATGAAGAGAACAGAGTACAGTTCGGTCATTCTTAACCTCTGCACGAGATGGAGGTGAGCAATCAGCTTCACGACACGGCCACTTAACCTCCGGAAAGAAACCCGGCACCCACGTGACGGCTGGGTGAGCACCAGAGCCGCTCTAACTTAACTAAGTTAACCCAACCCAACCAAAATCAACCCAATCCAACCCAACACAACCGATCATAACCTAACCAAACCTAACGTAACATATCGTAACATAACCTAACCTAACGTAACCTAACCTAACCCAAACTAACTCAACCTAACCTAAATCAAACCTAACCTAACCTAACCCAACCTAACCGAAACAAAAATAACCTAAACTAACTTAACCCAATCTAACCCAACGCAACCTAACACAACGTAACCCAACCCAACACAACCCAACCCAAAAAAAAAACCCAACCCAAAACAAACCAAACCAACCGAAACCAAACCCAACCCAAACCAACCAAAAATAAACTAAACTAACCTAACTTCACCTAACCTAACATAACCTAACCTAAACTAACCTAACCCAAACCAACGCAATCCAACCCAACCCAACCTAATCTAATCTAATATAAAATAACCTAACCTAACCTAACTTAACCTAACCTAACATAATCCAACCCAACCCAACCCATTACAAACCAACCCCACCCGACCTAATCCAACCTAACCTAACCTAAAATAAACTAACCTCACCTAAACTAACCTAACCTAACATAACCCACCCCAACCCAACCTAACCTAACCTAGACTAACCTGACCTGAACTGACCTAAACTAACCGGACCTGACCTGACCTCACCTGAACACAACTGACCTGACCGGACCTGACCTCAACTCACCAGACCTGACCTGACCTCACCTGATCTGACCTGACATGGCCTGACACGACCCAAACAGAACTGACACGACCCGACCCGACCTGACCTGACCTGACCTAAACTAACCTAACCTAACCTAACCTAACCTAACCTAAACTAACCTGACCTGACCTGACCTGACCTGACCTGACCTGACCTAACCTAATCCAACCTAACCTAATCTAACCCAACCCAACCTAACCTAACCAAACCTAACCCAACCTAACCTAACATAATCTAACCCAACCTAACCTAACCCAACCTAAACTAACCTAACCCAAAATAACCTAACCTAACCCAAACTAACCCAACCTAACCCAACCTAACCCAACCTAACCCAACCTAACCTAACCTAACCCAACCTAACCTAACCCAACCTAACCTAACCTATCCCAACCTAACCTAACCTAACCTAACCTAACCTAACTTAACCTAACATAATCTAACCTAACCTGACCTAACCTAACCTAACCTAACCTAACCTAACTTAACTTAACCTAACCTAACCTAACCTAACCCAACCCAACCCAACCTAACCAAATTTAATTTAAACAAATCTAACCAAAAATAACATAATATATCCTAACCTAAACTATCCTAACCTAACCCAATTTACCTAACCAAACCTAACCAAAAAGTAACCTAACCTAACTTAATCTAACCTAACCTAACATAACCTAACCAGCCCAACCTAACACAACCTTACCCAACCTAACATAACGTAATCTAACCTTACATATCCTAACCCAACCTAACATAAAACTCCCTAACCTAAACTCACCTAACGCAACATACACTAACCTACCCTATCTTAACCTAACCTAACCTTACCCAACTAATCCTAACCTAACCTAACCTATCCTAACCAACATTAATTAATAACTTAACCCAACATGACTTAATTTATCCAAACCTAAACTAACCCAACCCAAAACAACCCAAAGCAAACCAACCCAATCCTACAAATCCCAACTTAACTCAACCAAACAAAAACAAAACCAACAAAACAACCCAACCCAACCAATACGAATCCAACTAAACCCAACAAAATCAAACCAAACCCAATCCAACCAAAACAATTCAAACTCAAAGAACCTAACCTAACGTAACCAACCCAAGCAAAACCAACCCTACCCCAAACAATCCAAACCAAACCAACCTAATAAACACAATCTAAAACAACCCAACCCAACACAATCCAAACCAACCTAATCCATCCCACCCCAAACCAACCATCCCAAACGAACGCGAAATAAATTAACCGAACCTAAATTAACCTCTCTTAAATATCCTATACTAACACAATCGAAACCAAACCAAACCCAACGAACACAATTCAACTAAAACCAACATAACTTAACGCAAACCAACCCAACATGACCAAAACCAAACCAACCAAACCAAACCCAACCTAATTCTACCCTTCCCAACTTAACCTAACCTAACAAAAACTAACCTAAAATAACCTAACCTAATCTACCCTAACATAACGTAACCTAACCTAACCTAACATAACGTAAACTAAACTAACCGAACCTTACCTAACCAAACACAAACCAACTTACCCCAACCTAACCTAACCTAATTTTACCTAACCCAAACTAACACAACCTAACTCAACTTAACCCAACCTAAACTAAGCCAACCTAAACTTACCTAACCTAATCTAACATAACCTAACTTAACCTAAACTAACTTAAACTAGCCTAACCTAATCTAACGTAACTTAACTTTAACGTATCATAACCTAACCTTACCTAACCTAACCCAACCTACCCCAACTTATCCTAAACCTATATAATCTAAACTAACCCACCTTAAATTAACTAACCTAACATAAAATAACCTAACCAAACGCAAACCAACCCAAACCAATGAAATCCAACCCATCCAAACTTACCCCAACCAAACCACCCCAATTCAATCCATTCCATCTCAGACTAACCTAAACCAACTCTTCCCAACGAAATTAAACCCAACCCAACCCAGCTCAAACCAACACAACCCTACCCAAACAATTCAAACCCAAACCAAACTAACCTAACCTAGCCCTACCCAAACCAACCCAACCCAAACCAATCCAACCGAAATCAACCCAACCAAAACCAATCTTACAAACCCAAACCAACCCATCCCGACCCAAACCAACACAACTCAACCCAACCCAATCCAACCCAACTCAAACCAACACAACTCAACCCAAACCAACCCGAACTAACCAAAGCTAACCTAACCTATCCTATAATATCCTACACTAGCCCAACCAAACACAAGCCACACCCAACGAACCCAACCCAACCAAACACAACCCAACCCAACTCAACCCAACCCAACTGAACACAACCCAAACCAACCCAACCCAACCCAACCCGATCTAACCTAACCTACCCTAACCTAACCTAACCTAATCTAATCTAAAATATCCTACCCTAACACAACCCAACCCAACCCAAACCAACCCAACCCAACTGAACCCAACCCAACACAGCCCAACCCAATCCAAACCCAACCAACCTAACCCAACCTAACCTAACTTAACCTAACCTATCCTAACCTAAGCTCACCTAACCTAACCTAACCCAACGTTACCTATCCTAACCTAACCTAACCTAACCCAACCTAACCGAACCAACCTAACCTAACCTTAACCAACCTAACCTAACCTAACCTAACTTAAAATAACCTTACCTAACCTAATCTATTCTGGCCTGAGTACCGTTGACGTTGCGGTCCCTAGCACATTACCTATAGCGGTTCCGTCGCTGGACAAGTTAAATTTGCCTTTGCGGTCCCTGCGTACGGTACCTTTAAAGGTGTTGTCCTTGTTCGCGGTGAAGTTACAGTTGCGATTCCTGGGTTCAGTGACACTAACTGTGCTTTCCCTGGGCAAAATAACGTTACCGTTGAGGTCCCTGGGCACGTTACCGGTTTCGTTGCTTTCACTGGGCACTTTAACGTTACCGGTCCCTTCCCTGTGCACAGTAACGATTCAGTTGCGTTACATGTGCACTGTACCAGTGGGGTGAGGTCCCTTGTTAAGATATAGAGGACGTTGCGTTCCCTAGGCACGTTACATGTGCCTGTGCGAACCATGGGCACAATAAAGGTGCCGTTGTTTTCCCTGGGCACTCTACAAGTAACGGTGAGTTCCCTTGTCATGGCACATGTGCCGTTGAAGTCCCTGGGCACGTTACCTTTACCGGTGCGTTCTCTGAGCACTTTACTGTTACCGGTGCAGTACCTGGGCACTGTACTGAAGCCGCTGCGATCCCTGGACACGGTACTTTTACCGGTGCATTCCCTTGTCACGTTACCGTTGCCGCTGCTCTCCCTGGTTACGGTACAGCTGCCGCTCCTTTCCCTGGGCACGGTACCGCTATCGGTGCGTTCCCTGGTCTCGGTACCGTTGAACCTGAGTTCCCTGGGCACGGTAACTCTGCCGCTGGTTTCCCTGGGGACGGTATCGTTAGCGGTGCGGTACCTGGGCACGGTACCGTTGTCGCTGCGTTCCTCGGGGTCGTTACGGTTACCGGTATGGAACCTGGGTACGTTAACGTTACCGGTAAGATCCGTGGGTACGTTACTGGTGCCGCTGCGGTCCCTGGGCACGGTAGCGGTACCGGGTGATCCCTGGGCACATTACCAGTACGGGTCAATCTCAGTGCCTGGTACCGATACCCGTGAATTCTCTGTTCACGGTACCGGTGCCGCTGCGTTCCCGGGAAAGTTAACGGTGCCGCTGAGTTCAATGGGCACGGTACCGTTACCGGTGCGTTCCCTAGGCACGGTAACGTTGCCGCTGCGTTCCCTGGGCTCTCTTCCGATTTCGCTGCCGTCCCTAGGCACCGCACCGGACCGGTGTGTCATCTGTGCACGGTACCGATGCCGCTGCGATACCAGGGCACGGTACCTGTACCGCTGAGTTCCGTTGACCCGGTACCAGTGCCGCTGCGTTCCCTGGGCACTCTACCGCTACCGGTGCGTTCCCTGTGCACGCTAAAGTATCCTCTGCTTTGCCATCGTTTTGCGTCAGTACCGGAGCTGTACCTACGCATTGTACCATTGCCGTTGCGGTCCCTGGGCAATGATACCGGTACCGGTGGGTCCCTGTGTACGGTGTCGGTGTCCTTGCGTTCCCTGGGTACGGTAAATTTACCAGTTCGTTCAATGATCTCGGTAGGTAAACCGGTGCGGTACCTGGCCACAGTGCCGTTACCGGTGTCGTCCCTGGTCACGGTACCTGTACCGTTGCGGTCGCTGGACACGGTAGAGTTACCGGTACGGTCCCTGGTCACGGTACCGTTGCCGGTGCTGTCATTTGTCTTGGTAACGGTAACGGTACTGGTGCGTTCCATTGTCAGGGTACCGGTGCCGCTGAGGTCCCTGAGCACCGTACTGTTACTGGTGCGGTCCCTGGTTAAGTTACCGTTGCCGCTGCTGTCCCTGGGCACGGTAGCGGTGCTGCTGCGTTCCCTGGGCACGTTACAGCTATTTTTGCGGTCCCTGGTAACGGTACTGGTGCAAAAGCAGTCAGTGGGCACAGTACCAATACCGCTGAGGCCCCGAAGTAAGGTACCGGTAACTTTGCGGTCCTATGGCACGGTACCTTAGCTGCTGCGTTCCCTGGTCACGGTACGGGTTCCGGTGGGTTCCGTGGGCACCGTACCGTTGCGGCTAATGACCCTGGTCATATTACCGGTACCGGTGCGGTCCCTGGGACCGATATCGGTGCCGTTGCTGTCCCTGGTCACGTTACAGGTACAGCTGCGTTCCCTGGTCACGGTACCGGTAATGGTGCGGTCCCTGGGCACGGTAACGTTGCCCCTGCGATCCCTGGGTACTTTACCATTGCCGGTGCGGTCCCTGGGCATGTTACCGGTGCCGCTGCGGGACCTAAGCACGGTACCGGTACCGGTGAGATTCCTGGGCACGGTACCGAAGCCTCTGCGTTCCCTTCGCATGGTATCGCTACCGTTACTTTCCCTGGGCACGGTACCGTTTACGCTGCGGTCTCTGCGCACGGTACCGTTACCGTTGCGGTAACTGGGCACGGTACCGGTGCCACTGAGGACACTGGGCAGGGTACCGGTACCGTTTCGGTCCCTGAGCACGGTAGCGGTACCGTTGCGTTCCCTGCGCGTGTTAACGTCGCCGTTGTGTTCCCTGGGCACGGTATCGTACCGTTGCGTTCCCTGAGCACGGTGTCGGTACCGTTACAACCGCTGGGCGCAGTAAGGTGGCCTTTGCGTTCGCTGGGCAAAGAAAGAGTGCCGTTGCGTTCCCTGGGCACGGTAACTGTATCGCTATGTTCCCTGAACACGTTAACGTTGCCGCTGAGGTCCCGGGGCACGGAACCGGTACCGTTGCGTTCCCTGAGCACGGTTACGGTACCGTTGCGGTCCCCAGGCGCGTTAAAGTGGCCGTTGCGTTCCCTGGGAACGGTAACGGAACCGTCGCTGTCCCTGGGCGCGGTACCGTTGCACTTGCATTCCCTGGGCACGGTATCACTACCGTTGCGGTCCGTGGTCACGTTAACGTTGCCGTTGGGTTCCCTGGGCACGGTACCGTTGCCGGTGTGTCCGTGTGCACGGTACCGGTACCGCTGCTTTCTCTGTGCACCTTAATGGTGCCGGTGCGAACCATGTGCAAGTTACCGGTGCCGGTGTGAACCATGTGCAAGTTACCGGTGCCGTTGCCTTCCCTCGGCGCTCTACCGTTGACGGTGCGTACTCTGTGCACGTTAACGTTGCTGTTGCGGTCCCTGGGTAATTTGCCGGTGCCGTTTGGTTCCCTGGGCAGGTACAGGTAGCACAGCGGTCCTGAGCACGGTCCCGGTACAGGTGCGGTCCATGGGCACGGTGCCATTGCGGTCCCTGTGCACGGTACCGTTACCGGTGCGGTCCCTTGGCAAGGTACCGTTGCCGTTGCGTTCGCTGCGCACGGTTCCATTTCCGGTTTGTCCATGGGCACGTTAAAAGTACAGGTGCGTTCCCTGGGCACGGTACCGCTGCCGTTGAGATCCATTGGCACGTTACCGTTATCGGTGTGGTCCCTGGGCACGGTAACGGTACCGGTAACTCTGCGGTCCCTGGGAACGGTACCGTTGCCGATGCCGTATCTGCGGACGGTATTGGTAAGTGCCGTCCCTTGGCAAAGTACCGGTGCCGTTGCTCTCCCTGTGTACGTTACGGGTACCGGTGCGTTCCGTGGGCACGTTACCGGTGCCGTTGCGGTTCCTAGGCAAGGTACTGGTACCGGTAACTATGCGGTCCCTGGGCACGGTACCGTTGCCGTTGTCGTCTCTGGGCACGGTACCTGTAACTATGCGGTACCTGGGCTCGTTAACGGTAGGGGTGCGCTCCCTGGGCACTGTACCAATACCTTTGTCATCCCTGGGCACGGTACCGATGACGATGCGTTCCCTGGTCACGTTACCGTTGCTGTTGCGGTCCCTGGGCGCAGTACCTTTGCCGTTCCTTTCCCTGGGCACGGAACCGTTACCGGTGCGATCCCTGGGCGCTGTATAGATGCCGTTGCGTTCCCTGGGCACGTTACAGGTGCCGGTGCGTTCTCTGTGCACGGTACCGGTGCCGTTGCGGTCCCTGGGCACGGTACCGCTGCCGTTGCTCTAACTGGGCACGGTAACGGTACCGTTGCGGTCCCTGGGCACTGTAACGTTATCGGTGCGGTCCCTGGGCTCGGTACCGATGCCTCTGCGGTCCCTGGGCACGTTAGCAATACAGCTGTGGTATCTGGTCCCGGTACCGTTACCGGTGCGGTCTCTGGGCAGCGTACCGGTGCCGCTGCGTTCCCTGGGGACGTCGTTACAGTTAAGGGTGCGTTTCCTGAGCACGTTACCTTTGCCGTTGCAGGCCCTAAGCACGGTACCTGTACCGTTGAGTTCCCAGGACACGTTACCGATACCTCTGCGATCCCTGCACACGGTATCGGTACCGGTGCGGTCCCTGGGCACGGTACCGTTGACGCTACGGTCCCTGGGCACAATACCGGTACCGTTGCTGCCACTGGGCACGTTACCAGTGCCGTTGCGTTCCCGGGTCACGGTACCAGTACCGTTTCGTTCCCTGATCACAGTAGCGATACCGTTGCGTTCCCTGGGCGTGGTAACGTGCCGTTGTGTTCCCTGGGCACGGTAACGTTACCGTTGCGTTCCCTGAGTACGTTTGCGTTACCGTTGCGATCCCTGGGCACGGTAACGGTATCTTTGCGGTCCCTGGGCACGTTACCGGTACCGCTGTGTTCCCTGAGCACGGTAACGTTGCAGCCGAGTTCCCGTGGCACGGTTCCGGTACCGTTGCGGTAAAAAAGCATTCAGTCAGCAGTGTTATTTGTAGAAACATCAGCGCGTACACAGTGGAGAGCATCCTTACTCATGTGATATTTGTCAAAAATCATTCAGAGTGAGGGCTCATCTGATAAGACATTTAGGCATGCACAGTGGGAGTGGCTTTATATATGTTACGTGTCTAACAAATCATTCATTCAGCACGGTTGTTTGTGGGAACATCTACACATACACAGTGGTGAGCGTCCTTATATATGTGATGTGAGTAATAAAGCATTCAGTAAACAGAGCAATTTGAATATTCATCAGCGCATACACAGTGGACAGAGTTCTTACTCATGTGATGTTTGTCAAAAATTATTCACGATGAAGTCTCATCTGACAAGACATCTACGCATACACAGTGGGAAACGTTGTTATTAATGTTAGATGTATAGTAGCTCATTCAGTTTACAGAGTTGTGTGAAGGAATCGTTCATGCACTGGAGATAATCCTTTTTTGTTTTCTGTTCAACTGAATCATAAATCAATGAGTAGAGTACAGTGAAGTCATATCACTGCATACAGCATAGAGATATCCAGGTTTTTTCCCAGGATTAGACTGGCCGGAGCCTGAAGGTTGTCACGTACCTCCTGCTACCAATATTAAGAATATGTGGATGTGTGCCTGTATTTCCCCTGTATGCCTTCATGGTGCAGCAGTTAAAACTAGTGTTTTAGTTTTGCAATCCACATGCAAAGTTTAATGTCTTCTTTAGTTTGATTTATCTAATAAATCCTTCATAGGAATGACTGTTCTGTTGGTCTGTTAACATGTATGTAGATGGGAATGTTCAGATTTCATCATATGTGTTTAAACATTTCATGTTAAGAGTCATTGGATTATTCTGGAACACATTACTACTTTAGACAATCCTTATAATTGTGATATCATAAAGCATGCAGGAAGACGTCTGAAGACACATCAATGCATTCCCAGTGGTGAGCACCCATAACACTGATATTACTGTAATGCATCATTGAGAACTAAATGTGATATTAAAAGACATCAACACACAAAACTGTGACAGAGTTTCTCTATTTCAGTGATATATCTGTTGTTTGATTTATTTAGAAGGATGTTGTGCAGTACTTACTTGTCTGTAGACTGGGGAGCATCTGTAATTGTGTTATTTGTGTTGTAAGTTATTCAGTTTTTAAGGTAATTTTGCAGTCTGGCTCTTATACATGTGATTAGTGTAACAAGTCTGTCAGTAATTTCAGCGTTCTGTGTATACCATAAAGTTTACATAGTGTTTAGTTGCCATGTTGTCATGATGTGTATAATAAACATTTCACAACTTGTAAGACATGAGAAGAAACATTGACACGTGAATGTTGTGGGGCATCGTATTCCTCTAATGTATGTAATAGCTCTTTCAGCACTAATTTTTTTCTTAAGGTGGAGTCATTTCATGTAGTGTGTTTGCTTCATGCTCATCCAGTTATATGTAGTATGGCTTCTGGAATTGTAATTGCTATTTTGTAATGCCTCCTGCAGTATGTTGTCTTTCAGGTTAGGAAACAATTAAAAAAATGATGAGCCAGGATTTTTTTTTCTCACGTTTTTTTTCTGTTGCACTGACCAACAAACTGAAAATTCCCACCATTGCTGTTTGTAATATTTGGATGTGTCTGATAAATCACAAGATGTGTGTATGTATTGAAGATATTATCCATAACAATTTCA
>Ga0123352_10022237_pt1 | contig 10111 bp, 11 predicted proteins | sample TergutLab28metaG_FD_89700 | JGI IMG/M metagenome (GOLD analysis project Ga0123352, IMG submission 89700) | Labiotermes labralis P1 segment gut microbial communities from Petit-Saut dam, French Guiana - Lab288 P1 | ecosystem: Host-associated > Arthropoda: Insects > Digestive system > Gut ...
GTGTGGTATCTGGGGGTGTTTTTTTTTTTTTTTGTTTATACTATTCTCCGCTTTAGTCTCCCCCGATTGTTGTTTTTTTTTTTTTTTTTTACTCAAACCCTAATTTGAAATCAGAATGCACTGTACGTGAATGTAGCCTCCTGTAACTTTGAAACGAGCTGAACAACAATTCTTAAATCACCGAGGAACTCCAAAAAGAAAGAATACAACATTCAGAACACCGCGAAAGTTTGAAATCAAGAGTAACACAAGTTTTGTAAATATACTTATGTCAACAGAAACATTTGTTTGAGAAATTGTCATTTTCTCATAAAACGAGCCACGAGTATGAATAATTACAAAATTGGCCGCAGTTGAGTCAAGGTGAGAAAAACTGCGTTACGCATATTTCAGCCTTTTTTCGTGTTTTGCCAGTTTCGACAGTTCCAGATCGTTTACTTGTTGGCCAACAACTTGTATTCGGCGAGGATGGCCATAAAACACGAACTACATACAGTCTTATGTGAAAGACAGTGTCAACCTTGGTCATATTTGGTACCGTACGGCCGTGGGGAATGATCACAGTGTTTCGAAAAAGTTTGCTGCCCGAACGTTCAGGTTCTTGTTTGTGACTAGAAAGAGAAAATGCACACCGAGGAAACTTAAAATCTGATGAAGGCAAAAATAGAGATATCTATGAATTTATATGAATATGAATCGAATCCAGAAATTCATAATATCAACACCAGATTTAGTTCTGACTTACATACTCCAACTGCAAAGTTAACAACTTTCCAAAAAATACCATTTTATTTTGGAATCAAAGTCTTCAATCTCCTTCCTACTAGCATCAAAAATATATCTCGTGACAAACCAATTCAGATCTGTTAAAGTTTCCTTCTTATAAATTCATTTTACTCGTTGGAGGGATATTTTACTTGGAATTCCAACAGAGATCTTTGCTCAGTGTAATCATTTTAAAAGTAAACCTCTAAATAATCTTACATTTATATAACTCATACCATTCCGTATTATTACTTTTAATTTGAATTCTTAACTCTTAGGTATATTTATATAAATACACATATTTCTAGACGTATTGACAGATTCCACTTCCAGTTGGTTTTTAAATTTTGTGTTGTTATTTATTATATTATATTGGGTGGATATCCATATATTATAAGCTGTGTTGTAATATATAAATTGTAATCTGTAATTGAAGTGTCCAATGTTACGTGTGACTGAATGGATGAACAAATAAACCACACCAAACCAGACACACTGCCTTTTTTCCTGAGGCGTGGACGGAATTCGTGTGTTTACGCATGCTACTTGTAATTTTAAATTCGTTATTTTAAAGCGTTATAATTTAATAATACGAAAATTATTTCACAATTCATCATACGATTCCTAGTCGTAAAGCCACGTGACAATTCACGCCTATGTGCACTCAGTGTACAACATGAGCCTGTGTTCTGTAGTTATTCCACTACGCCATAATACCCGCAGGATCCGTGGCCGGTAGGAGGCAGAAAATCGTGCTACGAAGTAACAGCGGTAGAATGGGTCTTGTAAGGTGCCACGTAGGGTTTTTAGTGTTTTGTAAGGTTGCGCTAGTGGTTTCATTAAGTATTGTTCTGACACAATAAATACTGTAACGTTGTAACAGGCGTGACAGAATGCATAATATAGAAACGGATATTAAATATGACAGTTATGTGTTTTTCTTGGCAAATTGTGCTCTGAATTTTTGGTAATTTAAGGTAGGGGTAGTATGACACAACTACGGAGGGTCTCGTGAAGTGAAGTTTTATTTAGTTGATTTAATACAAAAGTATTGTAAGATGCAGCATAACTGCAGTTAGGAACAAGTCCACTTAAGTACCCGAAACACTATAGTTTTGCCTTATTTATTTGAGTGCAACATGGCCAGTGAAATGTATATAGAGGTTAATGTTACCGAAGTTCTGATCCGAAGGTAATGGTAGCAACATTTAAAATTCCGTAAAGCATGCCTCATCAGAACATGTTGGCTAAAACTTCTGGAATAGTTGCCCTTTGTTCGATAGCGAACTTCATCAATGCTGCAGATCGTGTAATCATGCCAATAGCAATTGTGCCTATGACAGATGAATTCAATTGGAGTTTACACTGGCAAGGATGGATTCTTTCAGCGTTTGCATTTGGTTACTTCACAAGTCAGGTAATAGTAACAGGGAGTTCTGTCGAATTTTTACATATTATGTTCACAGCGTTTCTGAGATATATTGTTGTCATTTTAAAGTTGCCCATGATGTGATTTGGATGATTGGAGTGTCATACTTTCAGAATGATCATGGTATGAATCTTACCTCTCTTGCTAATCTGGTTAGAGTTTGCAGGGTGTTTTGGTTGGAACAGGTTTGTTATACCAGCAGGAGAGCCTGTCCCATTGTAGAATACCTAAGTTAGTTGTGCAGATAGGAGATACAAAAATGCATGGAATTGTGAATGTTGGTTTGTCTTAAGTGGGATGTCAGCTTTCTTCCTCCTGTAAGTCAGACTTGGATTTTTCTAATTTTATATCCCACCATTCCACCACTTGTTACATTATGTGTTTCCTGTAGAGTTGTGTAACTATGGTTCTGAAATATTGTTCAATTTCTACCAGAATACCCACTGAAAATGATGATGGTACTGTCCTTACCAGTACAGATTCTCAGAGTCTTCCTATATTAAACCCATCCCTCATAATTCGTACTCCCTCAAGAGGATGGTGTAGAAACTTGGCAGCAAAAGTGATATTTTGATATTTGTGCTGAAGCATTGGGAGTTAACTTAACCTTCTCTTTTCAGCCAAAATTTTCCAAAGATACATCTTTATTTTTTTGTCTGTACTACACTTATAAGTACTTGTGCCATAAAGCCTTCAGTTCCAGTAATAAAATGTATGATCTTGGACTCCTAAGATAATTGCCCACTTCTTAGTGGTATTTGCAGAATAAGGGTATATTGTTCCACCATGGTCATAAAAGCACATATTTAGGTCACACTTCCACACGATTTATTAAGAGTAACTAAGGTAAAGTAGGACTAGCACTGTGGATGCATTTGGCCCGTGGACACTTCTCAAACACTTCCACTAAAACCCCAAAATAAACACATACAATATCAGCTAGACCATCATTGCTTTGATCTGAAGTTTTAAAGACCCAGTCCATTATGCTCTTTGTTAATGTCTTGTGAATTACCAGTTATTCAACAGCATGGTTTGTATCTTCCATAATACGAAAGTGCATTTCACTGGTATTCTGGGATGTTACATGGCGAAGGTTGGTAGCTTGTTACCAACATTTTGTGATAACCTGTCAGCCAGATCTCAAACAGTCCAAACGGATTTCATTTACTCTGTGGCAGAAGTCTGAAATCGTGCACAATTTAAGGATAGTTTTTTTTTTTTTTTAAATTATGCATCCTATTGTGTGCTATATCATCAAGAATGAAATGTGTTTTGTGTTTGATGGCCATTTGTATACTTTTTTCTTTTAAGGATATTTCTTTTGGACTTATATTGTTACTGTTTTTTATACATACATATTGAATCACTACACATAGATTACTTCTGTTATCAGTAAATATTCCGTAGTGTTACAGATGCTTGAATATGATGGGGATAACCTCAGTTATTTGGAAATATTGGCACATGTGTTCTTACTCTTTAGATCAAGTATCTTATATTAAATAGTTTGAATGAAATAATTAATTGCTCTTTCAGTGTGTGCAATGTTATGCTGTTTTTTTTTGGCCTAAGTTTTCACATGAAAAAATTGAAACCTGTAATTTATATATCATTGTTCCTCAAATTGCACCTGGAATTAATGTCAGTGCCAGAAGGCTAACTGTGGTTTCCGTGCATTACAGGTGATTGGAGCTTGTGCTGCAAGCAGATTTGGAGGAAAAGCAGTACTCTTATTTGCTGTATTCCTATGGTCTGTTTCGACCTCTGTCACTCCTTTTTTGGCACCATCTGTCCCTGCACTGATACTTTGCAGGGTACTGCTGGGTTTAGGTGAGGGACTTGGTAAGTTGACCGATTTGTTCATCTGATTTTACTCCAGAATTTAAGGTGTGGATTACTAGGTTAATTAGAATGTGCATGTATGTGTGACATGTCTAGTACAGTTGTATAGCTGAACATTTATCCATAATTATTTTGAAGCTTTCACATTGATTAATTATTCATCTTGGTCATGGTTTGGATTTTTCACCATGTAGCAGTGGGCTATGTTGCTGACAGTTTGGAGAAACTTAGTTACTCAATTTTCAAGGTCAAAGTGGGAAGGTGTTTAGTTCATGTAGTCAGGTGGGTCCTCAGACCCATTGGAGAGAGAAAACAGGCTAGTGTCTAGTCCAGGCCAATTGGTCTGTAACAGATGGCCCTTTTGAGGCCCAGAGTAAGGTGGCTTAAAAATTGTTTTTGTTTGCTCACCATGCATTTCTTACCCACCTTTTCACACAGCACTTGGAGGAAACTGTTGTACAATTTGGCACAGAGTTTTCTTTTTTTTTTAATCTGTAACCATGCATACAAATACAATGCACTGTGTTGCTTACTTTCATTACTGCTGTGGGTTTAGCTGTGAGGCATATGACAGTGGAATCCTCATGAACCTGAGTGTAGGTGGGAATGGTGAGTAGAGAAAGTAGAGAATGGTGAATTGTGAAAGGAAGTTGAGACGGAAAGGAAGGTTGAGTCAAAGAAGGTGTTAACTGCCACTGTTTCCGGTCCTTGAATGGGTTAATTGGGTTGGGTGTGGCTATGGTATCCTCTGTGCTACTTCTTTGTATGGTTACATACATGAGTACTTACATACATTCCATTGATCCATCAGTCTTCCATATGACATTTGGATATGAAACATGTCATAATGCTATAAAAACATGATTATATTAAACAATCACTGATCTTATATCAGAACAAGTGGACAAAATATATGACTAGAAATGTACAATATTTGTATTGCCTTTCGTATAGAACTATCGTAAATCTTCACTTCATGGTGATAATTTATATTTTTGTTAATTGAATAAAAGGAATCAACAGTTATAAACGTTTTCAGAGCTGATATAAAGTGCTTCTTACCCTTTACAAGTTCTGCAATAGATGCTAGTTGTATATAAAAGTCTTATGCTCACCTAATACATACCCTTCTGTTATCATGAAAAATTTGCTAGTGGCCTATGTAATTGCATTTTCTTTCTTTTATTGATGTTGATCTTCCAGGCAGGGCTTATTGGTTAGCTGCCTTGTCTGTTAAGGGGGACCACAGTAGCACAGTGGTAAAGGTGCTGTGCTACAAATTGGAAGGTCGCTGGTTCGATTCCAGATGGTGTCATTGGAATTTTTCATTGACATAATCCTTCTGTTTGCACTATGGCCCTGGGGTCAACTCAGCCTCTAACTGTAATGAGTACCCGGAGTATTTCCTGGGGGTAAAAAGCTCCCGGTGCATAAGGCTGACAATCTTACCACCATCCTGTGCCATTGTCATGTAATCTGGGAACCTTAACTTCCTGGAACCCTCTGGGCATCTCAGGCCTGTAACTGGACTGATTTACCTTTTCCTTGTCTGTCAAAGTTTTATTATAGGTTGCTGTAAGTGACTTCACAGACAACTGTTGGTGCAGTGGGGCATCTTCACTAATGCCATCACGTTATGAAACCATATTTTGTATCTGTACATAACTGTATGTTCTTCTCCCATTTCTGGATGATAAGGCTGGAGCTCTCTGTTTCATGCAGTCTTCTGTTGTGTGGCCCATTTGAGTTTGTTGTATAAAACCATCCCTTCACATCACTTTATGCTGAACATCTGCAGTTTAAACACCATTGATAAATAACCCACGTATGAACTAAAATCAAATAGACAAGTGTAATATGGTAGTCACTTACTGTCCCAGTGTTTATTAAAAATGGCAGGAAATGTGAATGATAGATACAGGTCTCAAAGGAGCTAAACTAGAACATCTCAGAATAGAGCTTTTGGTGGCATTCAGTAATTATTGACTGTAGGATGGCATTTATCTTTTCTATAGGTTTACCAACAATTTTCCATATATTTGGCCATAATGTACCAATGGAAGAGAGGTCAAGAGCATTTGGTTACCTTGTTGCTGCCGGTTCTGTAGGACAGACCGTTGCATCTGTGGTGAGTCATTCAAGAAATCAGTATGTAAAATTTACTTGACTATCAGTAGCACTATTAACAAACATGTATTTTCATACTAGTATGTCATTCACATTATGTTAGACTGCAGCAGTTTATGCATGCATGTCACAGTCACCTATTGTTTCATGTTGTGTGCTTGTTGTTTAAGGTATTATTGCAGGCTTATGATAAAATTGGAACAGATATGTAATGGTAGATGAGTTGTCTGTAAGGTAAAATTTAGAAGAGTTCATTCTGTTTGACATTGATACCTCTTTTTCACATTTGTTTTTGAAATTGTGTTTGCAAACTTCAACAGTATTTTAAAGTACTTCAGTACAGTAATGAAACTGTTAGCATTATTATAAAATGTAGTAGAACAGTTTCATATTTCCATTCACAGCTCATCCCTTACAAGTAAGATGTATCTATATGCTGAGAAAGTGAAATTGAAATGTTGAATTCATGTTCCTGATCAATGTGTTATGACCCCTTCTGAACCATTAATTCAGCATCAGGAAGTTATGACTCATGTGTGAGTGGTACTGCTGATTATCATACTTTTTTTTAGCTGTGCCCTTACCTGTCTTGGCAGACTGGTTTCTACCTGTTTGGGACATTGGGAATTGTGTGGGTACTCATATGGTTACTGTTCTATAATGATGGTGCAACCTCAACACAGGATGAGATTCCTCTCTTTGTACCAAAGGTGAGTTACTCTTGTACTCATATCTGCAAATATGTAGGTTATTTGGAAAGTAAGTACCGTCTGCGCGTATATCTCGTGCATCCTCGAGACTGTCACTTTGTGCATGTGCAGTGACTTCCTATATCAATTGAGAAGCCATGAACGCCATTTCGTGAAATTCGTTTGTGTTTATGTTTGTTCCTGTGCATTAAACATGTTTAAGACAATTGAAGGGGCCGCCGACTGTGAAATATGGTCTGAAATTCATTTTTTGAACGCTAGGAATGTGCTACCAAGTGAGATTCATCACCAGATCTGTCAAGTGTATGGTGACAGTGCAATGAGTGATGGCATGGTTAGGAAATGGGTTCGGATATTCAATGAAGGACGAGAGAATGTGCATGATGAGGTGCGAAGTGGGCATCCATCTTTGGTGAATGATGATTTGGTGCATAAGGTCAATGAAAGAGTGCATGACGACAAATGTTTCACAATTTCTGATCTGTCCTTGCACTTTCCTCAGATTTCAAGGACTCTACTCTATGACATTGTCAGTAGTGGCTAACATCGCAGGCGGCTGCATTCTATGAGGAGGGTATACAAAAACTTGTGCCCCCGCTAGGATAAGTGCCTCAATAATGGCGGCGAATATGTGGATAAATAGTGTGAAGAATGTAGAATCTGATAACAATAAAATTTTGTATGAAACCTTACTTGATTTTTTTTTACAGCTAAAAGGTACTTCCTTTTGAATAAGCCTCATATTTTCTTAAAGTTTCAGATATTATGACAGAGATTAACAGTTTATATGTTTTTGAAGTGTCTGTATATTCTGTGTTTAGTGTATTCACATTTCACAAACTGTTGTGTGTTTACATTTTATGAATTGTGCTATGAAGTATTATTTTCACTTAACATATTCAGCGTAATGTGTGGTGAAGCATGCGCATGTTGTGAAGCGATCTTTAAATTCTGCATTTGGACCATCTGCAGTGTTTAGGCATGCTGACATTTACAAGTATGAAGTGTTAATAAAGAAAAGGAATAGAATTAGGGTACTGTATCCCTGAATAGGGTACTAATTCTGTGTAAAGAAAAAACAGCTTGATGCACAACTTGTTCTTAGTATATTTCGTCAACCTCTATGTGTTTGGGCGTATCGAGGCCCATCATCAGGAGGTACAACCGTATGTGTACAACAGTTGGTACTTATTATTCTGAAAACATGGATTTGTACCACCTGATGACGGGCCTAGATACGCCCGAAACATGTAGAGGGTGATGAAATATACTAAGAATAAGTTGTGCATCAAGTAGGTTTTTTTTTACATGATTATATCGAGATGCACGGTCAACAAAACATAAAATTTACTAGTACTGCCTTGAATCATAAGTGTCCAGTGTGCATGTACAGAACACATTTTCCATGTTACTACATAACTGTCATGGACATGGAAGTAACCTGTAACTTGCGACATGTTTGAGTTTTTCAGGAGTGCTTCATGAAGTTGCCTTTGGCTGTTGGAACAGAAATGTAAAGCCATTCCTATGCCGTTTGTATCACAAAGAATTGACTCGTCTTTCCTTCAAACACACAATAAACCCCAACAGTGAATTTGTTTCATAACATCGTAATACTTAAAAGCAGAGTCACTGTGTTGTTCTGTTTGTGTTTCTACATTTTTCATGGCATTCATGAAATTCCAACTTACATAATTGAAAAGTTTTTGTTTATCTTTTCATATAACTCTGTTCAAGTCATCAAATTCATATGTACATATGGACAGGTGGATAGACTATATACATTATGGTAAAATATTTATGAAACAGTGCATAATGGTTAAAGGTAATGTCTGTTTCAAGGTATACACGACTGCTGATACTTATTTTGTATCTTCCTAGGTAACAAATCCAAATGTGCGGTGGACAGAGTTTGTGTGCCATTGGCCCCTGTGGGCTCTTTATATAGCACACTTTGCCATGAACTGGTCCAACTACATCATCATGCAGTGGCTCCCCACATACCTTGCACGGAACCTTGGAGCCAACACAGAGAGCATTAGCCTTACTGCCGTCCCATATATTGTCAACTCCTTGGTTGGCATCTGTGAGTTTATTAGTCTGCATTAATTACCACTGGGTTAAATTTCCTTTTTAAAATTGGTAGGCATAATTGTTCAGTATCTTTTAATCTTTTGTGGTGCTCTCACATTGAAGTGGCCATTAACTGTCTCTCAATTTAGAATTATAAATGGTTAAATATGTATCTTTAAATGAATTTCAAGATGTGTAGGTGGGCCTCGACGATTTCACGTTAATGTGACTTCAAAATTCGCGTCACTTTTCAGATTTACTCAATAATTTTTACTTTAACATGATTTGGCCTAGATGATCCGTGCCTGCACATATCTTCAGTAGGATGCTTGCAGGAAGTGACGACATTGTCATGCCATCAGTCATGTGTATGGATTAATTGCATTAGTGATGTAAGTCATGCAGGTCATTTAATTTCTTCTTGAACAGCAGTGGCTATTCTTACCAACATTTGTGAGAAACATCAGTCTACATCACGTAGTGCAATCCAAGTGAAATATCAGTTACAGGCAATTGGTATTGAAGAGAAATTAGATGTAAAAGCCAAATTGAAAGAGGTGAACAAATTATCAACATATGCTGTAATGTTAGGCTGGATCATAGTAGTGTACTTACAATTTGTGATAATGCTGATAGAATTAAAGAAAGTGTTAGGTGTTTAGATAACACTAAATGCCAACAATCTGAAACAGAGCGTGTTTGTCTGTGCAGCAAGTCTATCACAGTTTCATTTCATTTATTTGCATTCCAAGGATCCAGACTGGATTACAAGATCCATAGGGATATGGAAATAGTCACATTTGCAATGCAAGTCTTAAAGATTAAAACAATGATAAGGAGTACAATAGTTACAGGTATTAGATCAAGTACAGTATTAGTGGTCGAACAGTAACATTAACTTTAACTTATTTCATATAACCATAATAACATCATAGCGCCCGTGTAAAAGACACAGCACGGGATATGAAACAGTTTATTACATCACATCATAGCAAATGTATAATGATTCAGATGGACCACACACGTCAGACATTGGAATCGAAACGCAACTCTACAACCACAAAATAGGAAAATTATATACATTAGGTAGTAGAAGAAAATAAATAACTCAATAATTACAGAATAAAAATTAAATTGATTAAATTATTATTTAGTTATAGAA
>Ga0123352_10022242_pt1 | contig 10110 bp, 5 predicted proteins | sample TergutLab28metaG_FD_89700 | JGI IMG/M metagenome (GOLD analysis project Ga0123352, IMG submission 89700) | Labiotermes labralis P1 segment gut microbial communities from Petit-Saut dam, French Guiana - Lab288 P1 | ecosystem: Host-associated > Arthropoda: Insects > Digestive system > Gut ...
CAGATTTCGTGACAATGGCACAGGATGGTGGTAAGGTTGTCAGCCTTACGCACCGGCCGCCTTTACCCCCAGGAAATACTCCTGGTACTCATTTCTGTTAGAGGCTGAGTCGACCCCAGGGCCTTAGTGCGATCAGAAGGATTTTATGTCAATGAAAAATCCACTGAAACCAGCTGGGATTGAACCAGCGACCTTCCGATTTGTAGGACAGCACCTTAACCACTGTGCTACCACGGTCCCCCATAATATGGTACCATAATATTATAATATGTAGGCTGGGTAGCTCAGTCAGTATAGCAACTGACTACCTGCTGGATGGTCCAGGATTGAATCCCGGTTGGGATGAGATTTTCCGCCTGTCCAGACTGGCCCTGGGGCCCACCCAGCCTCCTGTAAAATGGATACAGAGTCTTTCCCGGGGGTAAAGTACTGCCGGGGTGTGCTGCTGACCACTCACCCCCTTCTAGTGTCATGGTCATGGAAGAGTAGAGCTATACCTCTACCCACCCTCTGGGCCACACTGAGCCTGTAACGCGAACACTTTAAAAATATTATTATATTGTATTATATTATAATACCATTGTGTTACAGTATTCAGTAGAGTAACATGCTGTACAGGTTTGTAGCCTAGGAGCAATAGGCTGTAGCATATAGACTAGGTATGTAGTAGACTATACTATCTAGGTGTGTGTAAGTACATTGTATGATGTTTGAACAACGACAAAATTGCCAAACGACGCATTTCTCAGAACGTATCCCTGTCGTTAAGTGACGGGTGACTGTACTTCATCAATCTAATGCGCTGCAGGGAAGGAAGGCTAGCAGGTTATGCACGTTAGGTACTGAGTGAACAAGTGGCCTGCCAAATGTATTTTATTATGTAGACTGAACAGAAAACCGGCATGAAACATGAAACAACAATACTCAAGTTCACTTACAAATCGTGCCTCAGAAGGAAGTAAATTTGTATTTAATAACTGTCCAACAAGATGCAACTTATTCAGTTTATTACATTTCTGTAGGCAACTCTACATGTTTCGGGTGTTGACACACATCATCAGGAGCTGGTACAGCTGTAATTACAGCTTCTGGTATTGATTAACCGGATCTATTACCATCCGCTCTCATTGTTGAGTTGGAACTGATTCATGTGTATCATTCGGTAGGTACCTGCCATACGATAGGTACCTACCATATGATGCACATGAATCAGTTCCAACTCAACGAGAGCGGATGGTAGTGGATCCGATTAATCAATACCAGAAGCTGTAATTACAGTTGTACGAGCTCCTGATGATGGGTGTCAACATCCGAAACATGTAGAGCTGCCTACAGAAATGTAATAAACTGAGTAAGTTGCATCTTGTTGGACAGTTATTAATGTTGGACAGTTATTAAATTCGATTCACGATGCACGGATCCTTGAACATAAAAAGTAAATTTGCGTTCAGTCCTAAATTTCTGTAATTAAATTGACGAATGTGTGGGTTTGGCTTCGCCTCTGAGTTCAACGTGGAATATGAAATTGTTCATGAACGCTCAGATAAGCTGCTGTTCTGTACAAAATAAAACAGCTTGCTGGCCTATACAGCTTGACATGCTCATGTACAGTCAGCTCCAAATATTGTAGCACAATATACTCGACTGAAATGAGCAGATATTTGAAATGAATTACTTGAACTGAAGTTCTAAACGAAAATGAACAATTCTTACAATAAAACCAACGAGAAGCACTAATTTCTCAAATTTATTTTTGGAATACGACTCTACATGTACAATGCTAGTCTCATGATGATGGACAGAGATACTATCCGAAACATGTAGAGTCATATTCCAGAAATAAATTTGAGAAATCAGTGCTTGTCGTTGGTTTCATTATAAGAATATATCATGATGCACGGCCCTGAGAATGTCTGATTCGAAAATGAACAAATTTGAGAGAGATCCTGCACTAAACTGTATAAAAATATGTGGACTTGGTGTAATTTTAAACAGTGTACATCAGCACAATCGCTTTATTACTCAAGGTAATTATAAGGCTACATGTTTCGACTATAGATTAGTCATCCTCAGGCCTATTTCGTCAATTGTGTCACAAGATGCTATGCACACTTTGGTATCCATCGTGTTTACATCCATGGAATACATCAAATTAAATCATTTGTCTCAAAGGGTGTGATGTGAAAACTGTGTTTACAACAGTGGGGTACATAAAATTGGATCATTTGTCTCGTAAAATGTATTATACATTTTGTATCTAAAAAATTAAAATATGTAAAATTCTTAACGGTGTATTGCTGTTCACCATTTGCAAATATGAGTCCTGTAACGGTTTAATTTGATATATTCCATTGATATAAACATGATGGATACCAAAGTGTGCATAGCATCTTGTGACACAATTGACAAAATAGGACTGAGGATGACTAATCTATAGTCGAAACATGTAGCCTTGTAATTACCTTGAGTAATAAAGTGATTGTGATGATGTACACTATATAATGTTATGTTACAAGCACATCGTGATGCTTCCATTCAAAAATGTGAACTGTTTCAAAACTTTGGGAGCAGGTAGTTCCATTCTTAAGATTGTACTGTTTATGTGAATTGTTGGGTTTAATAATCTATGAAATTACAGTGGAAATGGCCAATTAAAGCACAAGTAACCCCAACCATCAAGGGCTATGTTGGGTTTTTATTGTTGCAACGTGCTGTCCCGGCTCGCATTGTACATATACAGACGTCATATATTTTAATCACATCTCTTGCATGAAATCTGGAGTTAGAAATGTAACATAATATTTTTTTGAGAAGAGATAATATTTTACCATCATGATTATCACACGACAGTTAAGGTACATGTGTGTGATATTCTCCACCACATTCACTTTGCCTATAAGGGCGCTTGTTACCCTGCATGATGAGATTATTCTTACCCTTGCAGTAAGAGCCTGGTTTCATCCCTAATGGCAAATGACTGCTCTGTCGAACATGTCCGTCTATGTCAAAGTAATTGTTTTACCATACTTTTCAGATGTCCCCCTGTAGGATGTAGCGTACTGAACACATTGCATTTTTTTGACAGACTATTCTCATGGAGAAATGTCTCCTGCTAGTAGCTGCTCTGTCACATCTGGAACTCCATCAACTGACGTGCGTTTTGCTGAGTACCACCTGGAGAAGGTGAGCTCATATTTCACTCCAGAAGAGGTGAAGATGTCATCAATGGATCGTCCAACACGGGCTTACTCCGTTGGCTCTCGGCCAGAGGTGATGAAGCGAAGTAATAGGTAACTAGTTCATGTCCGCAGTGCTGTTTCCCATTGCTACATATGCGGAGGAAGATAAACAATTGTGGTAATGTTGTGTTTGTTTTTGCTACATTTACAGGCTAGAAATTGTGAACCAGACGGATTCTTCACGCGTGCGAGCATTCTCTGTGGGAAGCCGCACGGCGAACAAACTGAACTCGCGGGCACTGGCATATGATCTATACATGACACACCAGCATCCAATGCTCACACCACCACACCATTTGGGCAGGCATCATCTGACCACTGCCCCCACAGCAGGGGGCAAGAAGTCTCTGTCTGCACCCCTTCTGTGCAACTCCTGGTCAGGAAGTGGCATCTCACGCCAAAATGCACGTGGCAGCACCCATTCATCCGTGAAGCCGATGGATGACTTAATGGAGATGGACTTCACACGCAATTCACGAGGCAGGCCCAAGGCGAATCGTGGTGGCAGCAAGTCGGAAGACAGGCCGTCTGTTATCGACGGCTATGTCGACATGTCCCTGCATTCTACGTACTCTAGGCAGGCTGATGTAAAGGCAGTGAATGTGGTGGCTGTATCCCCTCCGAAATCAGTCATCCCTACTGTCTCACCAAAGACTGTTGATTATCATGCTCAGAGACAGCCTTTCTCCGCTGCGGCCAAACTCACATCCTCGGTATCCCCCAAGACTGTTGGACCATACCTGGAGATGCGACCTGGATCTTCACCACCTACAAAGTGTTCTGTGGCACAGCGGAAGACAGCCACCGTTCAGTCACCGTTCCCAGAAATCAAAGTCTTAAACAATCAGCCTACAAGTGCTGGTTTTTGTAATAGTTCGCAGAACTTCAGCAATGTCTCTCCGTACATGGAGATCAAGAATGATGTGTACCAAAATGGTGCCTTGGTAAACTCGGGGTGCCAGAGTCGGAAGCCAACATCACCCATAGAGGAGGAGTACATGGATATGAGCAAGCCTGGCAGTGTCATTATTGACGGGAACTATCGGAGAGTATCTGGAATCGTTCAAACTGCACCGGTGGACACTCCGCAGCCAAAGAAGGCTCCTGAAGGTTACATGGAAATGGCATGGAGAGGTGGGTCCAAGCTATCACAGCACTTGTCCCTGGAGGCTTATAGATCAAACAGTGAAGATTACATGAACATGTCCTTTGAGGGAAATGAAAACAGCAGGAGGAATTGCACAGGTCAGTACACTTCACAGCCAATTGCTATCCAGGCTTGTGAAGTAGAAGCTACGATAGCAGCAGGCAAGCCACAGTCTTCATCCAACAGTCCTGTGTTCTCGCTGTCTGGCTTGGTAGATCGCAAACACTCTGCTGGTACGCCTCCAAAAGTACCACCTCCAGCCTCCCTCCCACTAAGCAACGCATCAAGCACCTCCCCCAGCTCGAGTCCCACCTGCTCCCTGAGGCACAGCAGCATCCTCAAGACCACTCGACAAGATAGCATAGAGAACAATGGCCTGGCCACTCCAACAGGCTCCACAGGTACGATATTCCCCTTCAGCCTTAATAGTCCAGGGTCTCCAATGAAACCTTTCCCAGGACAACAACAGAACAAGTCACAGGTCCCTTCTTTGGCAACAGCTCCTGGCATGGAGTTAAATTATGAGTTCTCACGGAAATGCCTGGTTGATGCCACCGGTGGCACAATGCGTCTTTCTTACCCAGAAGTTTCATGTTCACCTCAGTCATCCCCCATAACTCCTGACTCCAGCAGCTCAACAAGCGAGCATCCTACACTGGTTAATGCAGACTTACAAAATGACCTGAATAAGGATGGGTCACCTGGAAAACACAATTACGTGAACTACAGCCCACCACATCAATCAAAAGAAGAACCGGTGTACGGGGAGTATGCCCCGATGCGACCTGTGCCAGTAACATCACGCAAGGTTTCTGCCCCCGCCAGGGTCATAAACTTAAAGACTGACAGCACAGAACTTATGACCATTCCAGATTACAAGTCTCTGCCTCAGAAGCCACCAAACACTGCCATGTTTTGCGTCAGTGATCAAACCGGCACGCCAAAGGTGGTCACCAGTTCTGCCACTGCCCCAAACAAGGAAGCAGTCCAGTTTGGTCGACAGAATGTCACTGGATGTGGCAGCAAAGTTGGCAGGGTGGGGACGACAGCTCGGCAGCTCTCTGGTTCCAGTACGAGGTCCGCAGAAGCTAACAGTGGTTGCAGCATCTCCAGGCAGCCATCTGGCTCCAGCCTGGGGTCTGCAGAGGAGGCTGTCTCCAGACAGTTTTCTGGTTCAAGTGTCGAGTCTGTGGTGATGGTTCCATCGGCATCAGTTGCAGGTAGCTCACCTACTTCTTCCCGCCCCCCATCTGTGAGCAGTGAACGGGAACTTCACTATGCCTCATTGGACCTTGCACCCAGTAGCTCAGAAGGGGAAGATGGGTCACGTAGTCCCCACACCATCAAGGCGCAGGGATCTCTCACCGAATCATCCACATCCTCACCTAGCCCCAACCCAATCAGCCAGGGAACTGGGGAATTGGCCTTCACATATGCTGAAATAGATTTTGGTAAGAGTGAGGGGCTACGTAATGTTTCATATTCGCTTGGCAGAAAAGTGCGGCACTAAGGTGTCGATTGTATTCCAAGCAGTTTGGCAGCATTTCATAGCACTCGGACTGCACCGTTGAGGTGATGTGCAAGTTTTGTGTAATGGCAAAGGTTTTTTTCTTTGGTACACAGCTGCTTATTCATTTATTTAAAAGTCTGATTTTTTTAGTTATAGTTTGGCCTCACAGGAAGCTGCTAGACTGATATAATAGTTCCTGATACCAGCCTTATGGTCATTACCATACAGGGTGATTCCGAAGTAACATTTCTCTGAAATCATAATGTACATAGTTCACCATTTTATTTTGTTTATATGATCCTTCCGAACCGGTGTGTGTGTGTGTGTGTGTGTGTGTGTGTGTGTGTGTGCGCGCGCGCGCATGTGTGTGCGTGTGCTCTGTATCCACCAAATGGATGATGATATTTAATTTTGTCACTTAATGCAGTTCCTGTTGGACACAATTTTCGTAGCAGCCAATTTTATGCGTAGTGTTTTTAGCTTGTACAGGAAGTAAGAACCGTGCGGTTGAGCTCAGAAGCTTGACTAAAGAAACTGTCATCTGTATCAGAGAGTACTAAATCATGAGTTATTTTGTACAGAACCGTTTCCCTTCTCTTTTATTTCTTGAGTAAAGGTAAGTCCACTTAGAGTGGCTTTCTTACTCAGCAGCTCTCACTTATAAAGTGTTAACGCTGCAGCGGATATTTAAGCATTTCTCCGTGACATGAATGTAACTATTTCAGGGACATATTAGCTTGCGACGGTTGATCCGAAGCGACCCAGTAGCTACAGTCTAGTCGTCCTAACTTGCACATTGCTTCTAAAGATTATCTCAGAGCAGAAGTTTCTCCTCTTTTATTTTCTCTCTTAATTTATTTGTTTCTGTACTTATATCACAGCCCGGTATTGAAGTTGCAGCTGGTCAGTTTGGAGTCACTTGGAACGAGACAACAGTATTTCAGATATGAGGTGAAGTGAACAAAATGAAGGCAAGTGGCTTTTTGTGGCATTTGATTTCCACCACAGATGTGCCTTTTACTAACGCCTGGTTGAAGGCACAGTTTTCCGTACACACCTCATTCAGCGAAACCCCCCTCTGCTATGGGTTATGGTGAATAATGATACAATTGTATGTGTGTGTGTGTGTGAGAGAGAGAGAGAGACTGGGCGGGGGGGGGGGCACTCTTTTTATGTTATGTTTCTGTTACATGTGATGACTGTTCTGCCAGTAAGTAACTCTGCATTTATCATGTTTAATGATTCACGGATGTGATTCAAGTCATGCTGAACGTTCCCGGTGTGTCCCACATTTTTGTTTGTATCAATAAAAGACATGAGATTGTAAAGATGTTTATTACTGTGATTTGTGTTGCTACTTGCTATATATACTGCCACGTGCTGAAACTAATGGGTAACTGGCATTTCAGTGGACTAGGTATCTGTAATAAAGGTGCACAGAGGCTACTGCATCATGCCAAATCCTTTCGTTGTGTGGCTACCGTGCAGACTGCCTCCAATTGTGGGTGTTGTTTAGATTGTTTGGAGTATGCTAGAGGTGTGAGTTCTAACATTATATCAACAGTCTTTTTGGACTGCGCTTCTTTCAAAATGGACGGAGAAGGATGTAACGTAAATTTCACCACAGACAAGCATAATAGCTGGTACACATTTAATACGTACCAGTGCTCAAGAACTTGAAGTGCTGGAGGTGTATGAAGTGATTCATCATGCATCATGCACTGGACGGTGTTCCCCAAGTGTAGGGAACAAACAGTAGAGGATTCTGGTCTTCTGGAATGTCATTGCATGCTGTTGGGTGTGAGTGGTACGTCTTCATTGTAGGGTCGGAAAGTACGTGAAGACCTTTCGACCCTGAGAGATGAAGGCAGTATAGTCCTTAAAAGCATGGGCAGTCATTCGCCCAACAGTGCGGTGTCACACCGCAGAAGTGTGGAATCTTAAAACTCAAAACTTGCATGTACGAAGAATTCTGACGAAGGCAACGCCACATTTACGGCCACATCTCTCTGCACCAAATGCAGTGCCAATCCACCTTTATTAAAGGTCCTTAGGCTTGTAATTGTAATATTTTTTTTTGTGTGTGTGTGCGTGTGTGTGTAATGTAGATCTGTGTATATTTTACAGATCAGAGATGCTACCCAGTAAAGGTTAAGAGCTGAAATAGTTTACATTTCTTTCAGTCCCAGGTACCTGCTTGTTTAAAGCTCCATATCCTCATTTCCATATAAATACAACATGTCAGTCAATAACACGACACTTTATTTTATATGCAATGAAAATAGTATATTGACAGGGCGACATGTTTCGGCCTTTATTAGGTCATCTTCAGGCCCTCCGAGAAAACATAGCTGTTTATATTTCAATGCATTTTGGGATCCCAAATGCTTACAGATAGTTTTATATGATTGTAAAATAACATACGTTTGTGTATGTTGTAATCTGTGTGACGGTTTTAGTCTTAAAAAGTTAAAAATTATCTGAGATGTTGGTATATGAAAAACATCTGTTTTTAAAGGCAGTATAGAAACTCGGTTTTTAAAATGTGAGCTTTTATATGGCATGTTCTTCGTTTGTGGGTGGGGTGGTTTGAGGAACTGGTGCTTCATCTCTCTGATGGCGAGAAGACAAGGTGATATTTTCCTTCCCATGAGATTAATTATATCTTGGTGGTATTGTCGTGTGTTCTCGCAGGCTAAATTGTCTGTGTCGATGTCTGTAATATTGGATATGGGCCCAATATAATTGATCGATGGATTATTTTGAGAAATGGACGATTTTCCATGATGATTGGTGGCATTTCCATTAGGGGAGAAAAATGTCAGTAGTAATTTGTATTTATCTTTGAAGACACTTTGTTGCATTCATCAGTGCTCAAGAATGATACAGGATGAATTCCATCAAAATAAATATTTACGTATTCATGAGGCACTAATTTCTGAGTTTATCGGCAATAATTAATGCTAATAATGTATATGGAAATGTGTTCTCCTTTTTCTTTCTTCTCTTCTACTACTACTTCCACCACCACCACCACTACTACTACTGCTACTACTACTACCACCATCACCACTACTACTGCTACTACTACCACCACCACTACTATGACCACCACTACTACTACTACTGCCACCACTACTAATACTACTACCACCACCACCACAACCATTGCTACTGCTACCACCATCACCAGTACAACTGCTACTACCACCACCACCACTACTACTACTACCATCACCACTACTAATACTACTACTACCACCACCACAACCATTGCTACTGCTACCACCATCACCAGTACTACTGCTACTACCACCACCACCACCACCACTACTACTACTACCATCACCACTACTACTGCTATTACTACCACCACTACCGCTACTGCTGCTAATGCTATTACAACAACAACAACAGCTTTTATCCTTTCTTTTGGGAGACACAGTTGGGGGGATGTTAATTGTGGTATTTACCAGTGTAATGGCAAAATTTAGACATGCACACTGTGACGTTTGTGTTGATTGGCTGAACTATGGCAGGCGTCTGTGAACTGTGACAGTTTCTTTCCCGCAACTGATAGGGCCTGCTGTGAGTGCTTCAGATCTTAGGGGATCATGCTGTTTCATGTGCACACATACGTAAGCATATTTAGACTAGGTAAACGGTACAGGAGAAGTAACATAATATGCATGCCATGCCGTTAACCATGGTGTGGTAGAGGGAGTGGGGCTTCTGTATATGGAGGATAGCTTCAAAGATACTGAATAAGCAATACTGATAGCTGCCGAGGGGTGATCTTCCAGGTTGGGGGTTGTGTACGGGATGAACGTTGCCCCCTATAAAAAAAAACGGCATTGTGTGAAATGTGACGGCATCAAAACTTCACATGGATTTGTGGATGATGTACATGTTTAAAAATGGACATGAGATTTGGAACTTGTATTCTCATTGAGTTTGGTATCCCTAGGAAACTTGTAAGGTTAATAAAGATGAGATTGACTGAAACATATAGCAGAGTCCGGGTAGGCAAGAATGTGTTTGACAAGTTCCCCATTAGGAATGGCTTGAAACGAGGAGACGCTCTATCACCAATGCTTTTTAACTTTGCTTTAGAGTACGCCATTAGGAGGGTTCAGGTAAACGAGGATGGCTTGAAACTAAATGGTACACATCAGCTTCTGGCTTATGCCGATGATGTTAATATACTGGGAGGA
>Ga0123352_10022244_pt1 | contig 10109 bp, 4 predicted proteins | sample TergutLab28metaG_FD_89700 | JGI IMG/M metagenome (GOLD analysis project Ga0123352, IMG submission 89700) | Labiotermes labralis P1 segment gut microbial communities from Petit-Saut dam, French Guiana - Lab288 P1 | ecosystem: Host-associated > Arthropoda: Insects > Digestive system > Gut ...
ACACACATACGTACATACATATTTACATACATGCATACTTGTACACACAAACATACACATCGCGCTGCAATAAATACTACATACTCACAGACATTTTGCGACCCCAAAAGCTCATTAAATACATTTGTCTGAACGCATTTGGCTCTGATTCATACATTACAAAGAAGGAGTTGCGTGCGATTAATACTTGTAACAGCAGGTGAAATATGTGTCAACATGACACTTAACTCTGGAAGCCCTCTGGTGTCTGGCTTAATACAGTTTTATATACACTACAACATTTATTCATGCATAAGTGTGTATATTCTTTGTCTTGCGGGTTTTGTGCTTCTAAAACAACATGGTTGAGATTAGGTAAATAATTTAGTGAAGAGGAACCATCTTAGTCTGTACTTACTGGTTATGGTACGAAATTGTTTTGATAATGCTGCCCAGGGTTTCTGTGTGTACTGTTTAAATATATTTTTTTTAATTTTCTGAGGCAGTAATCTTAAATTTTTATTTCTATAATTTCTTCCATTTTTTCACTATTCCCAAATAACACATATAGATTATCGCAGATATGAGGATGCGGTTCTTATTAAAGGTGAGAGACCGGTACATCTCTAAGTGTTGTTCCCCTTTAAACAGCTCAGGATATATATAATCCGGCTGTATTGATTAAAACTGCGACCAGAGACCCAGAAAATTAAACTGAAATTAGCACCGTTTTGTGACTTAGAATTACAACTACTTAAACCAAGGTCATCTGCAGAATTTCTAACCAAAATTAATGTATTTATATTCAAAATATATTACATCTACATAAATTACCGTTTTGCTGCTTATTACACAATAAATTAATTGATTTTAATACGAACTACCGCTTGATTATCGATTAAATAACCTCCTTGGCATCTTGTGTCACGCTTTGTATCATTAGTGCTTCAATCGTTGGTTTCAGCTGCACTGAACTCGTCAGGGTAGCAAGCGCGTAGAAGTCCTTTTTTTAGAATTCCCGTTTTGCTCTGGGATTTGCTTTGCCAGAACAGAGTCCAGCTATGTAATTGTAACCCCACTCTTTTTCTTTACGCAAATACAACTATTTCAACAATAGTTGGAGACGGTGTGTACTGTTATCTCTATCGTTGCACCGTGCATTCTGTAGTCTGTTTAAATAATACCCCAATAAATGCTCATTTATTCATTATGTATTGTGTGAGTCATATACTGTTCAGAATGAGCTCATTCTGAACAGTATACGACTCACACAATACACAAGACACGTTGCCACAGCACCAACTCAACGTAACGATGTAAATCACTGGGTGTTTTTAAACTATAACTTTAGCAAGGAACAATGTATGCTCCCTGAGGATGATCGTATGATCGAAACATGTAGGAGAGTTTTAAGTGTTTTATTGTGAATTTTAGATAATTAAATGAATATATGTACAATTTTTGGTGTATTAATTAAATAAGTGTGTATTTTTACTGAGACAGACAGAGATAAGTTTTTTTATATAAAGACGCTGACTATTTGTAACATTCAATAGCGTCACTGGTAGACAAATGACATAATGTGAAGAGCTGGTGGAATAATACTGACAAAGGAAACCCGAAATATCTGTGCAAAAAAAAATCTGTATTGATGAAACTTTCTATGCCAAAATTCCATTCGGATTAAACTGCGATGTAGTCCGGACCTCCGTGGAGACAGACCAGCGTCTAACAGCCTCGGGCTTGGCTCGCCCTGGCACTTGGTACTGCTGCCTCAGTGGCACTTGGTGTCGAACGTAATTGAAAGGTCCTTTGAAATTTCAAAGAGATAATTTGACAATTATCGTTTCTACCCCTAATTTCCATAGACAACCATCCCATTTATCACACTTACATACCGTACAAAGGAAAAGCTATCCGTCTAGAGGCCTAGGCAGGCCCATGGGGCTCCAGGAGATTGAGGCTGCCACAATTAGTAGACAGTCGGCACATGAATGTGAGAAGTTTGTCAGCCCTGAGCACCTGCCGCCGTTACTCCCGACGCCAAGGATGCTGAGTCGAATTCAGGGCCATAGTTAGGCCGGAGGAATTATTATGTCAATTATAAATTCCAGTGAAGCCATCGGGAATCGAACCCGCGACTTTCCAGGTTATGCAGTACCTCAAAGAGCTGCGCCACCATGTGCCTTTCCTATGTAGTATAGCCCTTGGTAAATGCTGCTTAGTTACAGTTCCACTGAACACACATGCCATGGACTCCAATAGCTACTGTCAAAAGACACGGTGCTGCTATCTACAGATACCTTTATATTTGCAAAGTTTGAGGTTTAATACCGACTGCTTCATAAGGACTGACTGTTTAGGGAAATAACCGCCTCTTGGAAAAACGTATAGCTTATATCAGTAACTATAAGGATGAACTGATCTACGGAAACACAATAGTGACACGAGGTTAACCATTCAATTGATACATCTGAATACAAAAGTTTTTCGTGTGTATACATATACATATATATATATATATGTGTGTGTGTGTGTGGGGGGGGGGGTTTGGTTTGCGGGTAGCTCAGTCGGTATAGCGACTGACTACGGGTTGAGCATTCCGGGATCGAATCCCGATGGAGACGAGATTTTCCGCCCGTCCAGACCGGCCCTGGGGCCCACCCAGCCTCCTGTAAAATGGGTACCGGGTCTTTCCCGGGGGTAAAAGTGCGGCCAGGACGCGCTGCTGACCACTCAACCCCCTAGTGCCGCGGTCATGGAAGAGTAGAGCTATACCTCTACCCACCCTCTGGTCCACACCGGGCCTGTAACGGGATCACTTTAGCTTTTATACATATATATATATATATATGTGTGTGTGTGTGTGTGTGTGTGTGTAAACACGCACACACATAATTACAGTCAACAAGAGAAAGTCGACGTATTCGGAGAAAGACACGCCACAGTGCCAATTGTCGTCACACATCATAGGTACAAACGGACTGCCCAGGCATTACGCGCCAGTGACTATGCCAGCCGCCCGAGCCTCCCCTTGGCCTGTTTGAGTAATGGTAGTTCCCGAAGATAAAGTTTCATTTCAAAGGACACAGCAGGAATTAACTGAAACCTGTGCTGGGAAAAGCAATTTACCAAATCGGAAATCACTAGCTGCAAGTGGTGAAGAGCTCATGAAATATTCACAGGTACAGTACACATTGTAAGTACAGCTGGCGGGAAACTGGCCGAAACTCTAGAAGTTTGTTGGGCTGTGTTTTGATCATTGTTTCGTGTATTCATAACACAATGAAACTTCTTGTTGCAGTTCGGCTTGCACCGTCATCTGTAACCAATGGCACCAAGCCAGATTTCTGACTTGTACTACGGATGAGACCATTTCGAATTTAGGACTGGATACCAGTTACTTTACATGATTTTCATTGTCTCTTTAGACCCTGTTAGCCATCCAGGGTACTACCCCTTTTCTGACTGCTTGTTCGTGAAGATGGAGATATTACGATCCTCTGGAAAAAACACGTACTTTGTACCGAAAGACACATTGTTACTTCCCAGAAGATTTAATTCAGGCCACGATCGTTTACTTTAATATCATTTTCAATTTATCACTCGCTAATTGAAGGGTAGCAACAACGCGGTTCGCGAGCTGCATCGTTGTGTGGTTCGCGCAAGTCGCCTGTACTGTACATATTAACACACGGATGACTAACGCACATACGAGACTGAGAGCAAACAGCGTTTTAGAAGATTTACAAAGAAAGGCGGCTCATAACTGACTTAAACTAAACTGACGTCGTTTTAATAAGAGAAACACCAAGCAATAAAATACGGAACAAATATTTTATTCTATTAATGTACGGGTCTTGCATAATTTTCTTCCTAAATAGAGTTTCCCGAAGCTCGTCTAACTGTCTAAACCTGCACTAATAATTCCAATACTCGACACTATTTCCCAATAAATAAACAGCAAATAAAATGAACGGAGAGTGACTAGTGATATGATCTGGCTGTTAATCCGACTCAAAATCACCCTAGCTCCAGAAATAAGCAGTCCCGTTACAGGCCTGGAGTGGCCCAGATGGTTCCAGGAAGTTAAGGTTCCCAGATTACACGACAACGGCACAGGATGGCGGTAAGATTGCCAGCCTCACGCACCGGCCGCCTTTACCCCCAGGAAATGCTCCTGGTACTCATTTATGTTAGAGGCTGAGTCGACCCCCAGGGACAAAGTGCGATCGGAAGGATTATGTCAATGAAAAATTCCAAAGACACCATCTGGAATCGAAACAGCGAACTTCCGATTTGTAGCACAACACTTTAACCACTGTGCCACCGCGGTCCCCAGCTGCAGAAATATTGTTACATATTTTCTGAACTTCAGTCCATATACTGACAAAGCTACACACAGGACAACTGGAAAATCGGGGATCGAATGGAAGCGGGAGCACAGACCATCCTTAAGAGTAGAAACTAGCTCTGAGACCCAACAGGTTCATTTGCCGAGTAGGTAAAGTGGCCGGAACGTGATGATAATCACTGACACTCGCTATTTTAAGATACAGGAACTCTGATGTTTTAACTTCTCAGCGGACATTATTATGTTTTATGAAAACTATAATCGGTACAAGTTAGAAATACTTAGGACATACCAAAGGAAACTGTCGTTGCTAATTGGCGGGGCGAGAAGAAGTTTAAGCTACTTTGTGTCACAGACAACAGTTATGTCCGTGAGACAGGAAGAGTCTACTATATGATCTGTGGGAATAGTGTTCAGTGACAGAGCAATGCGCATGCACATTTTCCACCTCCCTCACCGTCCGCATACACACCGCCAGTTCTCGTGGCCTGCCCATAACAAGACGTGTAGACAGACTATGTGTGGATGTTAAGATGTACCTTGGCCGACACTCAAATTTGGTACCTCATATATATATATATATATATATATATCCTACTTCAGGAGTACTATTGTTGTGCCAGTCTGGTTGGACGCCTGCCGAGGAACAAAAAGAGTCTGACCCAGATTTGAACCAAGTGTCTCTCAGAGTCGTTACCGCTTGGGTTAACACGACAGAAGTATAGTCGTTTTCAGGGCGTTGTAAGAATTATCTTACGGAATGTAATGCCGCGTGTTTTGGTAGGCACATACCACCACTTCGGATGTATTTGACTGTTCTACTGTTATACCGTCGGGACTGGGACTCGCACCGTGGACCTTCAATTGACTGTGTAGTTATTTCATTCACTTCAAATCTCTCCCAGGTTTCCAGGTTGTTTCCTGGTCTAGCCGTAAATCGGAGCGCAACCTTCAACACGGCATTGGTACTGCCGCCACCACCCAAATACTTTTACCTAATTTAAGCCCTTGGGCAGGCCAACTGTGGTTTGTTTAACCCTTTAAACACCCAGTTAAATCCCATCTGTCATATGCTGGCATTATTAGGAGCTCACCATATTCTCCACGTTAGCAGGGTAAGGGTTAAAGGTAGCTTCTTGCCGGTCTTAACTCTGTCTGATGACGTGGTATCAAGAAGGGAAGGGAACTCCTCACGACCCAAAAAAGTACCTAGATAACAATACAACCAAATCAAACGCACAACTAAACCTCAAATTACAGTTTCTTCAAGACAAACATCTTCATTGAAATACTATTCTGAAGAGAAGCGTAGAGGGAAATAGTAGATTTCTCTGGGACATGAAGCCTAGTGCAAGTATTATCTGTTCTTCCGAACATGGGACTCACTGACAAAGTATTAACCGGTCTCGATTTAAACAAGTTTCTACATACCCTGCTAATCCGTACTAGCTAATGTCAACTTCATGATGTATCGGTTACTTCTACTACTCACTACATAAGAAACCCCTGCTGGATGTAAAACCCCAAAGCAGAGACTAGCAGCCTTACAGTCATGTCTACTAACTCACGGTTTCTGCACCATTAGGTTTTCACAAGTCAAGAAACTCAAGACCTCACCAAGCGTCACTGACAGAGTTGTTCTCCATACTAAGACTAGTCTTGCAAGGAACGCCTCAAAACAACAAGCACACAACCGTCCGTGATGTGCCAGGTCATCATTCCTCCCTCTCCTAGCTAGAAGGGTCAAATGTTGACCACAACAATAAAATGACCGCTTTTAGGAGCCGGTGAACTATCACACACTCTCACGCGCATGACACCACATATACCCCGAATGTCACATACTCTCACGCGCATGACACCACATATACCCCGAATGTCACACACTCTCACGCGCATGACACCACATATACCCCGAATGTCACACACTCTCACGCGCATGACACCACATATACCCCGATATGTAGACACAGAAGCTTCCTCCAAAACGTATTTATCTATCTACCCAATTAGACGGCGTCACACCCCAGGAAACAGTAACCGCAATACAGACAAATCTTTCTTTCGAATGTGGAAGTGGTTATAAAACTCTAAAAGTTAACCTCGGAAAGAGGTTGATAAAAGCTGGTTTTGCTGCCGCAAGTTTGCAGAAGGAGCAAGAGATTCTATGTTCCTGGAATAGGATATTACTTGATGTCAATTTACTGCCGGGCATTAGTATATTATGTTGCTTTCACATTTACACGCGCAGAGTTCTGGCATATATTTAGAATAGACATATGGGATTACATTTGTGTTAACCTCATTATTGGAAATATCGTGGCTGAGAGAAATATGATGGAAACGTTAACATTAGCGTAAAACGAGCCAGAATATTTTCACAATGTTAAACATTTGCTTCCACAGGCGTATGTGTGGGTTTTGTAATGTATGGTATCCATTTATACTGTACCGTGGTTTGCACAGTTTTAACACGAAATATAATAATTCAAGTCTGACAAGAATTCTAACTAGGTATCCATCCTTCTGGGGCCTCGCGTTGCTTCACTGGGTACTTTATTTCTTTTTTTGACGTTCAGGTGGCCGTGCATCGTGACAAATTCTTTAAACAAAACAAACTAGATGCACTAAATGCTCAAATTTATTTGTGGAATAAAATTCTACATGTTTCGGACAGTTCCTGTGTCCATCATCAGGAGTTTTTCACTGTACACACAGCAATGGTATATGTCATACATCTTGCGAGCAGGATCAGGACGGAGTTCCGTCCTGATCCTGCTCGCAAGCTGTCAGCAAACCTGTATGACATACGCCATTGCTGTGTGTACAGTGAAAAACTTCTGATGATGGACAGAGGAACTGTCCGAAACATGTAGAGTTTTATTCCACAAATAAATTTGAGAAATTAGTGCATCTAGTTGGTTTTATTATAAGAATAAGAATACTTTATTTAAGTTGTTACGAGATATAGTAGTGGTCTCATCTGTAAGTACTGAAGTCCAAAATATGGACATTTTGACCCTAGAATGACACCATTAGGTTGTCCCGAAACGTCGGGAAACAAATACTCAGCTTCACATACCATAAAAATTGACGCCTCGTCTACACGGGTGCTAAAATCTTTTTTTACTCGCAAGAAAGCTTATGGCTGACAATCTTTTACGGACGGTCAACCAATAAAGTGCCATTGCTAACTCTTTCACGCACAGCGGTTACTATATATACTGCGTACGTTAACATTCAGAACCTCCGAATTTTACTCACATGGTGTATTGAAACAACTCCTGTGACTCTCAAAACAAACAAGAATTTTTCCCTAAATATTACTATCGATTACTCTTTTCCCATGATGACAGAGTACATTCACTGTGAGAGAGTAACACACAGCAACACAAAACAGCATGAAGATGGAAAGAATAGAGTAATAAATCCACAACATAACACCAAGAGAGCAAAACGTAAAACACACACACACACACACACACACACGGCAATTCTACTAAGAACAAATACTTACTTACTTACTTACTTACTTACTTACTTACTTACTTACTTACTTACTTACTTACTCCATGGTGCAGAGTCCTTCTTGAGAAGCTAACTGGTTTCCAGCTAGTCAAGAAATTCCCCGCATTTTACGGAACCCGAAGGTTCATCACCGCACTCACAAGCGTCCGCCACCTATCTCTATCCTGGGCCCGCCCAATCCAGTCCATATACCCACATCCCACCTCCTGGAGATCCATCCTAATATCATCCACCTATCTATGCCTAGGTCTCCCCAGTGGTCTCCTTCCCTCCGGTTTCCCCAGCAAGACCCTATACACCCCCCTCTCTTCACCCATACACGCCACATGCCCTACTAAGAACAAATAGGATAAAAAAATTATAAGAAAGGATGCAAGACTGGAAAAAAGCCACAGCATATAAACAAGTCAATATTCACAATAAACGCCTTCCCAAGTTTCAGAACAAACTCCGCCTGAATATGATCTACACAAGCAGAACGAGTCGTGTAATTCGTGTAGCGAGCTACATTACATGAAATATTACTGTGATCCTTATATCCTACTGTGAACCAAATTATTCAATTTACATACTACCGCTGTCCCATTTCTTTAAGATCTATCTTCACATGATCTTTCTACTGTGTCAGTTTCTAGTGCAGTATTCTTCGTCCTCCCTATACCAGCACTGTTTACTAAGACTCGCAGTCAATTCAAAAGCAAAGCTTGTTTATTCCAACAACTGTAAAGAGTTCCGTACAAATATATATAATCGTATAGCAAACTTCCTACAAGTTTCGGCCTTTTTTCCGCCATCTTCAGGGAGGTATTCGCAGAAGGAAAAGAAATAAAATTTACTAATTATATCGTGTACTTGCAAAGCGGATGGTGCACGGCACCATCCGCACCGTACACACGACCTATGCAGCCGCTCTCAAGACGACCATCCTTCCAAAACCTCGGTGCAGAAAATCATATGCTGCAACTCAAAATCTAATGCTCCTGCTGATGGGCGTATGTACCCGAAACATGTCGAGCTAAGAATACATCAATAAAATTACCTTGATCCATCAAGTTGGCATTTCACTTTATTTCATGAGGAAGACGCACGGTCAAACAGGCCTCAAAGAAACGAATTTTCTCGACATATACTCGAAAAACAGTGAATTATTAAATATCATGAGAATTCGTCCAGTGGGAGCCAAGTTGTTACAGACGGACCGACGGGTAGACATGACGACGCTAATCGACGCTTTTCGCAATTTTCCCAAAGTGCCTTAAAAACAGATGTCAAAATTTAATTAAAATAATTAATAAGCGCATTACAAATAACGTGCGAATATATTACAAATATATCGTAATACTTTTATATCAAATTGTTGTGCAGTTGTTGAAATAAACACTGTAATATTATCCGACAAAAATGAACTTGATAATATTAAATAAACAGCTGTTTTGTTTGACTGCATTTACGTCCATGCTGAAATCGCAAATGTGAAGGTACACGTGGTTACAAACACTCGTGTTGTGCAACTCCCAATGTTCACACAGTGACGCCACTCGGCATACTGAGTGGCGACGTTCCCTGCTCCCAAGCACAGCGCACGCATTCACATACTGCCATCGGTTGGCGTTCTATGGAACTAGTTTCGAAACTTTTTGATACATCTACGTATTGTTATACTTACTGTCCACCATACAAGGGGGATGAATCTTCTTAACGTTACTTAATTTTCATTTCAATACATTACCCTTAACACCACGTTATCAAACATATTTTTTTTATGTACACCCGTTAATATGGAGATGAATGTTTATAACTACACGAAACAATGGACAAAACTTTATGCTAATATTAATTACAGGGATATTACCAGGAATGCCACATGCATACAAGATGATCCACGGTAAAAACAAAACTTTCAGTACCAAATTAATCACGGTTAATTTTAAGCTAATAAATTTCGCGGTAAATTTATGAACGCTCGCAAATTACGTGAGTAAAATATATGTTTTGTGCCGTTATTGTGACGTCTGTAAGGTCTAATTACAGAGTTCTGAACACCAGAACAGCCTGCGCACAACGGAATATTGTTCTACAAACGCAACGCTATCAATTGGTTATACACGACATGCTTTGTCTACCCAAATTCCTGTAGTTTGTATCCAGAAATGATATTCCTCGCGTGGGCAGAAGCAATCACAATAAGCCATACTGCCCACTTTACCCCAGTGGATTCCAGTAAGCCGTGACAAAGTTTGTCACAGCT
>Ga0123352_10022247_pt1 | contig 10108 bp, 7 predicted proteins | sample TergutLab28metaG_FD_89700 | JGI IMG/M metagenome (GOLD analysis project Ga0123352, IMG submission 89700) | Labiotermes labralis P1 segment gut microbial communities from Petit-Saut dam, French Guiana - Lab288 P1 | ecosystem: Host-associated > Arthropoda: Insects > Digestive system > Gut ...
AATCCCCACGTCAAGTGTACTGGAGTTATTGTGCATAAACAGCGAACAATGCTGATACAAATGAATTGTATTGAGTTCAGTTCTCGGGATCTTGGGTCCCTTCATTAATTAACACTGATCGTCCAGCTTCATACAAAGCTGCTGGTCACCGTTCGAGATACTTCTGCAGACTCTAACTGGAGCACAAGGCAGCTACTGTTACGTACATCAACCCACACATTGCTCGCGCGATAAACGTTTAGCGCGACCACTTATAAACAAAAGGAAATAGGAGGAAACTATGTTCCTCCCATTCCGGGTCTGCTTACCAAGAAATAAAGTGTAAACAAATATTATGAGTTACAGAAAGCGAGGACTCTGCATGAGGAAATAAGCTTTTGTCTTACGGGGTGCTGATAAGTTCTTAGCCCGACCAGGAAGGAAGCAAGCTAATGTTTCTATCAGAATGGCGTGAATTTCCTTCGGCGCCTTGCCTTGCAGGAGAAAAAAAACTTTATGATATCTCGCATCTCGATGTTGCTGAAATCGCGCGCGTCCTTGACATGCTTCCGAATTGGTTTCCTTCCTTGTCGGGCGCTTATCAGCAACCCGGTACATATAGTCCTGTAGAAAAGAGAAAAATTCTGTGAGCCACAGAGCAATAATGTCCAAATATACAACACTCCAGATAGGATAATTTGTTGGTTTTTCTAATTGACACGGACTGTGTTCTCGGTGAGGTGCGAACTGAAATTTTATATTGAATTAAATGACTGTCTTTCTTCAAGGGGTTAAGGAACGTTTCTGGTGACTCTTAGAGTGATATCAGACGTGCGGTTTGGAGTAAGGAAGGAAAGCAGCGTGCAAGGTCGTCCATATTTCTGGTCACCGCTACGTAGTGGCTTATTGATTAGAGCTGGCGTAAAGTTTCACACGTTCTTAACATCGATACTGGCTTTAAATTGTTGGTCTCTGGTCTGGAACTGATGACAAAAGAAATGTTCAGTAAAATTTTCTCGGGTTAGCAAAAGCGTCATGTGTTTAAATGAGGTGTACACCGACGTTATCAGAGACATCTTTGTCCTCGTCATCACGGAACTGTTCCCTGCTAGCCCGAGAAAATTTTATTGACTTTAGTTGCCGTGAAAAAGGAATATTCTTCCGCTTTTCCCAGGTTCTGAAACCAAGTATTTCAGCACATACCAAGTAACATTTTTTGTAGAAAAATCAGCCTTCCGCTCTACGGCGCGCATTCCGGCGATAAACAACGCAATATATCAAGAGACTAAACACTTTATTATCCAACTAATGCACAATATATAATATGTAGATACAATTAAAATTATAAAATATTTAAAATTGCTCCAACATGTTTCGGATCACAGAGGATCCATCATAAGGGAGCCTTGTACAGTGCTTGGCTAAAAATTACAAGAATGATTCTGTCGTATCCGTTGACATGGACAAGTTCGGTGTTATGGCAGCATATTCTGGCCCGTTATGCTTGTGTGTAGTTCACTGTATAAGGATGCCTTCATGTACAGTGAACTACACACGCACAACGGGTCAGAATATGCTGCCATAACACCGAACTTGTCCATGTCAACGGACACGATAGAACCATTCTTGTAATTTTAGCCAAGCGCTGTACAAGACTCCCTGACGATGGATCCTCTGTGATCCGAAACATGTTGGAGCACTTTTAAATATTTTATAATTTTAATTGTATCTACATATTATATATTGTGCGTTAGTTGAATAATAAAGTGTTTAATTATCATTGATGCACGGTGCAAACATGAAGATAATATCAAGAGACTGTTAATGTACAATCTACGAGCGAGTTCCGCTTTAAGCTGGGTACTACCCGTCATGTACAGGATCTTTAATGGGTAAGAACTTTACGTAATGCCGAACGGTTGACAGAGTCTAGTGCACTCCTCGAACGTCGTTCCGTTCGTCAACAGCCCCAAAACCGGAGTGTCATGTGATGAAGTGCGTTGTCTGCTGATTCCCATTACTTGTTATACAGCACCAACCGTACGATTGTTGATAACACTTCTCCTGTGTTGCTGTCTGGAGACCCCCTGACGACGGAACGAGCTTCCCATGGGTATCAGTGTTACTGTGAATTCGGTATTCTGACGGCATACAACGTTTGCAGCTTCTTGCCAAAGTCTTTCCACTCAAAAAGACAAAATTCAAAACGTGCTCGGATTTTAAAGAGCATCGCCCCTAGCAATGTGAGTTTCTTTCTTCTTTATTTCTTTCTTTCTTTTCATTTTGTAACATATTTCTTCCTTTCATATTTAGTCCGCATTATGCAATCCCACACTTCAAGCCCATTTTCGCCACTCAGCCCTTATTCTGTTCTTTTGCTAAGCCCATGAATGTTTATAAATTTGGATCTATATTGAATTCCACGATTATGTATTACTCATGTTTTATTGAATGTTGCAGTCAGTAGTTCAGAATGCATAGTGTTCAATGGAAGGTTTGTTGATGAATAATTAATGGAAATAATCTAAACACAAGCGGTGGCGGACTGAAGTGGCGTAATTTTCCTTCATTTGCCTGGAGGGACTGGCAAGAATTACGAATGACCTCATTTAGTCAAGCCCGTTTCTTACCCGATATTTTGAATCTGGATCTCCAATAGACAAAGCAAAGGTGCTGCCCTCTTTACAGCCTTGTCGTTTCATTGGCTTAAATACTTCAGAACTGTTGGAGTCCGTAGTCACCTCTGCAAGGAACAATGGCTACTTGTGTATACCACCAGGTTAATCATTTTAAAATCCTACTTTCTGCCCACAGAATATATTTCTATGATTGTCGGATAAAAACAAATATTTCTTTATGTGCCGTTAAGTGAGTGATGTTTATAATCGAGACGAACTGTGTTCACTGCGCGGTATGAACTATATATATAGGTAACAATTGTATCATGTCATATATAATAAAGGTAAAGTTTCGTGCTTCAACGATTAAATTCGTTCATGATGCTGCAGATTGCTTTTATTGACATTAAAGGAGCTTTTTTTTAAGCTCGTTGTTTCGTGCATCATAATTCAGTATTAATAAAAATCCAACTGGATGCAACAGTAGGCAGTCTGATTTATTTTCCTGCAAGAATCACTCTACATGTTTCGGGTGTCCAACACACCCATCATCAGGAGTACAAAAAACTGTAACTACAACCTCCGGTACCGGTCATAATATCGGTACAGCTACAGCTACTTGCCTCCAACGTGGCCAGGTTGGGACTGGTGTAAGGTTTCGGTTGGAATATACAAAGGTAACTGCATGGTACCAAGGTGTTGTACGATATGGATAGGCTGAATCCGTATTGATGTCGTGAAACATATCGATGTCTAACTTACTTTCACGATATACGATATCAATTGATTTAAAGAAAGCGTCATTACGCGTAGATACTTTCATTTTACGGACAGTGGATGCCAGTTTATCATAGATTTATCGATTTCAAGTGATATTTTCAGGACAGACGATGTGTGTTTGTTCCTGTCCGTGAGTGTAGAATCCCGCAACTCTGTGGCAAGTCGCCGCCTATGTGCGTCGTTATAGCTTTTATGCAAAAAAGTAGGGATGGAGTCGCTGGGTATGAGGATCTGCGTAATCAAGGGAGCCATTGTCTCTAGCTTTGTTCGACTCGATGGCTGCCCTCATTTGAATAATGCTGATTGCTCGTGACGGGCTGCCGTCTCCTGTGACATGTGCAGCGTGGTTTTGATATTTGCTGAACGTACGATTGGAGTAGAATGAAGTTGCTGAAATCTGGGCGGTTTATCTTAGAATACATGCCCTTTATGCAACATGTTGGATTCGAGTTTTAGAGCTGCAGATTAGAAACTCGAGCTTAATTTTGGGGGTTTTAAAAATAAAACCAGATCGTCTTGTTGCTCCCTAGCGCTTATGCTGATCTGCGTGGTTTACGCCAGTGTGGACAAGGTGTCCAAAGCCGTGGTCAACTTGGACACACAGGTTTAACAAGGCGGCCCAAAAATGACTATTTTATATTTCCAAAATTTTGTAAGGCTAAGGAGGGTAGAATTGTTAATTTATAAATCCTGATAATTCCTTTATTATGAAGCGTCAATTTCTTGGCACTAAACATCCCTTATGGATGCGGGAGAGTGGTTTTCTTATAAAACGGATAATTTTATTTAATGCTAGGTTTTCTTAAGTTAAGCGGCGGAATGGGAATTGCATAGGCTAAAGTGTCACCAAACCTACAAGAATAGCGCATGAGAGTTATTTGATAACTGACTAGCTAACTCCGTAACGCAGAGTTCCTCTTAAGAAGCCAACACTTCCTCAGCTAGCTAATCTCCTGCACTTTATTGAACCCGAATGTTCATTGCCTTTTCGTAACAGTCCGCAACTTGCCCTGAGGGCAAATGAATCCAGTCCACTTCCAACTGTTCTATATTTTTATAACAAATTCTACTCTTACTCATCCATCTAGGTCTAGGTTTTCAATGTTCGTTCCTTCACGTTTCCCCACCTAAAACCTGCATGCATTTCTCTTTCCCATAGGTGCTACATTATCCGCCAATTTCTCCCTCATTGATTAGATCACCAGAATAGTATTTATGAAGGCTGCAGTTTATGAAGCTCTTCATTATAAACTTTCCTCCATCCTCCTCTTAATTCTTCTGTCTTAGCTCCCATTATTTTCCTCAACACCCTGTTCTCGATCACTCTCAGTATACAGTCACAAATGAATGTGAAACGCTAAGTTGCCTGACGACACAAAACAGCAAACAAAGACTAATAGTCAGGTAAATATCAGTCACGAAACCACAACTATGGTAGTATGGATTTATGATGGTATTTAATAGCAAAAACTAACTACATGTTTCGGCCAATAGTGATCATCTTCAGGTTATTACAATTCTGCTCAAAGAGTATCATATGTATTGCGAGGTGATGCTGAGATCTCATCATCATTATGCTTTAAAATCAGTTTATTTAATGGGAAGTCTAATGATCAGTGACTGGTAGGATGTAAGTTTATGAGTAGGTATTAGGGGAGGGGGTTGTTTGGTGGCCGTAATAATAGGTTGTGTTGTCTGTGGTATTCAATTGGGTTGGGGGTGCGTGGTTTGTGGGTTAGTATGTTTGACGTCTTCTGCGTTCTCTTCGGTGTTGTTTCTCTCGGTGGGGGTTTTTTGGCCTCAGGTATCAATTTTGTGTGTGCGTGCGTGTAGTTTGGCGCATTTGGTGTATCTACTCATAAACTCATAAACTTACATCCTACCAGTCATTGATCATTAGACTTCCCATTAAATAAACTGATTTTAACGCGTAATTATGATGAGATCTCAGCATCACCTCGCAATATAGGCATACATATGATACTCTTTGAGCAGAATTGTAATAACCTGAAGATGGCCGCTATTGGCCGAAACATGTAGTTATTTTTTGCTATTAAATACCATCATAAATCCATACTACCATACTTGTGGTTTCGTGACTGATATTTACATCACTATTAGTCTTTTCTAAACACAACGGGGATGACAAACCTCAGAATAGCAAGCAAAATTGTGTTTATATTTTAATTTTTTCCCCTGATAGCAACAGGCAAGACAAAAGATTATGCATCAACCTATAGCACGCATTCCATAACTTTAACATTCTCTTAATTTCTTCCTGCATGCAGACTTTTTCATTTGTGTCTTTTCTGTTTACAGTCGAACTCGGTTTTAACGTCATGAAAAAGACCGAATATTTTGTGTCGTAAACGAGTGTTGTTCTAATCGAGAAGTGTAATGTTACAATTAATAGTGAGGAATTCAATGGTACCACACATCATATGACGTTATAGATGAGATGTCGCATAAACCGATGTCGTTATAACTGGATTCGACTGTATTTGAAATTCGCTACATTTTAAAGGATTTTTTAGTTATTCGTATGGCATGACTTTATCGTGCATTGTGTTCCAGCATTATGTTCGCGATACACAAACATACACCCAATTTTCTAAGAATTTTACTTTCAAACCAGCATCCTTTCGAGGTACTGAAAAGAATTCCTCATTTTTCTGTACGGTACTTATGTTCTCGCCCAGTAAACAACACCAGGGGCGCAAGTAAATGAACAATAAGACCGTCATCTTAGTAACTGACCAACTTAATGCACAAATTCTTGTTTTATAATAAGTCTATTATATTCCTCTACATGTTTCGAGCACTATGTGATCATCATCATGAGGTCAAAATTGTATTATACAGCACCTGGTATCGTCACACTCAGTAGGTGGCCATCCGGTGCACAGGTTGAGTGAGGACTATCAACCTGTGCACCGGACGGCTCCTATAGAGTGTAACGATACCAGTTGCTGTATATGCAATTTTGACCTCCTGATGATGATCACATAGTGCCCGAAACATGTAGAGGAATATAATAAACTTATTATAAAACAAGAATTTGTGCATTAGTTTGGCCAATTACTAAGATTATACTGAGATGCACGGTCAGCAAAACATGACAAATAAGACCGCCAGTCACAACAATATATGGACAGTATTTATTGTTGTGTGTGCAGCGTGTTTCAGCTTTGATCATAGGCAGTCATCATGCACAGATAAAGATATGTGAGCAAAGAGCTCTTACTTGCAACACATTATGATAAAACCGCAAGATTGTTCAGTCTTGCAGTGTGTGTGCAAATGGTTGTATTAATTAAAAACCGAAAATGTGGAACTTACAAATTGATATATATATATATTTAGAAATTTGTTACAGTACTTTTATTATATATTTGGTCAACATCCCGCATCCCGCGAATGGGTGAGGAGAGGGGGGGGTCTGGGTTCTTGGTGGGGAAACCGGAGGGAAAGAGACCACTGGGGAGACCTAGGCGTAGATGGGTGGATAATATTAGGATGGATGTCCAGGAGGTCGGATGTGGGTATATGGACTGGATTGGGCTGGCCCAGGATAGAGACAGGTGGCGGACGCTTGTGAGTGCGGTAAAGAACCTTCGGGTTCCGTGAAATGCGGGGAATTACTTGACTAGCTGCAAACCAGTTAGCTTCTCAAGAAGGACTCTGCACCATGGAGTAAGTAAGTAAGTATTTGGTCAACATTCTTCTTGTGTAAATGTCTAAATAACACAAAGTCACATGGGTGGTTCTGACCGATGATAAGGATTTGTTTACTGAAGGCGATAATCACAGCCTGCAGGCGTATGGTCTATTCCTCATCTTTCTTTCCGTTCTCCTCCTTGCCGAAACGTGTTGCACATTATCTGTCGACGTTACAATTCCACGTAGCTGCCAGTCCCTTATAGCCGCCACATTTAACATCCCAAACTCTTTGACGTAATTTTTTTTCTTATTTTCAACATGGCCGCTATACCCACATAAGGGGAGGGGCGGTATTTAAATCTCTAATTATGGATGATGAAAGCTAATGGACAGCTCTTGCTGATGCCATCGTTACGTTTCCATATATGACATCAGAACTGCAGATTATGTCTCGCGGATCTTATGCTTCCAAATCTTCTGCACTAGAAAATTTACTTTTTTTTTTTTTGAGTGATCCTCTGAGAAACAGACATCGACCAATGGGCCTGAAGTTGAACGCTCTGGCTTAGGCCATTGGTTTGTTTAGCCATCCTGATAAAGACTTTAGTGTCACTAAGTTACAAATAACATTTTAATTTTTCTGAATTCATTCTTACAGCAGGGAAATTAAGGCTCTATTTTGTGTCTGTTATGATTTGTGTTAATTTTTGCAGATTAAATTTTAGATACTGGCACACAGTGCTGAGGATTGTGGAGCAAAGTGTGGACTTTGGGTTAGTCTAATAAATGTGCGTGTGTTAATAACCGGAGTGTATCGCGGTTTAGTGTTCAGAGTTCAGATGTTTCGTCACATAAGGATGTTTGGAGACAGAATTTTGAGGTAAATATTTGGAACCAGGGGAGGTGGTATAGTGTGGTATAGGGAAAACTTAATGATGATATCTTTATCATTTGTATGAAATAAAGAAGAATGTGTTGGGTGAGAAATATAAAATGCGTGGCTATCTGTGAATTACGCACAAAGTTTTATTCGGAAAACATGATGCAGTCATTTGGGAGACATCAGGTACAGATGGAGGACACGATCGGTTTAATATTAATAAAGTAGTAGAGCCTCGGGCTTGGATTCATCAGACCATGGACAGTTTCCAGTACTTGGTTGCTTTTAACGGTTCACTGAACCACTGGCTTCCATACAATGTTGCTAAATTCTTGGCGAACTGAGCGACTGATAGAGTCTCCAGAAGAACACAGGGCCATGGATTTACTTAACGGCCGAATGCAAGCTAACCAGTGTGAAAAAAAACTTAGGATAAAAGAGTATGTTGGCTGAAAGTGTAACGCCTCTGATATGCGTACTGGAGACACTCAAAAGGTAACGCCACTGATACGCGTACTGGAGACACTCAAATGGTGACACCTCTGATATGCATACTGGAGACAATCAAACTGTAACGCCTCTGCTATGCATATTGGAGATACCAAGTTTTTGGTGTTTTTCCTCAGTCCCTTCGGACAAATTCCTGTGTTTGAACTTAAATTAGTCCACGAGATGTTCCTGCCGATTGTCTACAATACTCTGTATATTTGTCTGTCACCCAACCACTGAACGCTGTCTGACAGCATGGTTATTAACCTCCGGATACTGAAACTTGTTACAGCTGAAGGAATTGTAAACTGGGAGGAAAAATTCTGACGTCGTATGTGTAAGATACGAGAAATGGTGGAATCGTTAGGCCAGCCAGGCGTTGTCGAAAGAACACTGTTGATAAGACTGCAGTGCAAGCGGAGGGGGATGAAGAAGATAAGTTTTCACTGGTAACCTAAGCCAGCACATCCTGCTTGTTTAGCTGAACCGGTGCAGCAGGAAGGATTAATTGTATGCACTGGTGTACTGGCACTGACTCATCTGCTGCAGATAGTAACAAACTGGCATTGTCCATCCTTTTAGCGCACTAGAAATCCACCCTAACAACTGAAGAAAACCTGCTGATCTCGCTTACACTTCCGTTTCGTAACTTCCGCAAGACACGTGCGAGGGAATACTTAAGAGTGATCAGTGGCGTATCAGAGCCCAACATTAATGATTTTATAACATTGTGACCGTGAATGAAAGTATAATATAACAAGAAATACCAACAAAGTACACTATTAATACGTATGTATTGATTAAAGACCAAAGACATATTTATTTGATCCCTGATGATGGCGGTCTGCCGCAAAATTTTGGAGTTTTAATTAAGAAATGCGTTTTTTTTAAAACAAAGGATTTGTTGGTATTTTTTGTAACAGAGGCAGGGACCTATTTGGGTGGGGGGGGTGAATGGTGCGGTTGCGCAAGGTGACAGAGTCTAAGGGTCGGAAAAATGGGCGAAAAAATGTTTTGGATGGAAAAAACGATTTTATGCACTCAATAAATTTTAAATCACTGCGCCAAATGAAATAAAATCTCAATAAATGATTGCAATTCTTTGAAGTTAATTTCTGTCATAGGCGGCCATTGTGCATAATCGTTCCGGGAGCCGCAAAACCTTGCTAAGCCATCGAATAGATTACAGCGTTGTGGTTCTTAGTGGGGTTAGCAACTGGCATCACTGATTGCTTTTGAGGTATACCGCAGTAATTCCGAAAATAGCTGGTTTAGCTTAAAATTTGTCACGTCATTACCTGCCCATCTTATTGAACACTGTACAACAATGAACCACAAAATCCCGGGGGGGGGGGGTCACAAGTTTCCGGATTCATATCTAGGATTCTTTAAGAGATTTATTAGACAGACAGTATATACAAGGTGTACAAGAATGAATTGTAAAATTGTTCCTGTAACCAATTCCAATAGATATGTACAGTATGGAGCAAGTGGTAAGGGGGTAGCAGAAATAGAGATGTGAATAACGGCAGTGAAAAAGGAACAGAAAAAACATTGCGGTTTCTGGTAAGCTAATTAAAGTAATATAAGGTTTTTATGTTTATGTTTATATGTTGTGTGTACGTTAGTCAGGTCGGCGAGGGTAGACTACTGTGGTAGGTAGGAGAATGGTTAGAGGAGGAGGTGCTTAGGTCGTTTGTGT
>Ga0123352_10022251_pt1 | contig 10108 bp, 11 predicted proteins | sample TergutLab28metaG_FD_89700 | JGI IMG/M metagenome (GOLD analysis project Ga0123352, IMG submission 89700) | Labiotermes labralis P1 segment gut microbial communities from Petit-Saut dam, French Guiana - Lab288 P1 | ecosystem: Host-associated > Arthropoda: Insects > Digestive system > Gut ...
TCTAGAAAACAGAGATTAACGGCTGTGGGGACCCGTTGCGCCGACCACGTGACACCCCTCTATCCGCAAAAGTTGGCACTAACTTCGCCGACGGGCGGCGGCCGCTCTGTCGGTATAGTTCGCATGCGGACTAAGGCCACGGAGTTTAGTTTAGTTCCGTTTTAAATGTAGAAGTCGAACGACTATGCAACACATGTGCTGAGGCCCTTAGTTTCCGAGTCACAGGTCATCGTCAAGTGGCGCAAGGTGTCAAACGATCACACCATGGACGCTGTGTAGTACAACGTACCGTAACTATAGAGGGCGGTAAACTGAAAAGAGTTCCGCCGGAAATTTTATGGAGTCAATTTATTTTCAAGAAGTACTTCGAGGAACCTCGGTTCGGATGCTCCCAATAGTCGCACAATATCGCTTGAACTTCGGCATATATATCCTTCCACAGCTGCAATTGTGGCAGTTTTATTAGCTAGTGTCTGTACCGTCTGTGGGTGTCCAGCATTCACAAATGCGTAGTTTTTACGTCTTATCCGTCGCGGAGATGCTGCTGCAACCTAGGAAATACATCAGCGTCTGGATAACTTCGACCAGGGTAATATCAATGTAGTGCGAATTCCTGTCGTATGTGTAATCCGTGATTTTTCGATTAAAACTGAGCCCTGCTATCCACTGTGTGCCTTGCACACACTAAACAATGTGCATTACAATCGTAGCAGACAATACTGCTGAAAAGCCTCTTATTCCACGTGGAAGCTATGAGTTTTCCCGAAAATCAGACATCTTAGGACAAATGTTGTAAACATTTAGACTTTTTGATTAGTCAGAGCATGGGGAATTTGTACGCCAATTTTTTTTATTTTATGTATTATCAAAGTTTTAATAGACTATATAAAACTTAAATTCTTGCATCAGAAATTTGTTACGGGTGCTGAATTTGGAAAGGACAAATGAAGCGTCAGTGGACTGTGACGAATTATACTAGGATGTGTCTCGGAGCATAGACGACGTTCTAGAAGACATGTTTAAGCTTTTGTATGCGCAGAGACGTGAACCTGTGGACAGTGGCAAGCTGGGGTGAGGGAGAGCGGCGTGTGTTGCGGCCGCCACTGGCGGCAGTGCGCAGTGGGCAACAAAGCGAATATTTCAGCAAAACGTTTTGACTTTCTGCGCTCAAGAAATTTTAAATTATCGAGTCAATTAAGAGTAAATCCAATAAATAATCATGATTCTTTTTAAATTACTTTTGTTGGTGGTGGTGGGGGGGGGGTCGCTGTGATTAACTCACCCCGGGTACCAAAAATCTAGATACGCCACTGCCCGGTGCCACGGCCTGGTGGCATTCTCCCATTTTACGTGGCTGCATGTTGCTCCACCGTTCAAAGGGCATCGGAAAGGTTGGTTGTATTTCATATTTTAGGTCGAGCAATTTCTTTGTTTCCTTTATCTGCATTGTCGTTTCAGGATTAAGCATTGTTAGGACCCCTAAGAGTATTTGTTATTTGGCCCAGAAGTATCTGACAGCGATCCCAGATGGCCACCGAACACAATGATACTCACGACTTCACCCATCGTGATATTATGTGAGAAGGTGGATTTGAACACAGATCTTCATCCGTTAGGTAAACAGCACGGTTGTTTTAGGTTACGGTAACAGTCTAATGGTATTAATAAGAGAAGAGTATGAATAATTACAAGAGGATTTCCACCAGATGACCTTGGGGCTGCTGAGTGGTGGAATGGTCTGTGCTAATTATTCATACGCCTCGCGGCAAGTGTTATCAAAGACAACAGTCTTGCTGCTTTTCGTGTTGCCTCAAGACACAATATGACAACCTTGACAGCGGGAGACAAATAAATAAATCGTGTTCATTTAAAGACACAGTTAAATGAAATCTATCTGAACCCCGTCCTTGGCCGACGTCATTACTGAAATCAGCTTGGTTGCATACAGTTTTTTCAAATGATTTCCTTTCTACCTTACTGTTTTCTTGTGGCATATACGCCTTATGTTTTATTAAATGGTTACCACTTTTAGGAATCACATATTACTTCTTCTGTCCTAACCAGAAACAAGAGGCTGTGTGCCCTGCCCCTCCGAAACATGGTACCGAAGGTGTCATAATTTAGAAGATTGAACATGCAAGTTGTAACCTCTCTTAAAACCTCAAACGGTTCTTTCTTCCTTGTTTTCCTGACCGGCCAACACAATGTACCACAAACCCACAGTATAAAACATCTACCAAATATTTCGAAAATCTGTCATAGTCCAAGCAGGGATGCACAAAATGCTTTGAAATGAAGATGCATGTGGAATAACAATGGAATGATTCTGATGGCTGAAATCGAATTACTCGGAGAAAAACGTGCTTTAGTGCCACTTTTTCTACCGTATGTGTCACATGGCCGACCCCAGTGCCCGCGCGGTCCAAGGCGTATCTGATGCCACCCGCTTTATCGGATTTCACTTTCGAATGTTGCTGGGAGCATGGATGTCTGTCTGCTGCGAGTGTTGTGTGTTGTCAGGTAGAGGTCAGTGCCTTGGGCTGATCACTCGCCCAGAGGAGTCCTACCGAATGTGTGTGTTTGTCATTGAGTGTAATCGGGTGCTCCGTTGACCTTCTGCACTTACAATGAGGAGGTAGGAGGGGTCAGACTAAGAAAGAGAGAAAGAAAGAAACAGAGAAAGAAATAAACAAAGAAAGAGCGAAAGAAAGAGATGTGTCACATAGCCTGGCATACAGTTGACCAAGTTCCCGCCTGAATTTTTCTGCTTATTGTGTAAAAAACCTTTACCTAATTCACAGAGAACACAATCGGTCTCAGTTAAAAAACACAAGTCAAGGGAAAAACAATAACTGTTTTCTCTTAGAGTTATACAGCGCTCGTAAATACGCATCTGGGGAAACACGAAGATTTTTCCTGCTAAAGTTGTAAATAAGAATAGTAAACGCTGAACGTTTAACGAGCATGACTTTTCTTTGGAAATATTAAACGAAGTAAACATATCGCTAAATAAAATTACAGTAATATTATCTGTACAGTCTGTAGTCTGCTCCAGTGTAAATAAACACCTAATTGCGCCTTTCATTTCCAGACAGTTTTACTACTACTGTCTGTCGTAATGTTCTATTCTACGGCAGAAATAAAGGCCCTGGCATAAATCATTCGAGTTATGCCCTTGCGAACCGGAAGACCCTCATTTGTCTGAGAAGATTAGAGCCGCTTTTCCTATGACGCCGCTTATATCGGTTTATAGTTCCAGACTTTTGGGAGGATGTTGCTGCCAAGTGCTGAAGATCTTTGCAGGCCTAGAACTTTCTTATAGAAATGCATAAATTGTGAATATGGAGGCAGTGAGCTCATCCGAAACGTCCGAAACCATTTACCCATCTACACGTAGGCCCATTTCGGAAGACTTGAATGGTCATAATACCTTTGTGCGAACCCCAAATATTGCGGGTTTTTTATGCATACGACCTTCATAAATTCTCGCTTTCCTAAACAATTTAAATTAACCTAACAAATCTTAGGGTATTAACCAGTTCATTTGCAATAAAACATTACGCGGTTGATGTGCAAGCTTTCTTAAAGTGTGCAAATGTGTGCAGTGTCGATTTATCGTATTGTCATTTCCATCTTCAAGCCTGCAGATTATAGAAGCTTTCAAATCAATATTTAATATAGAACGTTCGGATAGTTTGGTATGTTACGTCATGAAAAATGTTACTGACTTTGATCTTGGTCTGCTAGAACCTAGAGATGAAGACAGTATTGTTCTCCGAAACGTCGACAGGACACAATATCCAGAAACCTTGAACCTTCTGCAACGCTGCTCTGAGAAGCACAGACCTCACAAGCGTGACCTTTCGCTCCGGTGTACATCCTGCGGGTTTATGGATGTGAGGTTCTTAATATTTAATATACGTGTGTGCTAGAAAAATCGATCCCAATGGCCGCGCGGTCTATGGTGTGGGTCTGCGGCCGCACGCATGATGGGATTTGAGTTCGAATCCCGCTGGGACTTACGGCTGTTTCTTTTGAGTTCTGTGCGTTGTCAAGTCTCTGCTTGAATGATCACTCGTGCTGAGGAAGTTCTACCGAGTGTGGTGTGTCTGAGTGCAATCCCAGGCCTCGATAATAAAGAGGTTCTGACACACTAGGGTCTGTTGCGCGATGGGGAAAGGCAAAAATTAGGGCTGCTGGAAATTATAACAATGCAGAGGCTGGCACAAATGGTAAGATTCCTGACTTGTGTTTATAATGTGTCCGGTTTATAATTACGATCGGCACTCGGACAGTCCTGGTTCAGGGCTTACGTGGTCGTTTTTAGCCATCCAGGTAAAAAAAGATGATGCTGCTCGTCTATCAATACAAGATTTATTTGTTCCACGTGTATTCCTGTTTACGTTTGACCATTCATTCAAACATTCGACACTATACATTATGCGGTACTGGTATTGCCGGTAGTAATCTATACAAATAAATAATCAGTATAGTGACTAGGCTGGATTGCCCGGGGTTCCAGTTTTCTCGGTGCTAGACACTTTTCTCCGCAACGTCCACACCTGTTGTGTGGCCCACCCATCCTCCTATTCAATGGCCACAGCGTTCTTTCCCGAGGATAAAGCGGCCGGTGCATGAAGTTGACTACTCACTTCCCTATAGTGCAAAGGTTACGCACTGGTCAGCCGAGACGGATTCGGGTCCCAGTGAAACAGTTTTTTCTGCCCCTCCCGTCATCAAGGGCATAAATACTGCACATCGAAGCATATGCAACATTTTCGGGCCCCGGCTCCCCCTCCAGACCGCCAGGCCCCAGTAATTCGTACCGGCTTACTGCCACTGTTGTCGGCACTGTTTGTGAGTGAGTGGAGCTGTACTGCTTTTGTTCCTGTTTGCTTCCATTACATGTACAGGAAAAACTTTACCTTTTCATAAATAGATAAATAAATTAGCCCGCGTCTTGGAAGATTATGCAGGTTTAGTTGTGCAGCTGTAGTGTGCCACCGAAGCAGACTATAACTAAACATCTATATTCGTAGACCTCTCTCTCTGTCTCTCTTGACCGGAACTCATCCCCTTGTTCTTGCCTCTCCCTTCAACCCCATCCCACCCTCAACTCCTTGGTCAAAGTTTACACTCACCATCGCTCCCCCTTCCACAGCGTGGCCGTTCCAAGGCAGTGCTAGCCACCCTTCGCCTCTTCCATAACTCTGCTACATTACTTGGTCGCTGCTAATCGAAGTTCCTCCACATAGCCCACTCTTCTGGCGGACGGCGGTCGCCTTCCATACTCATGCGTTCGGTTTTATGCTGCAGTAACGTACCGATTTTGAAAGACCAAAGGAGTAACGCTGGACATATTTTCTCGGAGATCGGGAGCACGAAAGGAGGTTTGGTTTGGAGAAAGTGGGGAATGGCGCAAACTCTCATGTAAGTTCTGGGTCTGAAGAGTTTCAAGTCGCGGAGGATGTGGAGTGGCAAAACAAAGATTTCGAAACTTTTTTCCTTGTGTGCTGACCTCTCTTCGAAATTGACGCACATAGGAAGCTAATATAAAGAAAAATGAAATGTACCATTGCTGAAATTCGTGTATAACCTTAGTCGTCTGTACTGTAAAATGCAATGTGTTTTCTGCAAGATTAGTGATTCTCACAGCAGCGGTACTAGAGATTCGGTTCATCTGGGTAGTTACGCTTTGTCCAGTGGTATTTGCCGACGTTTCGGAGAATATTTTTACCTTCATCTTAAGGGGCCATGTAGTCTAGAAATATTTTACTGCTTTGAAACGTCGGTAAATATTTACCAGTCTACACGGCGAAATATTCTACAAGACATGAAGTTTTCAGGATACGGTTTGTATGGTTGACTACAATTGGGTGTTAGGAATATGGGTAATTCAAAGACTCATCATATCATCATCATGTTCATGAAGGGTTAGGTTTGTTTCCTGTTCCTTAATCCTCAAGATTAAGTTGGTCCCTCCATCTTTTCCTTGGTCGTCCTATGTTCCTTCGTCCTTTTGGTTGATATTGTTGTGCTTTGAAGTGAAGCTTGGGTACTGAATAAAAGACAGGAACAACGTTTAGAAGCAGCACAGATGAAATTTTTGAGACACTTACTGGGAATAACAAAACTTGATAAAGAAAAGAGTCAAAATATCAGGGGAAAAACGGGAGCACGGAGCATAGTAAAGGAAATAAAACAGTACCAGGAAAAGTGGCTACAACACGTACAGAGGGTGGACATTGAAAGGCCTAATATTTAAAAATAGGCTCGGCTGCAATAAACGGCAGAGAGATTTAGGCATTAATCGTTACTGTAATCTGAACTTTTGACGGAAATATTACATATCATGCACATTCTTCGAAAATGTGTTTTCTGAATGTCCTTCAGGATCTGTAATATGTGATAGGCCCTATTGGATAAATGGAGGGATTTCATGTAGAACTCTTAGCTTGAGATGACACATGTGAAGCTTACCGCTTGAAACTTTCGACCCGTAGCGTAGACATTATAAGGGCTATGAAGTCCCGGTTCTTCCATGGAGTTGGTTATGGTCATTATTCAATTTCAATAATTCAGTATCTGCGAGATGCTGACAGTGTCCAGCTCCAAACTAGTCGTTACAGCAGATCACTTGTTTGTTAAATTCTACACAGAGACCTTAAGTGTTCTTATATTTGAACAAAAGCGACGCCTTCCGTAACCACGCCGGTGGGTCAATGATCCTAGGAACCAAACAAAGCAACACACTCGTTTCGCTTCTTGTCACCAAATAAAGACGTCTCTGTGGGATTTGTTCTAGATCTTTCTCCAATTGAAGCCATCACATCATCCTTTCAACAAAGACAAATAAGTGCTCGAGTAATCATTTTAAGTAATTAAATCGCCGTAGGAGGATAAACGGACTGAGTTTACAGAACTTTGTTTAGCTAGGCAATGACGTATTTCCTGTCCATTTACACGATTTGGTCTTCCCTCACATCCATTGTCTTAACGCGGCCTCCTGCCCCCAACATGCGGCTGTCCGGCTGTGACGTCATTCCATGTGTTTGCATTGATGGTCACTTGTAATCGCGTTAAGGAATTAAAGCACTTCCCCCAACTTTAACGCGCTTTAAATCTCATCGATGACCCAGGTCAGTGACGAATGATCCCAACACTTTAGATGAGCAGATTTTAGTAATTTTAAGTTAAATTGGTTGTCCTAGCCGAAGCATTAAAATGTTTTCTTTAGTTCCTCTAGGTGAATTACATTATTTCTCTATTGAGATAAGCCATAATCCTCTGTTTACCCCCAGAATTTTTCTCTTCCTCCAATCACAATCGTTTTTACATACCCTTAACACCTTAAATACATCTGTAGTTGCAGTAGCATTACTAAATTCACCGTACAAATATATTGTATCATTACAAGGGTAAATCAACAAGTCAAAGACCCTTTTAACCTCAGATGCCTTGGCGTCTTTGAATGTGACAGACTACCGTTTATCGTTTGAAGTTGTACATCGAAACCGGCACCGAATGATAACTTTATGCTATGATCAGCCGTCTGACATGGTATCGGAACCTTTATGGATCCGTGGCCAATTAGAGTTTAGGTAGGAGCATTAAAGACGCACCTGTTTATAGCACTTTGCTTTTAAAGTATTCAACCGACTGTTTGCACTTTACAGAATACTTTACTGAAAAACGCGTTGTATTTGCACTGCCTGGAGCGGCAGTTCGTGTTTTGGTGCGAAACATGTAGGTCCGCTGAAGGAGGACTTTTTTTCTGAATTTTGTCCAAATTATGTATAAACAGCCAGTTCCTTCTTCATAAAAGAGTTTGTCACCAGTACGAAGAACAACCGGGTGTGTTGTTTAGGTAAATGATCGGCACTGTTTAAAAAACCCTGACAAATCCAAATTGCATTCCTGAAGAAATTAAAGGCAGTTAGAAGTCAGAGAATTCTAGCTAGCATTCGTTACAGAATATTTTGTCTTCTAATTTGTTATCCAAAAATATAAAGATTAAGAAAGTACATGAAATTTTGCCTCTTGTTTTGTATGGCTGTGAAGCCTGTTCTTCCACATTGAGGGAGGCACATAGACACGAGGTTGTTCGATAACAGGGTGGTGAGGAGGATATTTGGGACTAGAAAGGACGAGGTAACAGGAGGATAGAGAAGACTACATAACGAGGAGCTTTGTGATCTGTTCTCCTCACTGAATATTCTTCGTGCTAATAAATCAAGAAGAATGAGATGGACGAGCTATGTGCCACGTTATGGTGACAGCAGAGGTGCGTACAGGGTTTTTGTCGGGAGACGTGGGGGAATGATGCCATCTGGAAGACCTAGACGTAGATGGGAGGATAATTTTAAAATGAATCAAGAAGTGGGAAGGGGCATAGACTGGATTGATCTGGTTCAGGATCGGGACAGATGGCGGGCTGTTGTGAAAAGCAGTAGTGGACATTCGGGTTCCATAAAATGCGGGGAATTTTTTGATTGTCTCCGGACTTGCTAGCTTCTCGAGAAGGACTCTGCTCCATGGAATTAGTTACATCGATACTTTTGAGAATCGTACTAAACACTGAAGTGGGTTGTGTGACAATGCAGGGTTCCTGAATGTTATATCAGGAGGCTTATGTATGTAGTTACCCCTGAGATTTGTACCGTTAGCAGTGATAATGACTACTATGACTACAGCAGTAATGTGTTTAACTTGTTCTCGTGAGACGCCTGCTTCGAATCTCAACCGATACACCGACGAGTTGTCTGATGTTATATGTTCCTCTGGAAGAAATGCCAGTTCCTTCCGGGTCATTCGTTCCGGTTCTTTTTCCGTTAATTGTTCACCAATGTTATGTTTTTGACTTGCGACGCACTGCAGTTTTGGTAAATGGATGACATATTTTTTTAGGAACCTGCTGTCTGCGTCTTCATGGCGGAAGACGGTAACAGCAGAACCGTAACTGCAATAATTACCACGTGAAAACTTTAAATATTGATATATACTTCATTCATCACATCTTTTGATGCAGCGCCGCATTTTCTGAGCCGCCAGTGTCGTTATTTAAATCATAAATAAATAAGGTTAAGGGTGACAAAATGAAGTCAAAGTGCAGTATAGCGCCTCCCATGTTTAGCGCCCACGAAAATATGTGAAGGACAGCTGTGTATTGTACGGTATTTCGATTTACAGCCACCCTCGATACAATGCCACAAACTGCGGTGGGCAAAGAAGTTACGCAAAATCGTGCTTTGACCGTAAATGAGGAGCCGTTTCTTCGTGTGTGTTACCGTCTTATGAGCTTTGACGTGTTATGCATTACAGAGAAATGTGGTGCCTCTGTTGTCAGTGTAGCAGAGCGTCACGTCCCGCTAGACCCTGCCATGTGAACTGCAAATTTCAGGGGGTTACCCTGCCCAGCCCACAACTGCGCTCTTCCATGCTGAAATAGAAACAAAATATAACGTCAAACAAAACACTCTAAGACCACGCAATAATGTGCTACATGTTCCAGTACATCAGAACCAGCATCAGGCACCTTGTTTGCAAAAGTATAAACACGTAAGTACACTAGAAACATGAAAAGAATATTAGCATTTTGCCGGTGTACAGTACATATGTCTCTAAACTTTTGTAATAAGGGTTCCGAGTGGTGGCTCTGCTGTGCCGAAATATGTAACACACAATTGTATGGCATTAGAGTGATGTGTTTGACCGTATACTTTGTTTGTATTTCAATATGATTAACACAGCGGTATGAAACATAATAAAATATCGCTCTTCCGTGTTATGTGACGGCCTCCAGTAACTTGCGGGTGACCACATAGTTCCATATCGTGTCCGACGTCTATGAATCCATGGGGCCTAGCTTTATGCTGTACGAAGTAGGGAGAATTTCTTTATGGGCAGCAGCAGCAGCAGCACTGATCGCGTGAGGCAATTTCATTAGGGTAGTTACTGCACCTTGTGATTGAGGAACGCACATTTTTTTTTTACTGGGGCATTTCTATAGCGAACAGACGAAAGGACGGACAGCACACACACACACACAAACACACACACACACACACACACACATATATATATATATATATATATATATATATACACA